>Ga0209266_1001255_pt1 | contig 17122 bp, 17 predicted proteins | sample GraSoiAngelo_132_FD_185889 | JGI IMG/M metagenome (GOLD analysis project Ga0209266, IMG submission 185889) | Grasslands soil microbial communities from the Angelo Coastal Reserve, California, USA - 14_0929_02_40cm (SPAdes) (version 2) | ecosystem: Environmental > Terrestrial > Soil > Grasslands ...
CCCGACATCGACAACGCCGCCGAAAATTGCTACCGCCGTGCCGACCAGAATGAGGACCGTGCGATTGCGGCGAAAGCCCGAATCCGCCTTCTTGTACGCATGGCCAAGGTGAATGAGGCCTGCGACAAAAAACGCATAGAAGTAGACAAAGAAGACGTGATAGAGCGGCCCCGACGCCGGGGCCCACCCCCATGCCGTTGACTGAACGCCGGTTATGAAGGCGGCTGAGCCAGCGAGATTCAGCAATGAGAAGAGAGCGGAGAGGCCGTACGCCACGATCAGCCAGCGTCGCCGCCGAACGGTACTATCGAGGAAAATGAGCACGAAGTGGTAGTAGAACGCCGGGAGCGCAATGACGCCGACGTGGATGATGACTTCCCACCTGTAAGCACTCGTCGGGTCCGGGGCACTCCGCAGCATGAACACCCCGAGGTTCCACAGCGCCAGCGCCGACACGAAGTAGGCAAAGATCCGATTGAGCCGGCTCGCAGGGTTTCTCAGGAGGGAGATCGCGACGAGACAGAGGTACAGGATGAGGGCCATCAGGGGCAGGAGGCGATGCAGGGTCATGGGACGCTACCGGCGGCGGGCATGATCGCTGCCCCGTACGCCGTCGCAAGCGGCGAAGGCGGCGGACGCTGTCTCATGCTTTCACCGAGCGAGCACCTTTGGCGCTTCATTCCCACTGAGTTCTCTTGGACCCAGGAAGGCCCGCATTATGCCACCGCGCCCCGACGCTGTCACGTCGGAAATGGGGAGAACTAAAACCCTCGCCCTCACCTCTCTTCGCCGGCGCGCTCCAGGGCTTTGCGGAGTGCGCGGGCCGTCAACACTCGCACCAGGTCCCGCTTGTACTCGACCGACCCGCGGAGATCCTCGCTGGGCTGGGCCGCCTCGGCGGCGAGCTGGGCGGCGCGCTTGATCGTTGCGTCGTCGGCGGCGGTGCTGCCTGCTTCGTTGATGCCCTGTCCCGCCGCCATGATTGTCAGGTTGGCGGCTGTCAAGGTCCCCGTCACGGTCCCCGCTTGCGGGCAGGTAGGTGCAGTAACGCTCTGAGTAATGTTGGCTTCAACCGTTCCCTCGAGGCCGGAATAGCTCAGCGTGTACGCGATCGTGCTGCCATCCTTGCTGATTTCCCCTCGGAACCTACCGCTGGCGCCGGTGGAGACCGCCCCCGCCGCCGGCCGAGACCTCCTGAATAGTAACGTCCTCCGATGATCGTGATGAGCCTGGCCGCCGGATCGGTCGCGCGAGCCTAGGAGCAAAGCACCACCGAGGAGGACTAACGTTAGCCCGGCCGCAGGCTCGGGAACCCTTGCGAGGCGGGCGAGGTTTATAGAGGCGGGCGAGGTTTATATTGGTGCTCCAACGTGCCCTTGACGCTCCAGAGAGGGGAGGCGCGATGAAAAGAAGGCGTGAGCGTCTCGCGAAGCTCGTAGTAGGGTTCGCCGGGGTTTTCGGTGTCTTGAGCCTCATTCCTGCTGGGCGTGTGCTTGCTCAACAGTTCCCGTGTGACAGCGTCCGAGATCCGTCGGTCTGTGGCGAGGTCTCCCCGCTGATCCCGATGCAGAGCACCGAGGCGGTACACATGGGTCTGGTGTGGAAGAAGGACTCGGCCACCCCGAAGATCCTGTTCCACTCTAGGTTCTCAGAATACACGCCCAACGACATGGCCGATCCCGAGATCATTGACCTGGCCATCGCTCGCGGGGCATTCACAACCCCCGGACTCCAGTTCAACTCGTCCCTGAGGGATGTCCTCCATGGCTTCGACCCTTTCCTGGGCCTCGGGACCAACCGATCAGCCGACGACTCGTTTCAAAGGCTGACGTACGGCGGCTACCTGATGCGGCAGGGTCTGAGCCAGGCTGTGCCGACGCGCATCAGGGCAAATCGCACGATGGAGAGGCAATTACTGTTCGACATCAGCCACCCCGACGCGTTCAAGAACAGCGGCAAGTTCCATACAGCCCTGCTCGACGAGGCCGACTTCGCCATGAACCGGGCGGCCTTCGAGGAGAATGGCTACTCGAAAGGCGTGTTCTACAACATGTACTGCAACGCCCGGGTGACCTTGGCCGACGGCCGCGTCTACGTCTTCGGCGGTCACGACATGCAGAGCGACAACGGGTTGTACAAGGTCAACATCTTCGACCCGGAGATCGAAGCTTGGGTCAAGCGATCCCAGCCGTGCACGCGAGCGAACTGGCACAGGGATCCGTTCGGCCGGGAGTTGTTCGCCCGCGACCCGAACGCACCGTTCTATGACGACTGCGATCCGAGAGATCAGCAGAGCACCCAGCCCTCGGACCCCTCCGACCAGAAGTACGCACGCTGGTATCCGTCGGCCATCGCGCTGCCGAACGACACGGTGCTCGTGGTCGGTGGCTTCGACCAGGACAACTCCGTGGGACCCGATCCCGACCGGGTTGCCAAGGGCCGACGGAACGTGCCCCAGACGGACACGGCCTTCACCGCCAGCCGGGTGAACCAGGTCGTCCCGGAAGTGTACGACCCGAAGACCGACCGAAACATCGCGCTGGAGAACGCCCGCATGGCCTTCCCGCTCTACCCGCAGCTCGAGGTCGTCGAGACGGGCCCGGGGAGGGACGACTGGAAGGTGTGCACGTTCGACGGCGAGATGGATTATGGCGACGAGTTCATCCCCGGTGGCGCCAAGTTCGGCGTCGGGGGAGGCAATCCTCGCTTTACCAAGGGGACGACCTGGTGCTTGGATGTTCTCGGCGCGCTGAAGGACCCCAACCGGGACATTCCCGCAAAGAACCACTGGACGCTCCTGGACACGGCGGCCGAGGTCAGGCCCTACTGCTGTCCGACGGCGAGCCAGCTGGAGATCGACGCCCACGGGCACACGGTGTCGCACAAGTGGTTCATGATTTCGGGGCAGAGCGAGAGCGGCGATCAGACCGGGACCGTCGAGGAGATCGAGTTCACCGACGCGCGCCCGCGGTGGAAGAAGGTCGGTAGCATCCTGCAGCCGCTCGCCACGACGAAGGCCGTGCTGCTGCCAGACGGCAAGGTGCTCATCGGCCAGGGGGTGAACCGCTCGGGGAATTGCAATGTCGACGGAAGGCCCTGCGCTTACGACGAAAGAGAAGGTCTTCACTTCCAGATGTTCGACCCCGCGACCGGCTCCGTCACAAGACTGGCCAAGACGACGGTGTCGCGAGGCCTTCACGGGACCGCGACGCTGCTACCGGATGCCTCGGTGATCTTCGCGGGGGAGGACCGGGAAAACTTGGTGCGACCCGACGACCCGTCGTTTCCGATGATGACCTCGTATGCCGGCCTGCTCCCAGCCGGGGATCCCGACCAGGGGGTTCCCGTCGGGCAGCTGTTCTTCCCGCCTTACCTGTTCAAGCAGGACGGCGGACGGGCAGTGCGACCCGTGATCACGAAGGCTCCGGGCGAGATTTCCTATCGGGGGCACTTCGATGTCACCGTCGCGGGCGACCCGAATCGGATCGCGTCGGTCGTCATGCTGCGCAGCGATCACAACACGCACAGCCTGACGACCGGTGATCGTTACGTGAAGTTGGCGTTTCATCGGAAGGGTGACGCTCACCACGATAAGGGTGACGCTCACCACGATAAGGGTGACGCTCACAACGGAGAGCTACGTGCGCAGGCGGTCCCGGGCATCTACATGCTTTTCGTCGTCGACAAAGCTGGCGTCCCGAGTGTGGGGAAACAGGTGCGCCTCGAGCCGGAGACACACGGCGACCGCCGCGTCTTCGAGCATGAAGACCGCGAAGATGGAATCGAGGCCCATTCTCGGACAAACGACAGGTAGGAAGAGGGGGTGACCCGCAGCTCTAGCGACGAAAGGAGGACCTGCGACGAGACGTTAACACGATCTTTAGCGGCTTGGTGTTTGGGTATCGTCCGGCCGGGTTCGTCGAAGAAGGAGGAGTAGATGAAGAGTTTTGCGCTGACCATCCTCGCAGTTCTTCTCCCTTTCGTTGCCCTTGTGGGCGGTGCTGCTGGTGACGGGGACAGGCATGTCAAAGCCTTTCTCAACGGTTACCAAGAGGTGGTAGGACCTGGCTCTATCTCCACGATTGGCGAGGGCCGGTTCGAAGCCAAGATCGACCGCGACGCGCAGACCATTACCTATGAGCTTCGCTACACTCTGGAGAACGCCGCGACCGTGTCTCACATTCACTTCGCTCAGCGGCACGTGGGCGGTGGCGTCATCGCTTTCCTCTGCGGAGGCGGGGGCAAGCCCGCATGTCCGCCTGGTACAGCGACGGAGGCAGTGGTCACGGGCGTCATCACTGCCGCTGACATCATCGGGCCGGCAGCTCAAGGCATCGAGCCGGGCTCCTTCGACGAGGCCGTGCGCGCGATACGGGCGGGTGCGACCTATGCCAATGTGCACTCGACCCGGTGGCCGCAAGGCGAGATCCGAGGGCAGATCCGCGGCGGCCGCGACGACGACGATTAGAGCCCGCGCTCAGCGCCGCGGACCGTGGGCCCCCCCGCGGATCCCACGTGAAAAGCCCCGCTCCGGCGGGGCTTTTCTTTCTCTGGAGGGCGTGGCGCGTTCCCGCGCGATCACGCCATTACTGCTCGCCCTCAGCGCCGACGTCTACTCGTTCGTCTCGTCGTCCATTGGCAGACCCTGCACCCGCGGGATGCGGGCGCGAATCTTCGAGATCGTGTGGATCTTCACCTCCCCGGCCCACTGCGAGTCGACCGTGCCGTTCGTGAGCGTCGACTGGTTGGGGTCGTCGAACCCCCTCAGATCAATAGAGGTTCGTGACGTAGATGAACTCGCCGTGGCGCACGAGGCTGGCGGGGACCGGGAGTCCTCTCGGCCTCCTCCTTCGGTCGATCCCGCCGAAGTCGCCCAACTTCGCCATCACGCGACCGGTTGGGTCGAGAACGACGACCTCGTCGGCCTGGTTCGCCGCCACCCCGAGGTTGTCGTGCTCGTCGATGATCAAGCCATCGGCGCCGTTGATGCTGTTCACGAAGACCGCCGGGGTTCGGAAGCATACCTCAAGATGGCGCGGAGCACCGTTTGGGCGCGTGGCAGTCGCTGGCGCTCTGGTGCGAAAAGTTTTATAAAGCCTGTCACGTAAGGTTCTCGGCGTGTCCAGGCGCGCCATGGAGGAGGAGAGGCATGGCGAAGTTCAAGGTTGTCACACCGGCCGGGGTGAGTTACAGAGCGCCGGGCGCGAGCTACGAGCTGGAGATGGAAGCCCTCGGTCCGCTCGGGGCGGAGATCGTCGAAGTCGCGGCCAAGACTGAAGACGACTTCGCCAAGGCGGCGGGCGACGCCGACGCGCTGTACGCCAAGGGGCGACCCATCACCAAGCGCATCATCGACAGCCTCGAGCGGTGCAAGGTGATCGCGCTCGGCAGTGTCGGGGTGGATTCGGTCGACGTCGCCGCCGCCACGGCGCGCGGGATTCCGGTCACCAACGTCCCGGACACGTTCATCGAGGAAGTCGCCGACCATGCCATGACGCTTATCCTGGCCACTTTCCGCAGGCTCGTCACCCAGGACAGGCTCGTCAGGGAAGGGCGGTGGAAAGAGGGAAGGCCGATCCTCTACCAGCACCCGCGGCTCATGGGCCAGACCCTGGGCTTCGTCGCCTTCGGTCATGTTGCCAGGGCCGTGGCGGTCCGGGCCGAGCCCTTCGGCGTGCACATGCTGGCCTACGACCCCTACGTCGAGGAGCTGGTCATGAGCCGGTACGGCGTGGAGCCGGTCGGCTTGACCGAGCTGCTGCAGCGTTCCGACATCGTCTCCATGCACGCCCCCGCGACGCCGGACGCCCATCATCTGTTGACCGAAGAGCACTTCCGGCTGATGAAGCCGGAAGCGATCTTCGTCAACACCGGGCGTGGTCCGACGGTGGACGAATCGGCGCTCATCAAGGCCCTGCAAGAAGGCTGGATCGCCGCCGCGGGGCTGGACGTGCTCGAGCAGGAGCCGCCCGCCCCGACCAACCCGCTGCTCAAGATGGACAACGTCATTCTCACAGCGCACGTGGCCTCGGCCTCGGCGCGGTTCGATCCTGCGCGGCGGCGGCGGGTGGGCCACGAGATCGCGCTGGTGCTGAGGGGCAGATGGCCGAGGAGCTGCGTGAACCCCTCGGTTCTGGAGAAGACGACGCTGGTGCGCTGGCAGCCTTACTCCATGGAACGCGGGCCCGGAGCCTAGAGGAGGGGCGAACCATGCACGTGACGAGACGGACATTCCTCTCCGCCGCCACCACGAGCGCCACCATCGCGGCCGTCACGTCCCGGGCATTCGCCCGCTGGTCCGGCGAGAATCCGGTGCGCTACCCGGATTCGGCCTTCCAGATGGTCGACCAGAGCTTCGTGCGATTCCGGCCCGGCAACGCGGCCGTCGAGCGGCTCGCGACAGGGTTCCGGTGGTCGGAAGGCCCGGTGTGGTTCGGCGACGGCCGCTACCTGCTCTGGAGCGACATCCCCAACAACCGGATCATGAAGTGGGAGGAGGAAACCGGCGCCGTCAGCGTCTTCCGAAAGCCGTCGAACTACAGCAACGGCAACACGCGCGACCGCCAGGGGCGCCTGGTCACCTGCGAGCACGACAGCCGGCGCGTGACGCGCACCGAGTACGACGGTACGATCACCGTGCTCGCCGACCGCTACGAGGGCAAGCGCCTCAACTCGCCGAACGACATCGTCGTCAAGTCGGACGACTCCATCTGGTTCACCGATCCGCCCTTCGGCATCCTCTGGAACTACGAGGGACACGTGGACAAGCCCGAGCTGCCCACGAACGTCTACCGGATCGACGGGAAGACCGGCGAGCTGACGGTGGTGACGGACGAGGTCCCGCGGCCGAACGGCCTCTGTTTTTCGCCCGACGAGAAGCGCCTCTACGTCGTGGTGAGCGGCGCGACGCCGCGCGAGATCTGGGTCTTCGACGTCGTCGACAACGGCACGAAGCTCTCCGACCGGCGCCTCTTCGTGAACGCGGCGCCGGGCATCCCCGACGGCATGCGCTGCGACCGGGAGGGCAACCTCTGGTGTGGCTGGGGCGGGGGCGAGGGCCAGGACGGCGTCGCCGTCTTCAACCCCGAGGGCAAGCTGCTCGGTCGCATCCTCCTCCCCGAGCGCTGCGCCAATCTCTGCTTCGGCGGGGTCAAGCGGGACCGGCTCTTCATGGCGGGCAGCCAGTCGCTCTACTCGGTCTACGTGCACGCCCAGGGCGTGACCCTGAGCTGACGAAACGCGTGAGTACTCAGCGCACCATGTTCGAAAAGATCTGGTCGCGCCACGGCGTGGCCGAGGGGCCGGGCGGGCACGTCCTCCTTTATATAGACCGCCATCTGCTGCACGAAGGCTCGACCAGCGCCTTCGGGCGGCTGGCGAAGAGCGGGCGAGCGGTGCGGCGGCCGGATCTCACGTTCGCGACGGCGGACCACTACGTCCTGACCTCGCCGGGCTCGCCGGCGCCGGACGCCGAGGTCCGCAGCATGGTCGAGTCGCTCGGCCAGCACACCGGCCAGCAGGGAATCGTCTACTTCGGCGTCGGCGACGCGCGGCGAGGGATCGTGCACATCATCGGGCCGGAGCAGGGGCTGACGCTTCCGGGCATCACACTGGTCTGCGGCGACTCTCATACGGCGACGCACGGCGCCTTCGGAGCGCTCGCGTTCGGCATCGGCTCGACCGAGGTCGAGCACGTGATGGCGACGCAGACGCTCTGGCAGAAGAAGCCCAAGGTCCTGCGCATCACGGTGGAGGGTCGGCTGCCCGACGGCGTGAACGCCAAGGACGTGATCCTGGCAATCATCGCCAGGATCGGCGCCGGCGGCGGCGTGGGGCACGCTGTCGAGTACGCGAGCGCGCGCGCCGGCATGGTGGCACCCGACGAGACGACCTTCGCCTACCTCCAGGGCCGGCCCTTCGCGCCCAGGGGCGACGCGTGGGGCAAGGCGCTCGCCTACTGGGAGACGTTGCCGAGTGATGCCGACGCGAAGTTCGATCGCGAAGTGGAGCTCAGCGCGAACGAGATCGCGCCGACCGTGACGTGGGGCACGAGTCCCCAGGACGCACTGCCCATCACGGGGCGCGTGCCCGATCCGGCGGCCATCGGCGACGACGCACGTCGCGAAAGCATGGAGCGTGCCCTCGCCTACATGGGGCTCCGGCCCGGGACGCCGCTCAGTGAGGTCACGGTGGACCGCGTCTTCATCGGCTCTTGCACCAACAGCCGGCTCGAGGACCTGCGCGCCGCCGCACGAGTGGTGAAGGGACGCCGCGCCATGGTGCCGGCGTGGATCGTGCCGGGCTCGGGGCTGGTCAAGCGCGCCGCCGAGGCCGAAGGGCTCGACCGCGTCTTCGTCGAGGCCGGCTTCGAGTGGCGCGAGGCCGGCTGCTCGATGTGCGTGGGGATGAACGGCGAGACCGCGCGTGAGGGCGAACGCGTGGCCTCCACCTCCAACCGCAACTTCGAGGGGCGCCAGGGCAAGGGCGCGCGCACGCACTTGATGTCGCCGGCGATGGCCGCCGCCGCGGCAGTGACGGGCCGTCTCACCGACGTCCGCAGGCTGGTGAGCTGAGAGTGTGTCGGGTCAGCCGAGGTTGAGCGCGGCTCTGAGGCCGACGTCGATGCCAGCGAGCAAATCGGAGGAGAGCACTCCAATGCGGGTGCCCAGCTTGGAGCGGTCCAGTGTCGTCACCTGGTGGCAGAGGGCCACGCCGGGCTTGGTGAGACCTCCCGATCCGGCTGGGAGCGCGACTGTCGTTGGTCCGCGCCTCGCCTGGGCGCCGGACCTCGACAGCGGGACAACGTTGATCGAACGCCATCCCGGCGAGAGGTTGAATGCGTCGTGCGATACGAGGATGACCGGTCGTCGGCCCCGTTGCTCCGAGCCGGACCGCGGACTAAGAGCGGCCCAGAAAACCTCCCCTCGTCTCATCGCTTTCGCTTCCGCACCCTCCTGGGACGCCACAACTCGAGAGACGCGGCCTCGAGCTCTGGATCGAGGTCATCGAGACTTCCGGCTACCTCGGCGGCATACGTGGCGATCGCTTCGTGGAGTGCGGCCTTCCTCTGTTGACGGAGCCAACTCTCGATGGCGTACCGAGCGACCACCGTGGCTGGTTGATTTGCTCGTTGAGCTGCATCACGAAGGCGGCGGTACGTCGGCTCCGGAAGGGGAAGGTGGAAATTTCGCACCGGTCGGCTCATGCCATTTATCCTGCCATGCATCTGTGGCAGCATCAAGAGCGAACTGATGCAGGCCTTCACGTGCCTCACCGCGGTCGCCGCGCCGATCGATCTTGCCAACATCGACACCGACCGCATCATCCCCGCGCGTTTCTTGAGGAAGCCCAAGGGGGTCCCGGGGTACGCGAGCTTCCTCTTCCGCGACGTGCGCTTCGACGCCGACGGCTCGGAGAAGCCGGAGTTCGTCCTGAACCGGATGCCCTACCGCGGGGCAAAGATCCTCGTCGTGGCGGAGAACTTCGGCTGCGGCTCCTCGCGGGAGATGGCGGTGTGGGTGCTCGAAGCCTACGGGATCCGTTCGGTGATCGCGCCGAGCCTGGGCGACATCTTTCATCAGAACTGCTACAAGAACGGCCTCTTGCCGGTGATCTTGCCTGCCAATATCGTCGCCGCGTTCCGGCGGCAGCTCCGCGAGCGTCCGGGGGCGACGATCACCGTGGACCTCGACTCGCAGACCGTGACAGCGCCCAACGGTACGCCCCACCGCTTTGACGTCGATCCCTTCCGCAAGGAGATGCTCCTGACTGGCCGGGACGAGACCGGCCTGACGCTCGGCTTCGAGAGCCGTATTCGCGAGTTCGAGGAGCGCCACGCGCGGGAGATGTCGTGGGTGGTACCCGCCGGGCGCTAGGTGTGAACGCCAAGGGAGAGGTCGATGCTCACGTTGGAGTACCCGAATGAGCTTCTCCAGCATATCGGGCGCGAGCTGGGCCCATCGGAGTGGATCACGCTCGATCAGGCGATGATCGACAGGTTCGCCGACGCCACAGGCGACCACCAATGGATCCACGTGGATGTCGAGCGAGCTCGGCGCGAGATGCCCGGGGGCAAGACGATCGCCCACGGTTACCTTACGCTCTCGCTGGTTCCCCGGATGGCGGCGACGTTGCTCGGGGTTACGCGGCGGAGCCGGGGCATCAACTACGGCTCCAACAAAATTCGCTTCATCAGTCCCGTGCCGGCGGGTTCGCGCATCCGCCTGCGCCAGCGGATCGTCAATGCTGAGGAAGTGCCGGGCAACGGCGTGCGCGTGACGTCCGAGATGACCGTTGAGGTCGAGGGGCAGGAGCGCCCCGCATTGGTCGCCGAGCTGATCGGTATCCGGTACGCCTGACATGAAGCTCGTGCGATACGGCCGCCCCGGCGCCGAGAGGCCCGGCCTGATCGACCCGGACGGCAGTCTGCGCGATCTGTCGAGGGTCGTCGCAGACCTCACGCCGGCCGCGCTCACGCCTGCGTCGCTCCGGCGTCTGCGGGGGCTCAACCCCGCGCGGTTGCCAACAGTGCGCGGCCGCCCGCGGCTTGGATGCCCGCTGGCGGGGATCGGAAAGATGGTCTGCATCGGCCTCAACTACACCGACCACGCGCTCGAGGTCGGCCTGGAGCTTCCCAAGGAGCCGCTGCTCTTCATCAAGGCGTCGAGCGCGATCTGCGGACCCGACGATCCCATCGTGCGCCCGCGCGGCGCGGTGAAGCTCGACTATGAGGTCGAGCTCGGCGCGGTGATCGGGCGCGACGCGCGCTACGTCGACGAGACCGACGCGCTCCGCTACGTCGCGGCGTACTGTCTGGTGAACGACGTATCGGAGCGGGGGTTTCAGATGGAGCACGGCGGCACCACGACGAAAGGCAAGAGCGCGGACACCTTCGGCCCCGTGGGCCCGTGGCTGGTCACCGCCGACGAGGTGGGCGACCCGCAGGCGCTCGCCCTGTGGACGACGGTCAATGGGGAGCGCCGGCAGGATGGTCACACCGCGAAGATGATCTTTGCCGTCCAGTACCTGGTGGCCTACGTGAGCCGCTTCATGTCGTTGCGCGCCGGCGACGTGATCTCCACGGGGACGCCGGCGGGCGTGGGCCACGGCCGCAAGCCACCGAAGTATCTCCAGCCGGGCGACGTGGTCGAGATGGGCATCACGGGCCTCGGCACCCAGCGTCACCGGGTCGTCGAGTTCAGGCGTCGGTAGGCAGTCCGTCCCGGACGAACCGACCCGCGTCGAACTCCTCGGCCACGCGGTTGTCGTGCTCGAGCTGGGCGTCGGAGTCCACGTCGGCGAACTCGAGCGCGCCCATGTCGGCGAACGCCTTCTGCACTCGCGGCCCCCAGAGCCCGATGTCCTTGACGGTCGGGACGATGCGGCTGAAGAGGCGCTTGCGGAACCGCCGCATGTTGTCGGAGGCCATCGCCACCTCGATGCACTCGCTGACCGGTAACCCGAGGTTCTCCCACAGCTCGCGCTGGTTGAAGCGGTCGCGCATGTGGTAGCACGCCGCGACGACGAACTCCTCACGCTCGTCCCGCTCCGCCTGGCTGAGCTGCGGGTAGTAGTCGCGGAGCGCGAGTCGGCCGAAGGCGACATGCCGCGCCTCGTCCTGCATCACGTACGCGTTGATGGAGGCGGCCAGTCGATTCTTCGCGTTGTCTCGGATGCGCTGGAAGGCGGCGAGCGCTAGCCCCTCGATCAGGATCTGCATGCCGAGGTAGGTCATATCCCAGCGCCGATCGGTCAGCACGGTCTCGAGGAGCGCCTTGAGCCCCGGCGTGATCGGGTAGGCGATGCCGAGCTTCTCGTTCAGCAGGCGCGCGTACGCTTCGACGTGCCGCGCCTCATCCATGACCTGCGTCGCGGCGTAGAACTTGGCGTCGAGGTCCGGGACCGTCTGCACGATCCGGGCCGCCGCCATGAGGGCGCCCTGCTCGCCGTGCATGAACTGTGAGAGTGACTGGGCCTGCTGGTGATGACGGAGGCGGACCTTCTCCTTGTCGGTCAGCCGATTCCAGACGGCTGAGCCGTAGATCGGGATGAGCCGGTCGTCGATCTGCTGCGGGTTCTCCGGATCGAGGTCGAGCGACCAATCGATCCTGACCGCCGCATCCCACTGCTGCTTCTTGCCCTTGTCATACAGGGCGAGCAGCTTGGCGCGCTCGTCTTCATATTCCCAGGTGAACGAGGTCTCAGTCTCGCTTTGGAGGGTCCACCCGGTCTGCTCGACGGGCAGCTGATAGCGGTACATCGTAGCCATGTCAGTCTCCTGAGTCGATTGTCGAGGCGCCTCGGGCTTCCGCTACGGCCGCATGTGGTGCACCGCGGGGCCCGGTCGGCGCAGCGGGGCCGCCAGGTCGGCGAACTCGCAGAGGAGCGGGCGGGTGTTCCGCGGGTCAATGATCTCCTCGATCCAGAACGTCTCGGCGGAGCGAAACGGTGAGCGCAACTTGGTGAGGCGGGCCTCGATCTCCGCGAGCCTTTCCTTCGGATCGGGGGCGGCGTCGAGCTCGGCGCGGTAGGCCGCCTCGATGCCGCCCTCGAGCGGGAGCGAGCCCCAGCGACCCGACGGCCACGCGTAGCGGGTGCAGTAGCGGCTGCCGTTCCGGTGGGCCGCGCCGGCGACGCCGAAGACGTTGCGGACGATCACCGCGCACCAGGGGACCGTGGTCTGCCAGATCGCGGACATCGCGCGAACGCCCTGCTTGATGGTGCCGGTCTGCTCGGCCTCGAGGCCGATGAGGAAGCCGGGGCAGTCCACGAGATAGACGACCGGCAGGTGGAACGTCTGCGCCAGGTCCACGAAGCGCTCGACCTTCTGGCACGTGGCCGCGGTCCACGCGCCGCCGTAGAAGAACGGGTCACTCGCCATCAGCGCTACGGGCCAGCCGTCGAGGCGGGCGAAGCCGGTGATAATCGCGCGGCCGTAGAGCGCCCCGATCTCGAAGAGCGAGTCGCGGTCCACGATCGCCTCGACGATCGCGCGCATCTTGTACGGCTTGCGGACGTCGTGTGGGATCGCTTCGAAGAGCCAGGGCTCGCGGCGCTCGGGATCGTCGGTCCGGGGCCCGCGCTCCGGCAGCTCGTCGATCGACGCTGGAAGGTAGGACAGGAAGCGCCGGGCGCGGGCGAACGCCTCCTCCTCGGTGTCCACGGCGTCGTCAACCGCGCCCGCCTTGAGCTGGATCTCCCAGCCGCCGAGCTGATTCTTCGTCAGTTTCTGACCGAGACGCTCGACGACGGGCGGCCCCGCGACGAACAGCGCCGACTTGTCCTTGATCATGACCGAGTAGTGCGCCGCCGCCAGGTGCGCCGCGCCGAGCCCGGCCACCGACCCGAGGCCGAGCGCCACTCTCGGAATCGTGCCCATGTTAGCGACGACCCACTCCCAGCCGTCGACGGCGGGAACATTCGCGCGCCCGGTCGTCTCGATGGTCTTGACCGAGCCGCCCCCGCCCGACCCCTCGACGAGACGGATCAGCGGCAGCCGCAGGTCGTGCGCCATCCGCTCGCACGTGTTGTGCTTGCCCTTGATGGTCGCGTCCGCCGACCCGCCGCGCACCGTGAAGTCGTCGCCGCCGACGACAACGGATCGCCCGTCTACCTTGGCGCGCCCGAACAGGAAGTTGGAGGGGGTGAAGCTCTCGAGGTCGTTCCTCTCGTCGTAGGTCGCCCGGCCGGCGATCTTGCCGACCTCGTGGAAGGTGCCGGGGTCCACGAGCTTGGTGATGCGCTCGCGGATCGTGTAGCGCCCGCCCTCGTGCTGGCGCTTGACGCGCTCGGGGCCGCCGAGCTCCTCGGCTAGCTCCTCGCGGCGCCGGAGCTCGTCCATCTCCGACTGCCGGTCCCTGCGGGATGCACCTTCCATCGCTCCGTGCGTCCCCATCCCTGCGTCAGTCCACGGGGACGAAGATGCAGTGGCGCGGCTTGCCGTCGAGCGCCTTGGAGCGATGCCCCTTGCCCCACGTGTCCTCGACGAGGAGCACTTCGCCGGCGCCGATGCGGCGCGTCTCGCCGTCACTCGCGGTGATCTGCACGCCCGCGTCGAGATTGACGATGTACTGCCGCCGCGGGGCCGGATGCCAGTCGAGGTCGTAGTCGGCCGACACCTCGCGGAAGATGATTCCCGTGGCGGGCAGGCGCGCCGATAGCCGGCCAGCGCGGGTCGATTCCGTGAGGGGGACTTCCATGTCCTCGAAGTGCGACTCGCCGTTCTTGTCGACGTAGAGCCGGTGGATCTTCATGGCACTCCTTCGTGTGGCGCCCGCCACGATGGCGGGCGACTACGAGCCTGTCGGAGTATCGAGGAGCGCCACGGCTTCGCCGGGGGGCTCCGAGCGTTGGGGGGGTTGGGGGGCCATGTCGGGGCCCCCCATTCCCTCGAGAAACGACATTTCGGGGTGGAACCGGCGCCGGAAGGCGCCACTCGTGACGACCGCCGTCGCCGCCCTCATTGCCGCCAATCAATAGCGCCGCCGCTTGGTCTGCGCAAGCAGTGTTTGGGTCGGTCGCCGGTCGTCGCGCCAGCAGCCTCGTCGGGCTTTTTCCCCTCTCCGCTTGCGGTATTCGCCCGATTTCCGGAAAAACGTGAATAGCCTAGCTTGCGACACATGCGGACCGGAGTGGAGCGGGTTCAGTCCTCGGCGCAGTTACGCGCCAGCGTGTCGGGGCTCCCAGCTTTTGAGGGTATGGATCGGAGGCTGTTAGCCCCGCGGAGGTAGGTTGGTGGCCCGTCTACTCCTCATCGTGTCGGCTACCGAACCGGCACGATACACGTACCTCAAGCATGTATTCGGTAGCGAGACCGCGGACGTGATCCTCGACCGTCGGGTGGGGGAGCGGCGCCAACTCGTTAAGCGAGTGGTGGCCGAGAGGCGCCGGGGGGACCGGCGCCAGCGGGACCTCGCCAAGGATCTCCAGACGTTCGGCTGGGCCCTCGTGAGGCGCTAGGCGTCTTTCCACCCTGGACTCTCTCAGGATCCCAGGGTTTTCCCCGAGCAGAGTCAGGTGAATACCTGATGGGAGAACACCGGAACTGATGTAGAATTCGCCGGAGTAATTCTCCACCCCCCTCGGATGTCGCAGACAGGAGGTGTGCGATGAGTGACGTAAAGGAACTAGCGACCCCAACCGAACCCCGTCTCGAATCCACAGCCTCGCGACTGCGCGAGCTGGTGGCGCACCTCAGGCAGCAGCGCGCCCACCTCCGCGAAGAGTGGGCCCGGCTCATCACCGAGGCCAAGCTGCTGACGGCGATGACGAATGAAGAGGTCTTCGCCGAGGCGACCTCCGTGTACGACAACTACGTCGAGGCCCTCGAGACGGGGACGTACGAGGCCCTGCAAGCCTATGCGCGTAACCTCTCTGAGCGGATCATCCCGCGAGGCGTCGAGACGCACGAGGTCGTCGGGATCGTGCTCCTGCTCCGCGACGTGCTCGCGCGCTCGTTGTTCGCGAAGTATCGCGACGACTTCAACAAGCTCAACCGGATCCTCGACGCGTACGAACCCGCCGCCAACCGCATCGCGATCACGGTCGCCGTCGGGTTCGTTCAGGAGCGCGAGCGTATCATCCGCGAGCAGCAGGAAGCGATCCGCGAGCTGTCGACCCCCGTGCTCCAGGTCCGCGAGCGCTTGCTCATCCTGCCGATCATCGGCGTCATCGACCCCCAGCGCGCGCGTCAGCTGACCGAGCAGCTGCTCCGCGGCATCCGGAGCAACCGCGCCAAAGTCGTCGTGCTCGACATCACGGGCGTGCCGTACATCGACTCCGCCGTGGCCAACCACCTCGTCCAGACCGTCGAGGCCGCCCGGCTTCTCGGCGCGATCGTGATCGTGACGGGTCTGTCGCCCGAAATCGCCCAGACCCTTGTTAATATCGGGGTGGACCTGGGGAAGATGAATACGGTCGGCGATCTCCAGGGCGGTATCGAAGAGGCCGAGCGCCAGCTAGGCTATAGGGTCGTTCTGACTAAGGAGCCAACCGAAGAGCCCGCGTAGGGGCGGGGGAGGCAACGGTGCAGGTTCCGATCCTCAAGCAAGGCGCGTATCTGATCGCGACCGTTCAGTCCGCGCTCACGGACGAAGATCTGAAACAGCTGCGCGACGCGCTCGTCGGGCAGGTCAGCAAGGTCCGGGCCCGCGGGGTGATTGTGGACGTCACGGCGCTCGACGTGATCGATTCGTTTGCGACCCGAACCCTGCGCGACGTGGCCCACATGATCAGGCTGCGCGGCGCGGAGACCGTCATCGTGGGGATCCAGCCGGACGTGGCCTTCTCGATGGTCAAGCTCGGGCTCTCGCTGGAGGGCGTGGCGACCGCGCTGGACCTGGAAGAGGGCCTCGCGTACCTTGACCGCAAGGTGAAGAGCCACAACCATGAGGTTCGCACTCATCGCTGATGAAGTGCGAGTGCCCATAGACTCTGACGCCGACATCGTCTCTGCCCGCCAGAAGGGACGGGAGCTAGCGTCACACTGTGGCTTTCCCTCCACCGACCTGGCGGTCGTCGCCACCGCCATCTCGGAGTTGGCGAGGAACATCGTCCGCTACGCGGTGCACGGGAAGATCATCCTCCGAGTGGTCGACAACCACGGCAAGCGGGGGATCGAGGTCGTGGCCACTGACGACGGGCCCGGGATCCCCGACGTCGCGCTGGCCATGCAGGACGGTTACTCCACCTCCGGGAGCCTCGGGCTCGGTCTGCCGGGTACTCGGCGGCTCATGGACGAGTTCGAGATCAAGTCCGACTTCGGCAAGGGCACGACCGTGACGGTGCGCAAATGGAAACGGTAAGCGCCGGGTTGCTCGAGTGGGGTGTCGCCGAGCTGATCCTACCCGGGCAGGCCGAATCCGGTGACCGATATCTGGTCACGCCGACGCCGGACGGCGGGCTCGTGGCCGTCGTGGACGGCCTGGGCCACGGCGCCGAGGCCGCCGAGGCGGCGAAGGCTGCGGTGAGGTCGCTCGAGCGTCACGGGCAAGCGCCGATCATCCCCCTCATCAAGGCCTGTCATCAGAGTCTCGCCGGCACGCGTGGTGTGGTCATGAGTATCGCCGCGTTCGACGCGCGCGCCGAAACGATGACGTGGGTCGGGGTGGGCAACGTAGAGGGC
>Ga0209266_1001257_pt1 | contig 17100 bp, 11 predicted proteins | sample GraSoiAngelo_132_FD_185889 | JGI IMG/M metagenome (GOLD analysis project Ga0209266, IMG submission 185889) | Grasslands soil microbial communities from the Angelo Coastal Reserve, California, USA - 14_0929_02_40cm (SPAdes) (version 2) | ecosystem: Environmental > Terrestrial > Soil > Grasslands ...
GTATTTCCACTACGTTCGCTCCGGTGCTCATCGCCTCCTTGTCCTGGGCCGCCTGTGCGCCGCAGCTCTCGACGCCCTTTTTCATCAGCCTGCTAGCTCTCGGGGAGCAGCTTCTCGAGCCGCCCCACGTAATCGGCCATCGTCGCGAAGGCTGCCTGCACCGGCTCGGGCGACGACATGTCCACGCCCGCCATGCGCAGGCCTTCGAGCGGGTACATCGAGCCCGCGCTCCTGAGGAAGGCGATGTAGGAATCGGCGGCGCCCGGCGCTCGGGCCGCGACGCGCTCAGCGAGGTGATGCGCGCCCGCGATGCCTGTCGCGTACTGGTAGACGTAGAAGTTGTTGTAGAGGTGGGTGTGAAACTGCGCCCACGTCGAGCCTGCGCGATCGCGATCGGCACCGCTAATGTCGACCTCCTTGCCGTAGACCTCGCCCATCAGGTCGGCCATCAGGTCGTTGAGGTAGCCGGCCGTGATCGCGCCGCCTCGCTCGACGCGTTCGTGGATCTCCAGCTCCAGCCGTGCTAGCGACGGCATGATGAAGAAATAGCGGTGGAAGTTGGACATCGCTTCCTCGATGACCGCGATCTGGAAGTTCGGATCGTGGTTCGTCTCAAGCAGGTGATGTCGCGTGAGCGCCTGGTGCATGTTGGACGCGACCTCTGCCTGGAACAGCCCGTAGTTGGAATAGACGAAGGGCTGTGTGCGCCGGCCGTAGTACGAGTGCATCGAATGGCCGAGCTCGTGAGCCAGCGTGCTCATCGAGTAGATGTCGTTGTTGTAGCTCATGAAGATGAAAGGCGGCGTGTCGGGAGAACCCGTGGAAAACGCGCCCATGCGCTTGCCTTTGTTCGGATAGATGTCGACCCACCGGTCCTCGAGCGCGCCGCGGCGCAGCACATTCACGTATTCCTCGCCCAGCGGGCTGACGCCCTCGGCGATCCACTCGACCGACTGCTCGTAGGGCACCGTGATCGGCGACCCGAGCGGCGCGCGCGTGTCGTAGGGCTTCAGGGGCTTCCGGCCGAGGGCGCGCTGGCGCAGCCGCCAGTACCGGTGCCAAGTGCCGACGTTGTCGCGGAATGCGCGGATGACGCTGTGGAACACGTCGGGAGGGATGTGATTCGGCGTCAGGGCCGCTTCCAGCGATGACGTGAAACGACGAGCGCGCGCGAAAAACACGTCGCGCTTCACACCGGCCGCGAGGTTGGCGGCGAGGGCGTGCTTGGCCGCGAGGTGCGCGTCCGCGTAGTTCTCGTACGCGGTCCGACGGGTCTCGCGATCTGCGCTCGTCAGCAGCGCTCCAATCGTCCCCTGCGCGACCTCCTCGGGCCCATCGGCTCCGGTCGCGGGGTCGAACTGCATGTCGGTGTTGGCGAACACGCCGTGCACGGCCAGCGCGCTGCTCAGCGGGTCCGCAACATGCGCCAGCACCTCCTCGACCTCGGCCGGCCGGACGTGCGAGCTGAGCTTCTCCAGCCGCTCGAAGTGGTGGCCGAAATGGGACAACCGCGGGGTGGAGGCGACCCACGCGTGCAGCGTCGGGAATCCGATCGCGATCAGCTCTGGCACAGCGAAGGACATCGCCGCCTGCAGCTCAGCGGAAACCGAGCGCGCCCGATCGGCTCTCGCCGCGGCGCCCTGGTCGCCGGCGTCACAGGAATACTCCATGTTGGTGTAGACGCGGACTTTGTCCATGACGCGCTGGACCTTCTCGGAGGCTTCAAACCAGTCGGCCAGCATGTCCGGCGAGTCGGCGAGATGGCCTTTGAACTCGACCAGGTCGGGCAGCGCGGCCAGGATGCCGGCGACCGCGGCCTCCCACGCATCCGCGTCGGCGAAGATGGCCTCGCTCTTCCACGTGAAGCGCCTGTCCACCTCGGAGCGAGCGGGCAGGGCTGTGCTCACGATTTTCTAATTTAGCGGGACACTAGGATTGAAGCCGGATGGCACGACTGAAGGCCAACGGTCTCGAGATCGAGTACGAGGTCGACGGAGACCCAAAGAACCAGCCGCTGCTGCTGATCATGGGCCTCGGCGCCCAGCTCACCACGTGGGATGAGGGCTTCGTCGACGAGCTGGTGAAGCGCGGCTTCTACGTCATCCGCTACGACAATCGCGACTCCGGCCTCTCTTCCAGGATGGAGTCCGCGGGGCCGGCCGACATCGCCGCTGCGTACGCTGGCAACCCGCAGCCTGCGTACTCGCTCGACGACCTTGCGGACGACGCCGCGGGCGTGCTCGACGCCCTCCACATCCCGGCGGCGCACATCGTCGGCGCGTCGATGGGCGGTTTCATCGCGCAGCTTGTCGCGATCAATCATCCCGACCACACGCTTTCGTTGACCTCGATCATGTCGGGGCCAGGCGGACACGACGCGATCCCGCCGACTCCCGAGGCAGGCGCGTTTCTCGTGCGCAAGCCTGGTCCGACCCGCGAGGAGATGATCGCCTTCGGCGTCGAGTCGCGACGCGTGTTCGCCGGAGTGCAGAACCCGTTCGACCTCGAGGCGGAGCGGGCCAAGGTCGAGCGTCTCTATGACCGGTCCTACTACCCGCTCGGGTTCGGGCGGCAGCTCGTGGCGATCCTCGCCTCCAAAACCAGGATCCCTGCGTTGAAATCGGTCAAAGTGCCGACGCTCGTCGTGCACGGCGCCGACGATCCGCTCGTTCCACCCGAGAACGGCCGGCGCGTGGCGGCGGCGGTGCCGGGGGCTCGCTACCTCGAGTTCGCCGGCGCAGGCCACAACATGCCGCCGAGCACGTGGGGCGATGTGGCCGACGCGATCGCCCAAACAGCAAGACAGTCGGCAAGGCACGCGAGCCCAGCCGCCGGCGGCTGATGCCGGCGGCCGGCAGCCTCGACTCGGTCAGCCCCGCCGTCGCAGTGCTCGCCGGCCTGGTGTCGTTCGTTTCGCCATGCGTGCTGCCGCTTGTTCCGGCGTATGTGGCCTACCTGGGCTCGCGAGCAGGGCGGGTCGGCTCGATGTCCGTGGCGACCGCGGGCCTCGCGTTCGTGGCCGGCCTGTCCCTGATCTTCATCGCCTTCTTCTATCTGTTCTCTCTCGCGGTGCAGCCGATTCGCGGGTACGTGCCGGTTGTGGCGGGCGTGATCGTGATCGTGATGGCCGCGCATGTCGCGGGCTTGATCCGAATTCCGTTCCTGGATCGCGAGTATCGAGTCATGTCGACAGCGCCGTCGGGCGGTGGCGCCGCCGGCGGTTTCTTGCTCGGTCTGGGCTTCGCGAGCGGCTGGACGCCCTGCATCGGAGTCACGCTAGGTGCTGTGCTGAGCTCCGCGGTCACCGCGGGCACCACAGGCCAGGGTCTCGCGCTGATGGTGGCCTACTGTCTCGGGCTCGGCGTCCCATTCCTGGCGGTTGCGCTGGTGCTGGAGAAAGCCCGACCGCTGGTTCTGTACGTCAACAGCCATCGTCGCGTCATCGACTACGCGTCGGCCGGGGTGCTGGTTGTGATGGGATTGCTGCTGCTGACCAACCAGCTGTACATCCTGTCGACCGGAATCACGCAGCTGGTGCCGTCGTGGCCTTCGCCAACGCTCTAAGCGCCGACGATTCGCAGCACGAGCAGCACGAGGGCCACCGCGATGAGCGCAACGCCGGCGACCCATTCAGCGCGCTCTCGGATCTTCTCGCCGACCCGCGCGCCCATGCGCAAGCCGACCTGTGAGGCGATGAACGCCTGCACGCCCACCCAGATCACGGTCACGAGCAGCGACAGGCCGAGCAGTCCGGCGCTGAACCCGATGGTGAGCTCGTCGACGCTGATGCCGAGGCCCAGGTCCAGGATGGCGAGGCCGCGCGCTCGGGCGAGCAGCTTCAGCCGGCGCTTTTCGCCTTCTTCGTCGGCCGAAGGTCTCAGAAGCAACGCGCCCGCGACGAACAGGAACGCGATCCCGACGTAGCCGGCCCACTGGCCGAGGAAGCCGCCCGCGACGCGCCCGACGAGAACGCCAAGGATCGGCATGCCGGCTTCGAACGCCGTGAAGACGAGCGCGACACGAAGGCGGTCTCGCCCGGTCAGTCCGGCCAGCCCGAGGGCGGCGGCCAGCGCGAAGGTGTCGAGCCCCAGCGGCACCAGGAGGCCGGCGGTGATCAGCGCCTGCCGCATCAGAGAGGCCGATATTCGCGGCGGCTGTAGACCATCGGCGTGACGCCCGGCAGGTGGCCGCCGTCGATCACGTCGCCAATGAGGATCCAGTGGTCGCCCGCCTCGATCGTCTGCTGCAGCGTGCACACGGCGTAAGCGGCCGCGTCCTCTTCCATGACCGGGCCGCCGAGTCCGGACTTGGTGCGCGCCCAGGCGATGCCGTCGAACTTGTCAGAGAGCTTCGTGGCCATCCGCCGCGCGAGCTGCTCCCGGCCCGTGGCCAGGATGTTGGCGGTGAAGCCGTTTGTGTGCTGCACCGCCGGCAGCGTGTTGGAGTTTTTGGCGATACACGCCAGCGCCAGCGGAGGGTCCAGCGACACGGCGCAGAAAGCGCTCACGGTAAGGCCGCGCGGAAGGCCGTCAGGCCCGTAGGCCGTGACGACGACCACCCCGGACGGGAAGTTGGCCATGACGTCGAGATAGAGCTGCGGGTCGATCAATCTGCCTCCGAGATCGTATGCGGCCAGGCTGTTAACGAACACTTGTTTGTAGATCCAAAAGCCGTCAAACTTGTCTGCGTGGGGACGTCTCTTGACCTCTTTTCGGCGCCTACTCGGGACTGGTTTCGCTCCGCTTTCGCCCAGCCCACGGACGTCCAGGAGCGGGGCTGGCAGCAGGTGGCCGGCGGGCGCCACGCCCTCATGGCCGCGCCGACGGGCAGCGGCAAGACGCTGGCCGCCTTCCTCTGGTGCCTCGATCGCCTCATGTCAGAGCCGGTGCCGCCTGAGGCGGAGCGGTGCCGTGTCCTGTATGTGTCGCCGCTGAAAGCCCTCGCCCATGACGTGGACCGCAACCTGCGTTCGCCCCTGGTGGGCATCGGCAGGCAGCTCGAGGCGTCAGGCGCGGCGCCGCCGGACATCAACGCGGCCATTCGCACCGGCGACACGCCGGCCGACGCGCGCCGCTCGATGGAGCGACATCCGCCGGACATCCTCATCACCACGCCGGAATCTCTCTTCCTGCTGCTCACCAGCGCGGCGCGCCGCATCCTCGCATCGGTCCGCTGGGTCATCGTCGACGAGATCCATTCCGTCGCCGCCACCAAGCGAGGCTCGCACCTGGCGCTGAGCCTCGAACGGCTGTGCGCGATCACGAAGGCGGAGCCGCAGCGCATCGGCCTGTCGGCGACGCAGCGGCCGCTGGAGGAGGTCGCGCGATTCCTCGGCGGCGCCGGCCGCGAGGTGGCCATCGTCGACGCCGGCCGGCTGAAGACGATGGAGGTGCGCGTCGAGGTCCCGGTCGAGGACATGTCGCGACTCTCCGCGGAGGAGGAGACGGGCCGCACCCTCAACAGCATCTGGCCCGCGATCTACCCGCGACTGCTCGAGCTGATCCAGGCGCATCGCTCGACGATCGTCTTCGTCAACTCGCGACGCCTGTCGGAGCGCCTGGCGGCGCGCATCAACGAGCTGGCGGGCGAAGACCTCGTACGAGCGCACCACGGGTCGATCGCGCGCGAGCAGCGACTGCTCATCGAGGACCAGCTGAAAGCAGGGACCCTTCGCGGCCTCGTCGCCACGTCGACGCTCGAGCTCGGCATCGACATGGGCGCGGTCGACCTGGTGCTGCAGGTCGAAGCCCCGCCGAGTGTCGCGTCCGGCATCCAGCGCATCGGGCGCGCCGGTCACTCTGTGGGCGAGGTCTCGAAGGGAGTCGTGATTCCGAAGTTCCGCGGCGACCTGCTGGAGGCCGCGGCTGTCGTGGAGGGCATGCTCGACGGACGCATCGAGTCGACAGTCGTGCCACGGCGGCCGCTGGACGTGCTCGCGCAGCAGGTCGTGGCGATGTGCGCGATGGACGAATGGAAGGTCGACGAGCTGGCGGCGGTGGTGCGGCGGGCCTATCCGTACAGCGAGCTCGGGCCTCGTGCTTTTGAGTCGGTGCTGGACATGCTCAGCGGCCGCTACCCATCCGACGAGTTCATCGAGCTGAGGCCGCGGATCGTGTGGGACCGCATCGCGGCCACCGTCCGCGGTCGCGCGGGAGCGCAGAAGCTGGCGGTCACCAACCCCGGCACGATCCCCGACCGCGGCCTGTACACGGTGAACCTCCTCGACGACGGACGGCGCGTGGGCGAGCTCGACGAGGAGATGGTGTATGAGAGCCGGGTCGGCGAGACGTTCGTGCTCGGCGCATCCACGTGGCGAATCGCCGAGATCACCCCGTCCCAGGTGCTGGTGACGCCTGCACCTGGCGAGCCGGGCAAGATCGCGTTCTGGAAGGCGGACGCGCCCAGCCGCCCGGCCGAGCTCGGCCTCGCGCTGGGCAAGATGGTGCGCGAGCTGAGGAGCTCCGATTCGGCCACCGCGCAGAAACGGCTGCGCGAGCGAGCCGGCTTCGACGACCGCGCGGTCAAGAACCTGCTCGCGTATCTGGACGAGCAGGCAGCGGCAACAGGATCCGTACCCGACGATCGCACAGTCGTCGTCGAGCGCTTTCGCGACGAGATCGGCGACTGGCGCGTCTGTTTGCACACGCCGCTCGGCAGTCGCGTGCACGCACCGCTGGCGCTGGCTCTCGAGGCTCGCCTCCAGGAACGCCTGTCGGTCAACGTCCGCGCGCTGTGGACCGATGACGGCATCGCCCTCCACCTCCCTGACGTCGAATCGCCGCCGTCGCTCGAGGAGCTGATCCTGGAGCCGGAAGAGGTGCAGGAGCTCGTCTCCGCCCAGCTGCCGGCGTCGGCGCTGTTCGCCGCGCACTTCCGAGAGAACGCGGCGCGGTCGCTGCTGCTCCCGCGACGCCGGCCTGGCCAGCGCACGCCGCTCTGGCAGCAGCGTATGCGCAGCGGCGGTCTGCTGCAGGTTGCCGGCAAGTATCCGGACTTCCCGATCCTGGCCGAGACGTGGCGCGAGGTGATGAGCGACCACTTCGACATGCCCGCGCTCACCGATTTCCTGCGGCGCATCCGCTCACGCGAGGTGCGCGTGGTCGCAGTCGACACCGAGCGTGCTTCGCCGTTCGCGTCGTCTCTCCTTTTCTCTTATGTGGCGGTGTTCATGTACGAGGGCGACGCGCCGCTGGCCGAGCGCCGAGCCCAGGCACTCACTCTCGACCGCGACCTGCTAGCCGAGCTGCTCGGCAGCGAGGACCTTCGCGAGCTGCTCGACCCCGAGTCGATAGCCCAGGTCGAGCTCGAGCTGCAAGGCCTGCTGTCCGAGCGCTTTCCGCGTGACGTCGACGAGGCTCACGACCTGCTGGTCCGGCTCGGCGACCTCAGCGACGCCGAAGCGGCCGCTCGCGGCGTCAGCGATGAGTGGCTGGGCCAGCTCGAGCGCGCGCGCCGCGCGGTCTCGGTGCGCGTGGCGGGCGAGTCTCGGTGGGTCGCCGCGGAGGATGCAGGCAAATACCGCGAGGCGCTGGGGGTCGGCCTGCCCATCGGACTCCCGGAAGCGTTTCTCGATCCCGGCAAGGAGCCGATGCAGTCGCTGATCCGCCGCTACGCGCGGACGCACATTCCATTTGTTGCCGCGGACGTGGCCGCGCGGTGGGGAGTGCCCGAGTCGAGCGTAGGGCCGGCTCTGGGCGAGCTGGTGGCTCGCGGCGATGTCATCGCGGGCGAGTTCCGGCCCGCCGCGCACGGACGCGAGCACTGCCATCCCGATGTGCTTCGCATGCTCCGCAGGCGATCGCTCGCGGCGCTGCGACGCGAGGTGGAGTCGGTGCCGCCGGAAGCGCTGGCGCGTTTCCTGCCCGAGTGGCACGGAATCGGCTCGCGCGCGTCTGGAAGCGACCGGCTGCTCGAGGTCGTGTTCCAGCTCCAGGGCCTGGCGTTGCCGGCAAGCGTCATCGAGCGCGACGTGATCGCGAGCCGAGTCGCCAACTACAACCCGCGCCTGCTGGACGAGCTCGTTTCGATGGGCGACGTGGTGTGGGTTGGACGCGGTTCGCTGGGTACAAACGATGGGCGCGTCGCGCTGTACCTGCGCGGCGACGCTCCGCGGCTGGCGCCCGAGCCTGCCCCTGATCGACCGACCACCGCGCTGCACGAGCGCATCCGCGAGCACCTTGGCGCGCGTGGCGCGAGCTTCTTCCGCGACGTGTACAACGCGTGCGGCGGCGGCAACGAAGACGAGCTCCTCGACGCGCTGTGGGACCTGGTCTGGTTGGGTGAGGTCACCAACGACACGTTCGCCCCGCTGCGCCTGATCGGCCCGGCGAACCGGCGGCCGTCGCGCCGTCCGCGTCTGCCCCGGCTCACGCAGCCGCGGGCCGCCGGGCGCTGGTCGCTAGTGTCGACCCTGGTGGGCGCAGGCGCGAGCCCCACGGAGCGCCTGCATTCCGAGGCCGGCGTGCTGCTGCAGCGGCACGGTGTGCTGACGCGCGATGCGGTAGTGGTCGAGGGATGGCCCGGCGGATTCGCCGGGTTGTACCCGGTCCTGCGGGCGATGGAGGAGTCGGGCCGCATCCGCCGCGGCTACTTCGTGGAAGGGCTTGGAGGCTCGCAGTTCGCGCTGCCAGGCGCGGTGGATCGCCTCCGAACGCTGCGCGAGTCGGGCGGCCGCATCGTCGCGCTCGCGGCCACGGACCCGGCGAACGGCTACGGCCTGGTGCTGCCGTGGCCGGACTCCGACGGCCGCATGGCGCGAGCCGCCGGCGCGTACTGCGTGCTCGACGGCGGTGCTCTGGTCCTTTACCTGGAGCGCGGCGGCAAGAGCTTGCTGACGCATGGCGATGCCGGCGTCGAGCACATGCAGGCGCTCATCGGCGTCGGCACCGCCGGCAGACGCATCGAGATCCAGAAGGTGGATGGAATGCCGGTAACGGAATCGCGCCTGGCGCCGCTGCTGCGAGAAGCGGGTTTCTCGTCGACGCATCGCGGGCTGGTGGCCTACGGCGTCGGGTAGCGATTACGGGCCCCGGGTACGATTACTAATTCCGTCGGGGAGTGGCGTAGCCCGGAAGCGCACCTGGCTGGGGGCCAGGGGGTCGCGGGTTCAAATCCCGCCTCCCCGACCATTTCCAACTGTATAAGAGGGTCAGGACCGCTGCAGGACCAGCACGGATCGACCGGCTGTCCGCACCACATCGCTGACGGTTCGCGCTTCTGGCTCAGGCTGCAGCCGCTCGGTGTCGTAGAGAAGCTTCCAGGGACCGCCGTACTGCTTGGGCAGCGTCCACTTGACCTCCCGCGAATGGGCGTTGAACACGAGGAGAAACGAATCATCTGAGAGAGGCTGCCCGCGTTCGTCGTGGCCCGGGATCCCTCTTCCGTTCAAAAAGACCCCTAGCGAGCGCTCATGCCCGGCTACCCAGTCCTTGTCGGTCATCACCTTTCCGCTCGGCTTGAACCAACCAATATCCACAGTGCCGCGAATCGGACGCCCCTGGAACCAGCGACGCCTGCGAAACACAGGGTGCTCGCGTCGTAGCCCGATCAGCCAGCGCATGACCTCCAGCAGCTTCCCGTCGACCTGATCCCAGTTGACCCACGACAGTTCATTGTCCTGGCAGTAAGCATTGTTGTTTCCCGTCTGCGTCCTGCCGAGCTCGTCACCCATGAGCAGCATCGGCACGCCCTGCGCGAGGAAAAGTGTGGTCAGGCAGTTGCGTTCCTGCTTCGCGCGCAACCTGATGACGGCGGGGTTGTCCGTGTCGCCCTCCACGCCGCAGTTCCACGAGCGGTTATGCGACTCACCGTCGGCGTTGTCCTCGCCATTCGCCTCGTTGTGCTTCTCGTTGTAGGAGACAAGATCGCGGAGGGTAAAGCCATCGTGGGCGGTTACGAAGTTGATGCTGGCCACCGGTCGGCGTGAGTCGCTCTGGTAGAGGTCGGAGCTGCCGGTGAGCCGCGACGCGAGCTCCGCGACGGTAGACGGGGCACCCCGCCAGAAGTCTCGCACCGCGTCTCTGAATCTGCCGTTCCATTCCGACCACAGGGCTGGAAAGTTCCCGACCTGGTAGCCACCTTCGCCGATGTCCCAGGGCTCGGCGATGAGCTTGGCACGGCTCACGACGGGGTCCTGGTGGATGAGATCGAAGAATGTCGAAAGCCTGTCGACTTCGTGAAACTCCCGGGCCAGCGTTGCCGCCAGGTCAAACCGAAAACCGTCGACATGCACCTCGGTGATCCAGTACCGGAGCGAATCCATGATCAGCTGCAGCGTGCGTGGATGCTGCACGCTGAGGCTGTTTCCGGTGCCTGTGGTGTCGTAATAGAACTTCGGGTCCTCGGCGACGAGCCGGTAGTACGCGGCGTTGTCTATGCCGCGGAAGCAGAGAGTCGGCCCGAGGTGGTTGCCCTCGGCGGTGTGGTTGTACACGACGTCGAGGATGACTTCGATGCCCGCTTCGTGCAGCGTGCGGACCATGGCCTTGAACTCGTTTACCTGCTGTCCACTCTGGCCGCTGCTGGCGTATCCGTTATGCGGCGCAAAGAATCCGATCGTGTTGTATCCCCAGTAGTTGCGGAGCGACATATCGAGCAATCGCTGGTCCTGAACAAACTGGTGGATCGGCATGAGCTCGACAGCCGTGACGCCCAACATCTGAAGGTGCTCGACCACGGCCGGATGCGCAATGCCGGCATACGTGCCGCGCAACTCTTCCTCCACATCTGGATGACAACGCGTCATTCCCTTCACATGCGCTTCATAGATGACCGTTTCGTGCAGTGGCGTTTCCGGGGGACGGTCATTGCCCCACTCGAAATACGGGTTGTGCACCACAGATCGGAAGACGTACGGAGCGCTGTCGGTGGTGTTGATGGAATCCTCGTTGCCGAGCTCGTACGAATAGCAGGCTGGGTTCCACCGGACCTCTCCTTCTATCGCTCGGGCGTATGGATCCAGCAGCAGCTTGCTCGGGTTGCAGCGCGCGCCTCGCTCCGGCGCATATGGACCTCTGACGCGGTAGCCATAGCGCTGGCCGGGCTCGATATTGGGCAGGTAGGCGTGCCACGAGAACGCGTCGACCTCCTCCAGGGCCACACTGCGTTCCTGTCCCTCGTCATCGAACAGACAGAGGTCCACCGCCTCGGCGACCTCGCTGTAGAGTGCAAAGTTCGTCCCGGTACCGTCGAAGTTGGCGCCTAGGGGATAGGCGCGGCCAGGCCAGACCTCGACGTCATGCATGCTCGACGACCTCGACCTCGGTGCAGTCGGGCTCGCAGAGGTTCACGCGGACGACGACGCCGTCTCGCTCGAAGACGATTCGGTCTCCATCCACGTGCGCCTTGACTTCCTGCGCAACCGCGGGCATGCGGCGACGCATCGCGATCAGGTCGCGGTACCAACCGAGCATGCGTCGATGGTAAGGCTCGTCCAGGTCCTCCCATTTCAGCTTCGACTGCTCGAATGTGCCCGGGTCTTGCGGGTCCGGCACCTCGTCTCGGTTCCAGCCGAAAGCGGCGAATTCGCGCCGCCGTCCTTCCGACACGGCCTTGCCCAACGCCGGATCGGCGTGGGCGGTGAAGTAAAGGAAGGGCGTGCTCGCCGCCCACTCCTCTCCCTGGAACAAAAGCGGCGTGAAGGGCGTGGTCAGGAGAAGCGCGGCCGCTGCTTTTACTCTGCCTTCGTCCACCAGCGCCGCGAGTCGATCACCCGCGGCCCGGTTCCCCACCTGATCGTGGTTTTGAGCCGCGACCACGAAAGCGTTGGGAGCAACACCGGCCGATTTGGCGCCGCGCATCTTCTGCCGGTGCTGTGACCACCTCCCGTCGTAGACCCATGCCTGGCGCAGCGCCTTCGCGAGCATCCCTGGAAACGTGAAGTCCTCGTAATAGCCGGTGCGCTCGCCGGTCAACGCGACGTGAAGCGCGTGATGCCAGTCGTCCGCCCACGCCGCGTCGAGTCCGTACCCACCCGCATCGCGGGCGCGAACCAGGCGAGGGTCGTTGGCTTCAGTTTCGGCGAACAGCAGTACCGACCTACGCAGCGCCGCCGATGCAGCATGCACTTCGGTGGCCAGCTGTTCGAGGATGTTCAGCGGCGAATCGTCGACGATCGTGTGCACCGCGTCCAGTCGCAGGCCGTCGATGTGGTAGTCACGAATCCACATCAACGCGTTCTCAACGACGAAGCGACGGACTTCGTGGCTGCCGTCCCCGTCGAAATTGAAAGGAGTCCCCCAGGCGGTCCGATTTCGACCGGTGAAGTAAGGGCCGAAATCGCCAAGGTAGTTGCCCACCGGGCCCGCGTGGTTGTAGACGACGTCGAGAACGACGCCTATGCCGGCGGCATGACAGTTGTCGACCAGCTTCTTGAGACCGGCTGGACCCCCATAGGCGTGGTGCGGAGCGAAGAAATCCACACCGTCATACCCCCACCCGCGATCGCCCGAGAACTCGGCGACCGGCATGAGCTCGATGGCGTCGACGCCGAGCGCGACGAGGTGGGGAAGATGGTCGATCACGCCATAGAAGGTGCCCGCGGGCGAGAAGGTCCCGACGTGCAGCTCATAAAGGACGAGGCGAGAGAGTGACAGGCCGCGCCATCTCGCATCAGTCCACGAGTGCAGGTCATGATCGACGACCTCGGACAGGCCGAGCACACCGTCGGGTTGCGAAGCGGAGCGCGGGTCGGGCCGCGCGTCACCGCCCTCGACCGCAAAGCCATAACGCGTCCCTGGACCGGCCTTCGCATCGGCGCCTTCCCACCAGCCGCCTTCGAGCTCGGTCATTGGGGCGCGACTCCCGCCGGACAGGAGCTCGACGCGTTGTTTGCCGGGCGCCCAGACCCTGAACCGATGCATCGACGCTAGCGAGATGCGGCGCGCCGCGCCAGGACGGCCACCGGAAACCGCCGCGTCAGCTGGGCGACCGGCACGCCAAGTCCGCCTTCCTGTTCATCGCCTGTGAGCAGACTTCTCCAGTTGCCGTCAGGAATGTCGATCGCGGTGTCGGCCCAATCGCCGCCCAGCCCAACCACGAGCCGGGGTGCCACGACCAGCAGGCGATCGCGGACAAAGCCCACGGCATGGCGTGCCTTGGCTCCGGACGCGATGAGCGGTGTGTAGCTCGAGCTGCCGAAGAGCTTGGGGTCAGTCCTGCGTTGTTCGAGGAGGCGATTGATGAGCCACAGCTTCGGAGCGCCCTCGTCCGTCCGCGCAATGACGTCGCTCAATGCGGCGCCACGAATTTCCGACAGCAGGCTGGCGACATGCTCAAAGTCCATCGGCCGCCGGTTGTCCGGGTCGACGAGGCTCAGGTTCCACACTTCCGTGCCCTGGTACAGGTCGGGCACTCCCGGCGAGGTCATCAGGAGGGTGGTCTGGGCGAGCGACGCAAGCCGTCCCAGTGCCACCAGCTGATGACGGCCGATGAACGACTCGAGGTCGCTCTTGAACTCAGCGTCCGCCATCACGCTGCCGGCGAATTGAGCCAACGCGTCCTCGAATGCCTGAACCGGGTTGATCCATGAGGTGTGGACCTTGGCTTCGCGGGCGGCTTTCTGCAGGAACGCCACCAGCCGCTGCTCGTCGACCGGCCAGGCTCCGACCATCGTCTGGTACATGAGGTATTCGAGGTTTCGGTCCGGGAATCCCTGCGCCCGATGGCGCTCGTTGTGCTCGGCCCACCGCCGGACCGCTGACTCCCACTCCGCCGGGATTTCCGACAACAGGTTTGTCCTCGCCCGCACGTCGCCACTGCGCTTGGTGTCGTGGGTGGACAGGGTGAGCATCGTGGCCGGCCACTTCTCGGACGTTTTGAGACAGTGCGCGTGGAATGCCTCGACTGACCGTCCGAACGAGCCTGGATCACCGCCGACCTCGTTTAGCGAGACGAGGCGGTTATAGCGATAGAACGCTGTGTCCTCGACTCCTTTGGCCATCACCGCGGGCGTAACCTGCTGGAATCTCGCGGAGAACTCGGCCTCGTTGGCGCCTTCATACCGCATGAGCAATAGGTCGCCCACAAACGAAAGAAGCTCGGCATCGATGTCCGGCTGGCGGCGCGTGGCTTCCTGAACGGCCATCGAAACGTGACGCCGGTCTTGTTCAGATGGCGGTGAACCGCGACGGACGTAGGTTCTATATACGCCCAGGCAAGCGGCGATCTCGCGGACAGCCTCCCGCAGCTCACGGCGTGTGCGATCGCGGTGGCGCCGGTTGACATCGCAGATGTCGACCAGCAGGTTGGTCAGGCGTTCGAAGTCAGGCGCCAGTTCGGTGGTTATGATTTCGTGCTTACACGTTCGAACCACCTCGGAGAAAAGCTGCGACTCGCCGGTAAACGCGTGATAGAGGGCGGTCAAAGATCCTTCGTTGGCAGAGTCGACGAATAGGCCGTCGACATACGCGATGAAGTCATATCCGGTCGTGCCCTGCACGGGAAAGGTGTCCGGCACCTCTTCACCGGCGGCCAGGATGTCTTCGACCACCATGTATGTGTCCGGAGCTGCCGACCGCAACCGTCCCAGGTAGGCGACCGGGTCTCTCAAGCCGTCGACGTGATCGATGCGGAGGCCGGCCACGCTGTCGTCTGCGACCAGTCGGAGGATCACGCCGTGACTGTCGTCGAGAACCTGTTGGTCCTCGACGCGCACGCCGACGAGGCTGTCAATCGTGAAGAAGCGCCGGTAGTTGAGCTGCTCTTGCGCGCTGCGCCAGTAGGCAAGGCGATAGTGCTGGCGCTCGAGGACCGCGTCGAGCGCGTCGAAGTCTCGGTTCACCGAGTCCAGTTCGAGACCGTTGAGGCTCCCAGGCGAGACCGGAAACACGAGATCGTGGTAGCGGACCACCGTCTCGGAGCCCTGCCTTTCAAGTGTCAGAGCGCCATTTTCGAGCTCTCGGCCGTAACGATCTCGCAGCACGCCGAGCAGCACCTTGCCCTTCATGGCCGAGATCGGAGACGCCCAGTCGACGTCGAAGTAGTTCACGTACCGGCTCGACGTGCCGTTCCGCAGCAGGTCCCACCACCATGGGTTCTCGCGTCCGGCGGTGGCCATGTGGTTGGGCACGATGTCCACCACCAGCTGCAGCCCGTGCTCGTGCAGTGCAGTGACGAGCCGCCGGAACGCGACCTCTCCCCCGAGATCCTCATTGACCCGCGTCGGGTCGACAACGTCGTACCCGTGACTGCTGCCACGCGCGGCTTGAAGGATTGGTGAGCAGTAAACGCGCGTCACTCCGAGGGAGGCAAGATAGCCGGCGCAGGCGGCCGCGTCGTCAAACGTGAACTGTTTCGAGAGTTGAAGCCGGTAGGTGGAAGCGATCTGCACCCCAAAGCTTCCCACAAGCGCGCCACTCTGGCGTTGAGACCGGAGTCTTAGAAGTCCGGGACCTATGGAAGGACTTGACGCCGATGGCGCGCTGGGAATGGGTTCGCTGGGTCAATGCAACCCGAGACCCTGACCCGCGCACACGGCGGGCGAAGAAGCATCTCGAAGGTTTCTTCAGCGGACCCGCCGCGACCACCTTGTGTCGCCGGGGAAAAAGAAATGACCCAACAAACTGGGTCGCTCCCGAGTTCCTCCCGATTCCCTTCCCCTTGCGGAGCCGAGCCCCGGTCGTCCCTCAGTCGCTTCTCAGCCCGTTGGGCCGCAGCGAACGTTAGGGGCTCGTGACATCACGGTCAATCTCAATTTGCGCGCGATAGGCAAGCGAGCTTCCGTAGCCGGCCCGTCCCTCCCTCCCCGCGTCGCGGGGAGGGAGGGTGGGGACGTCAGACATCGATGAGTTTCGGGCACATGTAGGGTCTTAGGAGCATGAACATGAGCACCGGCCAGTACGCAAAGGTCAACGGCATCAACCTCTACTACGAAATCCATGGCACCGGCCGGCCGATCGTCGCACTGCACGGCGGACTCGGGTCGGGCGAGATGTTCGCGCAGGTGATGCCTCAGCTCACCGCCCATCACCAGGTCATCGCCGTCGACCTGCAAGGACACGGCCGCACCGCGGACATCGATCGGCCGATGGACGTGCGGCTCATGGCCGACGACGTCGCCGCGCTCATCGACCACCTCGAGCTCGTCAAGCCCGACGTCGTGGGCTACTCGCTGGGGGGCGGGGTGGCGCTGCAAGTCGCGGTGAGGCACCCGGACAAGGTTGAGCGACTCGTCATTGTTTCAGCCAACGTCCGGCGCGACGCGATCCCGCCTGAGATGCTCGCTCAGCAGGGCCAGGTGACCGCAGCCGCGGCCGAGTTCATGAAGGACACCCCGATGTATGAGGTGTACCACCGAGTCGCCCCGCGGCCGGAAGACTTTCCAAAGCTGCTCGAAAAGCTCGGCGCGTACATGGCCAAGGACTTCGACTTCAGCGAGGACGTGCGCGGCCTGCAGATGCCGACGCTGATCATGGCCGCGGACGCCGACATGGCGCCACCAAGCCATTACGTAGACGTGTTCAAGCTGCTCGATGGCGGCCTGCGCGACGGCGGCTGGATGGGCGAGGGGCGGCCGAAGGGCGGTCATGCACTGGCGATTCTGCCCGGGCTGACGCACTACAACATCGTCTACTCGCCGCTGTTCGCCGAGACCACGCTCGCCTTTCTCGACAAAGACCGCGGCTGACCAGAGCGCTTTACTTCCGGCTGCTGATTCAATAGGAGTCTCACCGGTCGTTTGCAAAGGAGCTCTCCCATGCCGAAGGTCACCATGGTCGGGGCAGGAAGCGCCGTTTTCGCACGCCAGATCATCACCGACGTCCTTGCGGTCGACGGCCTAGACAGCGGCACATTCGCCCTCGTTGACATCGACGCCGAGCGCCTCGAGCTGGCGAGAGCCATCGCGCAGAAGCTGGTCGATCTGTCAGGCAAGAAGTGGAAGGTCGAGGCTTCGACCGACCGCACGGAGGTGCTTGCGGGCACCGACTACGTCGTGAACTCGATCGAGGTCGCCGGCCTGCAGAACGTCCGCGCCGACTACGACATCCCGATGAAATACGGCGTCGATCAGTGCATCGGCGACACCATCGGTCCCGGCGGGATCTTCAAAGCGCTACGCACCGGCCCGGCCTGGCTCGAAATCGTGGCGGATACGGAGCGTCT
>Ga0209266_1001264_pt1 | contig 17008 bp, 16 predicted proteins | sample GraSoiAngelo_132_FD_185889 | JGI IMG/M metagenome (GOLD analysis project Ga0209266, IMG submission 185889) | Grasslands soil microbial communities from the Angelo Coastal Reserve, California, USA - 14_0929_02_40cm (SPAdes) (version 2) | ecosystem: Environmental > Terrestrial > Soil > Grasslands ...
GGCGTTCGCGGCAAACGATCACGAGCCTCGCGCAGGCGCTTGGCCTCACCGATAACGCCGTCCGCCTGCACATCGCGGCACTGCGCCGCGACGGCATCGTCGAGGACGTCGGGAAGCAGCGCGATACGGGCGGTAAGCCGGCGCGGCTTTACGGGCTCACCCGCGAGGGCGAAGAGCTCTTCCCAAAGGCGTACGCGCTCGTACTCGGCAAACTCGTGGAAGAGATCGTCCGCACACAGGGACGGGAGCGGGCGGTCGAGCTGTTGCGTGCGGTCGGCGCGCAAGCCGCCGCGAGTGCGCCAACGGCGGCGAATCGAGAGCAGCGCCTCCAGGCCGCCGCCGGCGTGTTTCGCGATCTGGGCGCCGATGCGGTGATCGATAAGACCGCCGAGGGGTGGCGCCTGCAAGCGTACGGCTGTCCGCTATCCGCCGTGACCGCGGGTCATCCGGAGATGTGCGAGCTCGGCAAGGCGCTCGTCGAAGAGGTCGTCGGTGCGCCCGTGACGGAGTGCTGCGAGCGCGGCGGCCACCCGCGCTGCGGCTTTACGATCGCGGGCAGGAACTGAATGAAGAGCGTTCGCTATTTGATCATCGGCGGCGGCATGACCGCCGACGCCGCCGCGCGCGCGATCCGCGAGTCCGATCCGAGTGGCAGCATCGGGATCATGTCCGATGACCCCCATCCGCCGTACAACCGCCCGCCCCTTTCGAAAGGCCTCTGGAAAGGCGACGATCCGGAAAAGGTGTGGCGCGGCACCGACAAGATCGGCGTCGAGCTGCGCCTGGCCCGACACGCGACGGCCGTCAACACGAAGCAGAAAACCGTCACCGATGATCGTGGCAATGTCGTCTCGTACGAAAAGCTGTTGCTTGCCACCGGCGGAACGCCCCGCCGGCTCGCGATGCAGACGGGGCAGATCATCTATTACCGCACCTTTGACGACTATCTCAGACTCCGCGCGCTCGCCAACGAGAAACTGCGCTTCGCGGTATTGGGTGGCGGGTTTATCGGTTCGGAAATCGCAGCCGCACTTCGGATGGTAGGCCGCGATGTCACGATGCTCGTTCCCGAAGACGGCATCGGCGCGCGTGTGTTTCCCGCCGATCTCTCGCACTTCCTCGTCGACTACTATCGCGAGCAAGGCGTGGATGTCCGGACCGGAGAGGGCCTCGCCGGTCTCCAGCAAAGCGCCGGCAAGGTGGTGGTGCGCACGACGCACGGCAAAGAGATCCCCGCCGATGTGATCGTCGCCGGTCTCGGCATTCAGCCGAACGTGGAGCTGGCCGAGCAGGCGGGATTGCGAGTCGAGAACGGAATCGTGGTGGATGAGCTGCTCATGACCAGCGCGCCCGACGTCTTCGCGGCCGGTGACGTCGCGAACTTCTTCAATCCCGCCCTCGGCACGCGGATCCGTGTCGAGCACGAGGATAACGCCAATGCGATGGGCGCCGCGGCGGGCCGCTCGATGGCCGGCAAGGGAAGTCCGTACACCCACCTGCCCTTCTTCTATTCAGATCTGTTTGCGCTCGGATACGAAGCCGTCGGCGAGCTGGATCCGCGGCTCGAGACCGAAAGCCGCTGGAAAGAGCCGTTTCGCGAGGGTGTGGTCTACTATCTGAAGGACGGCAAGGTGCGCGGCGTGCTGCTGTGGAATACGTGGGGCCAGGTCGACAACGCGCGCGCGATCATCGGCACGACGAAGCGGTTAGTGGGTTGACCCGCTGACGGTGACCGTTATGCTGCGCCACTGTCCCTGCCGGAACCGCAGCACACTCAAGACGCACCGCGTTGTATGCCCGGCCAGGATGGCCAGCCAGATGTCGATCGGATCGAGCGTGCCGGTCTGCCGAATGACGAAGCAGATACCGAGCGGCACGAAGATCTGCGAAATCGTCGAGATGTAGAGCGGGCTCTTCGTGTCGCCCGTGCCTTGCAGCCCGCCGGTGAACGCCAACGCCACGGTCACGAACAGTCCCGACAGGCTCAGGACCCGCAGCAGCTGCGTCCCGATGTCCACCACCACGGGATCGTGCATCCCGAATATCGCCAGCAGCTGGCGCGGGAAGAATAGAAAAAACAGGCCGACGAATGCGGCCACCGTCAGACCGTACCGCGCCGCGATGCGCACCGCCTGGTCCGCGCGGTCTGGATGTCCCGCGCCAAGGTTCTGGCCGGCTACCGCTGCCGCCGCACCCATCAACCCGACCGACGTCCAGGTGATGAGCGAAAACAGCTCACTGTACGACACGGCAAACGCCGCCTGCGCCGCGGCACTCTGCGCCAGCGACCCGATGAATGACAGCATCAAGACGCCGCCGATGTTCATCGCGATGCCCTGAATTCCCGTCGGCAGGCCGAAGCGAAACAGCTCCCGGATGATCGACCAATCGGGGCCGAGGCCGACGCCGCGCGGAAACGCCACGACCCATCCGCCGGTCCACAGCCTCCACAGCGCGTAGGCCGCCACGAGTCCGCCGGTGATGCACGTGCCCATCGCGGAGCCGCGCGTCCCGAACGACGGGATCGGTCCGACGCCGCGGATGAGCACGACGTTGAACACGAGGTTCAGGACGGTCATCGCGATCCCGAGGACCATCGGCGTGCGCGCGTCGCCGGCAGAGCGCAACGCGCCGGTCAGCATGAAGAAAATCATCATGCCGCTCGAGAAACCGAACAAGATTCGCAGATACGGCAGCGCCTCGGCCTGCACCGCCGGCGTCGCGTTGACCAGATCGAGCAGCCAGGGCGACACGACGTAGCCCACCGGTGCCAGGATGCCCAGCGACAGGCCGATCGCCGTGAGAAACGCCTGATAGACGACGCGATCGACCGTCGCGGAATCTCCCGCCCCGGCGAACCGCGACACCAGCACGCTCATCCCCGTAAACAGCGATGAAATGAAGACGATGACGACGATAAAAATTTGCCAGCTTACGCCGATCGCGGCGTTCGCCTCGAAACCCCGCAGATTGCCGACGAGCACGTGGTCGACGATGCCCTGCATCCCCGCGATGATGTTGGCGAGCAGGGTCGGCCACGCAATTTTCCAGACCGCGGCACGGAGCGGCCCCTCTACGATCGAGCGATCGTAGCGCGATGCAGTCTCCCCTGCCGCCACTCAGAGAACCGGGACTGTGCCGCGGCGTCGAGCGAGCAAGGCGTCGAGGCTCCACGGCCCCGCCCCAGCTGCTGAGAAATAGAGGAAAGTGAAGCAGTAGAAAATGGCCGGCGCGCCCAGATTCAAGACCGGCCAGAAGCCATGACCGGCGTGACCGATGAAGTACGCGAACGCCATTTCGCCGGAGAGAATGAACGCCACCGGACGGGTGAACAGGCCCAGAAACAAGAGTGTGCCCCCGACGACCTCGATGACCCCGGCGAACCACGGCAGCGATCCCACCGCCGCTGTTCCGCCGCCCGGCATGATCGCGCCCGGGAAGGCGAACCACTTTGCCGAACCCACTTGGACGTACAGGAAGGCGACAACGATTCTGAGAATGCTCAGCAGGTACGGCGCCCACTCCTTTTTCACAGACCCTCCAGTTTTTTGAGAAGCAACTCGCGCTCGCGCACATTCTGCGTCAAGGCGGCCGCACGGGCGAGCTCGGCACGCGCCTCTGCGAACCGGCCGAGCTTGGCGAGCAGATCCCCGCGCACACTCGGGAGAAGATGATAACCCGCCAGCGCCGGGTCCGTCGTCAGCGAATCCACCACCTCGAGTCCCGCCGCCGGCCCAAAGGCCATCCCCAACGCCACCGCGCGGTTCAGGTCCACCACCGGCGACGGCATCAGCTGCGCGAGGGCGTCGTACAGCGCCACGATGCGCGTCCAGTCCGTCTCTTCCGCCGTGCGGGCTCGCGCGTGACACGCGGCAATGGCTGCCTGGAGCGTGTAGGGTCCGGAGGCCCCACCCAGCGCTTCCGCGCGCGCGAGCGCCGCCAGACCCCGCCTGATCAACAGATGATCCCAGCGCCCGCGGTCCTGGTCCAACAGCAGAATCGGTTCACCGCCCGGTCCCACGCGCGCACGAATGCGCGATGCCTGGATCTCCATGAGCGCCACGAGCCCGTGGACCTCCGCTTCGGCGGGAGCCAGCTCGGCGAGGATGCGCCCCAGGCGGAGCGCGTCCTCGCAGAGCGCCGGCCGCACCCACTCGTCGCCCGCCGTCGCCGAGTAGCCCTCGTTGAAGACGAGATACACGACCTCGAGCACCGACTCGAGTCGCTGGCCGAGCTCGGTGCCGCGGGGCACCTCGAACGGCACGTGCGCGGCCGCCAGCGTGCGCTTGGCCCGCACGATCCGCTGCTGAATCGTCGCCTTGGGAACGAGGAACGCGCGCGCGATCTCGTCGGTCGTCAATCCGCCGAGCAGCCGCAGCGTCAGCGCGACGCGTGCCTCGGTCGTGAGGACCGGGTGACACGCGGTGAAGATCAGGCTCAGCAAATCGTCGCCCACGTGATCGTCGATCGCCGCGGCCAGGTCGTGCTCCGGGCTGATTTGGCGCTCCTCCAGCTCACGACCGAGATGCTCGTGCTTCTGGTCCTGCATCTTGCCGCGGCGCAGGTGATCAATCGCACGATGCTTTGCCGTCGCCATGAGCCAGGCGCCGGGATTATCCGGGACGCCGGAGTCGGGCCACTGCTCGAGCGCGGCGACGAGCGCGTCCTGCGCCAGGTCTTCGGCGACGCCGATGTCGCCGACGAGGCGCGCCAACCCGGCGATGAGTCTGGCGGATTCGATCCGCCAGACCGCATCGATGGCGTCAGCAGCCGTTGGACGGGTCATCCATCATCTGCCGCACTTCGACTTCCAGATCCTGGGGCCAGAGTCCGATGTGCGCTTCCAGGAATTTCCGGGTCCATTCGACCGCTTCCTGCTTCGAGGCGACGTCATAGATCGCGTAGCCGCCGATGATTTCCTTCGCCTCGGTAAACGGTCCGTCCGTGACCGTGATCTTTCCATTGGCGAGCCGGGCACGCGCGCCCACGGCGGTCGGCAGCAGGCCGCCCATGCCAACCATCACGCCTTTTTTCGCTGCTTCTTCGCCGAGCTTCCCGATCTTCTCGATGAGCGCCGGCGACGGGTGCGCGCCGGTCTCGCGGGTCTTCACAATCGTCATGAATTTCATGGTCATCTCCCCGTGCGTTGCTTGTTCTTGGCGATCGCGGCCCGCTGCTGCTCCTCCTGCTTGCGCAGCTCGGGCGTGAATTCCGCGCCGAAGTCCTCGGATTCGAAGATCTGGCGGATTTCCACGTCACCTTCCTTGAACGGAATCCGCTTCGCCCACTCGAGGGCTTCCGCGCGCGACTTTACCTGCCAGATCCAGAACCCGGCGACCAGCTCCTTGGCTTCGGTGAACGGCCCATCACGCACCGTCCGCTTGCTGCCGGCATAGCTGATCCGCGCCCCCTTCGCTGAGGGCTGCAGCCCCTCGCCGGCCAGCATGACGCCCGCCTTGACCAATTCGTCGTTGAACTTCCCCATCTCCGTCAGCTCCTGCTCGGTCGGCATGGCGCCGGCCTCATAGTCTTTGTTGCCTTTCACCATGACCAGGAATCGCATCGTCGTCTCGCTTCCATTGAGGGTTTTTCTCGACGTCTTTCCTCATTCAAGCGACGAACGAGACTCCCAGAAATCGACATATTCCAATGTCGTTGGGGTAGCCCTATTTAGGCCGACAATCGCGAGGAACCGATATGTGCAGAAACATCAAGACACTCGCCAACTTCGCCCCGCCGGCGACTGACGACGAAATCCGTGCTTCAGCGTTGCAATTCGTACGCAAATTGAGCGGGACGACGCATCCCTCGCACGCGAACGAGGCCGTGTTCAACGGCGCCGTGGATGACGTGACGAAGATTGCCCGGCGGTTGGTCGATTCGCTGACGATCAAGGCGCCGCCCCGGAACCGGGAAGAGGAAGCCCGCAAGGCTCGTGAACGTGCTGCGAAGCGCTTTGGCTGACATCGACGGGGAGGAGACGGCGGGACCTAGACTGAGAATGCCCTGGCTCGGATTCGAACCTAGACGCCTTGCGGCACTGCCCCCTCAAGACAGCGTGTCTACCAGTTTCACCACCAGGGCGGGCGCAGAAAATTTAGAGAGGCTTGGTTCTGAAGTACAGGACCGTGTGACGGAGGTCTCAAGCCCGGTGTGACGCCTGGCTCCTCGCGCAAACTCGCACGGCGCATAGCTTTTCGGCATGGAGCTATGGGTGGCGTTCGGGTTTGGCGCGGCAGTCGGCGCGCTGATCGGGTATTTGCTGGGACGGCAGACGCAGGTCCCGGCAGCGGCGCGTGCTCGCCCAGCGCCTCCTTCACTCCCTCCACCTTCCTTCAGGTCCACCTCGCCCGCCTCGCCGGAGATTAAGCACGTCGTACTCGACGAAGGCTCGGCCAACGTCCTCAATGCACTGAACAATCGTCTCGCCGCGATCGGGGCTCTTGCCGATTTGCTACACGGCAGCCCGCTCGATCCCGAACGCGCCCGCGCGCTGGTGCTGCTGCATGGCGAGGTGCGGCGCGCCGCCGAAATCACCAGCCACTTTCTCGAGCTCGCCGCGCATCCGGCTGGCGCCGCCGAACCGTGCGACGCGGCCGTCGTGATCAACGGCGTGCTGGCGGAGCGCGAGTCCACCTTCCGCGAGCTCGGCGTCAAGGTGGTCCGCGCGGTCCCGGGCGACCTGCCCATGGTCGCCTGCCCCATGGTCCAGCTCACCGAGATGTTGACCAAGCTGCTCGATTTCTCGCTGCGCCGGTTACGCGCCTCGCAGCCGCCGCGCGAGCTGCGGCTCGAGGTGATCGCGACGGGACCATCGATCGTGGCGTCGCTGTGGGATTCGGGCACGCCCCTCGCCGTCGAAGCGGAGCAGCGGCTCACCTCGCCGTTCCGCTTCACGCAAACGGGTGGCGGTGGCGAGGTGGAGTTCGCGCTCGCCCGGGCGCTGGCGCAATCGGCCGGCGGTAACCTGCGGCTGCGGCCACGCGGCGGCAGCACGGGCGCGGAAGTCGTCGTCACGTTGCCGCGCAGCCTCCTGGGCGCGCACACGCCGCTGTCGACACCGGCGGAAAGCCTGCCGCGCATGCGCATCCTTGTCGTCGATGACGATGCCGTGAACCGGCAGGCGATGGTGCTGCTCTTGGAGCGCGAGGGTCATCAGATCGTCGCGGTCGAGAACGGGCTCGAGGCGATGGAGCGGCTCGGCGATCGTGAAAACACCTTCGACGCCATCGTCACGGACCTGCAGATGCCGCGGCTCGGCGGGCGCGCGATGTACGAGCAGCTCGTCAGCAGCCGGCCGCTCGTGGCGAAGCGCTTCGTGTTCGTCACGGGGGACCAGGCGCGGGGCGAGACGCGGTCGTTTCTGGAGACTTGCGGACAGCCGTCTGTAACGAAACCCTACGATTTAGGGGATTTGATTAACGCAATTGGCACTGTATCAAGGAAGAAATAGCCTACCGCGTCTCCAAGATCTGTCAGTTCGGCGCGTGCACCCGTGGGCCACTGTAATCGCGATCGCCACCGATCCCCGGCCCCGCCAGCTCGAGCCCGCCCCGATCATTATTGATCCGAGCGATGAACTGACGAATCGACCCAGGGAAGGGCACCGTGCGGCCATGCTTGCCGAACGGATCGGTGTACCACACCTCGGGCCCGTCTGCGTTGCCGATGAAGTTCGAATTGACATCGACGACGCGGTCCGTGCCGTCGAATTCCGAGCGCGGGTCGTCGAATGTGATGCCGAGGATCGTGCCGTTGCTCGTCGATCGCGCGCAGGCACCATTGCCACGGACCTGATTGCCTGCCGGCGTCACTTCGTAGCACACGTCGATCGGCCGTCCGGTAATTCCCACCAGGGCCGGATCGTAGAACCGGCTCGGCAGGGACACCTGGAAGTAGGGATTGAAGAACGCAAGCGTGTGGCCGTCCTCGCGCCGCACGGAGTTTGAGGTCTGCCAGCTCTCGTGCAACGCCCCGAAGTTGGAGAACTGTCCGGCCGGGACGAGAATCTCGCTATCGACGCAGGTGCGGTCGGGAATGATCCGCACGCCGCCGCCGTCGGGCGAGTTCGGGGGCGTCGCCGGTCCGACTACGACCGTGGTGCCGTCGCAGCTCCGCTCGAATTGGCCGGGTGTGCCGATCGCCGCGAGCATCGTGATGTGCATCTCGGTCCCGTCGGTGCAGCGGATATGGTAGACCAACTCGTGCAGGTTGTTGGTGAACGCGTCTTTCGAGTGGGTGCCCTGATGCAGCTTCGTGAGGATGTCGCAGCGCACGGCGAACAGCGCATCCGCGGCGTCACTGCCGAAGTGCATCGGGACGTCGTTCTGCCACTCGATTTTGTGTCCGAAGTGGTCCTCGTGGCGCGTCGTCAGCGGATCGTACACGTCGAGCTGTTCGTTCGCGTAGCCCAACGGGATCGGCCCGACTTCGCGGTACAGCGCCGAGCCGCGCGGATCGCGTCCATGATCGTGTCCGAAGGAACAGCCGGACACGGGATCGATGGGCGGATGCCACGTGGGGTAGAGCTTGTGGTCGGGGCCCACGACGGCGTAGGCATCGTGTTGCGCCTTCGTGCAGTCGTCGTTCGGGCCGGGGTTCCAGAGTCCAAAAGACGCGGCGTTGCCGGTGGCGGGACCGTAGTCGGGAGCCGCCGGGCTGTCGTGACACGCTGCCGACACCATGGCGGCAGCGACCAGAAAGAGCAGCAGGGATGCGGGTTTCATGGGATTTCGCCCTCACATTCGCCCCAATCCGGCTCGATGAGCGGTGACCGTTATCACTCCCAAATTGGCCACTGCAATTGAGTTATAGTGGCGATATGCGAACCGCTGCGATGATCCTGGTGGCGATCGCGCTGGCCGGACCGAGCAGCGCGGCAGCGCAACGTCGCGCTGCTCCGGGGGGCGGGAGTGGGGCGGGGCTGTGGTACAGCGTTGGCGTGGCGCCGGGATGGGCGCGCGTGACGTGCGACATCTGCGCCGGCCGCCGGAAGACGGGCCTCTCCGCTTTCCTTGGCGTCGGTGGCAGCACCGGCCGAGCGGTGCGCATCGGCGCGGAGCTCGCCGGTTGGCGCGAGCGGGACGGTGGTGTGACCCAGACGCTGCTCTCGTTCGGAGGCGCCGCCTACTGGTATCCGAACATGCAGCGGGGGTTGTACCTGCGGGGCGGCGCCGCGCTCGTGATGCACCGCGTCAACGACGGCACCGATGTCGTCACCTCATCGGGGATCGGCCCGCAGCTGGGCGTCGGGTACGAGTACCTGGTGAGCCGCGGCTGGCGGCTCGCGCCCTTCGCGCACTACTCGGTCGGTGTCTTCGCTGGCGACGTGAAGTTCAACGGTGGTCAGGCCGCGAGCGGCGCTACGGTGAGTTTTCTTCAGGTAGGTGCGGCGCTGACGCGGCGCTGACGCGGCGCTAACGCGCCGCGAATGATCATTGATCAATGATCATTGGACATTGATCATTCCGTAAGGATGGGCCGACTCGGAATCGAACCGAGAACCTACTGATTAAGAGTCAGTTGCTCTGCCAGTTGAGCTATCGGCCCGTCGAGGCGGCGGGTGGGGCGGCGGAAAAATCATCAGGACCCGGTGCCGAAGCAAGGGAACGGGTCGGCAACCCGATCTTGGTACCCCATTCATCGGTCAGTTTGAACGTCTCACTCATCGGGAACCGCAGCACCCACAGGCGCCGCGCCAGATCCTTGAGGGACCAGATGACGGTCCGCTGCACCTCCACGGAGGACCACTGCCCGAATTCGTTATGGGCCAGGTCGGTCCCTAAGGCCTCCGCGATGCTCGTCGCTAACTCCTGATGTTCCTGCTGCGGTGCGTGCTGTGGAACCTTCTTGGTTCCTTTTTGGGGACCTGAACCCTCGCCCCAAAGTACCCACTCGAGCGTAACATCTGGGATGCCAATGTCTTTGGCCTTCGTCACGATCAGCCGCGCCACGTCTGCGGGAAACTTCTCGCGATGGGGCCATTTCTTTATAGCTGCTTCAGTTACACCACCACCCAATGCCGCGGCGAACTGTCGATAGCTCAGGGAGATACCTTCCCACGGACTGAAGACGTCCAACAGCGTCGCCAGGCGGTTCGCCACGGGGACTCGTTTCGGGCCAGTTTCGGGCTTGACAGGTGACAAGATATCCCTACTTTCGGTGTCGTAGTAAGGCACAAAGGGGCCTCTTACGTCCCCAATAGTGCCTCACGACACCAACGTAGTCAAGCGCCCAGCCCTTGGAGATCTCAATGATGTTCGTTCGCCGCTCACTCATGGTGTTCGCGCTCGCCGTGTCGGTTGCGCGCTGCGCGGACCAACCCACAGCGGTGAAATCTCCCGCAGCGCCGCAGCCGCAGTTCCTGCGCTGGGCAGAACCTCCGCAGTTCACGGCACGAATTGATTCTCGCGCGCGCCGCTCCGGAACGATGGCCCTGACGCCTCCCCTGAGTCTCGACCAGTATCAAGTGTCGTTCTGGGCGGTGCGCGGCGAGTCGCGCTCGGTCCAAATCAATTACAGCAGCAGCAGCGACAACCAGACACATCCGTTCCTGCTCCTGACGACCACCGATCCCCAGTTCGTCCCGGGCGTCGGCGAGCTCGCGATGGGCGACTCGGTGTACATCACCGTCAGCGTCGACACCAGCAAGATCGGCATTAGCCTCGAGCCCAGCGGCCTGCAGTTCGGTGCGCCGGCCCAGATGAAGATCTGGTACGGTGGCGCCGGCGGTGACTTGAACGGCGACGGCGTCGCGGACAGTTCGGACAGCGCCATCGAAGCGAAGCTGCTCGGCCTCTGGTATCGCGAAGACGCCAGCGAAGCGTGGGAGCACCTTGGCGCGAGCCAGTCGCTCGACGACAAGTCGTTCACGTATGCGCTGCCGCACTTCTGCGAATACGAGGTCGCGGAAGCGCTGTTGGAGTGGGCGGTAGGGATTTAGGCGCGAGGGCCGCCGCCAATGTCCAAAGATCAAACCCGCGACCAACGCCTCGCTGAGGCGTCGCCCGTCATCGCCAAAGCCCGCGCACTGGCGGCCGCCGGCCACCATGCCGCCGTAGTCGAGTTCCTGGGCACGCGCGACCAGAGCGAGCTCGCCGATCCGACCCTCGCCCTGCTCTACGGCATCGCGCAGACGCGGCTCGGCCGGCACGAGCAAGGCCTCCAGTGGATCGATCAGGCCCTCGCCGCCGCGCGTCAGCGCAGCGAGCATGGCGTCGAGCGTCACGCGCTCAACGCGCGGGGCGCGATCGCCCTCTTCAGCGGCGACCTCACCGAAGCCGCCGATTTCTGCACGCAGGCCTTGATGGCCGCGAGCCGCGACGGCGATCACGCCACGACCGGCCGCGCCTCGAACAATCTGGGCATCATCAGCCATCTGCGAGGCCGCCACGCCGAAGCCATCTCCTCGTGGGAGATCGCCACCGCGGCGCACCATCGCGCCGGCATGCAGGCGGGCGTCGCCGATTGCATGCACAACCTGGCCAACGCGTACCGCGAGCAGGGCGCGCTCGACAAGGCGCTCGCGACTGCCGATCAGGCCGTCGCCGCGGCAGAGGCGAGCCATGACGAGACCCTCTATGCGCTGACGCTGCGCGGCCGCGCTGAAGTCCGCGCCGTGCGGAGCGAGCCGGAGCTCGCCCACCGGGAGCTCGACCGCATCCGCGTGATCCGCGGCCAGATGCCCGACCCCGTGGCCGAGGCCGAGGATCTGCGCATCGTCGCGCTTGTGCTGGCGGTGGAGAATCAGCTGCCCCGCGCCGAGAAGGCGCTGCGCGAGGTGATCGGCCGCGCCGAGCTGCACCAGCGGCTGCTCCTCCAGGGCGAAGCCACTCGCGATCTCGCCGTGGTGCTGCGGCGCGCCGGCCGCACGGCCGAAGCGCAGGCCGCGGCGATGGCCGCCAAGCGCATCTTCGCCCACATGGGCGCCGAAAGCGAAATCCGGAAGCTGGCCAATCAGGGCTGGGACGAAGCGTTCGCCGCCGAGCTCCGCGGGTCGCTCGCGCCGATCCATGTCGCGCAGGAGTACGCGGACGCAGGCAAATACGCCGAACTGCTGACCTATCTCGAGCAGCGCTCCAAGGACGAGCTCGAAGAGTCCGCGTTGCTCACGCTGCTCCTCGGCATCGCCCACAGCCGCCTCGGCCGTCTCGAGGTGGGCCAGCAATGGGCGATGGTCGCGCAGCTGCGTGCCCGGTCGCTCAAGGACCGCATGATGGAAGTGCGGGCGCTCAACGTCTGTGGCGCCATCGCGCTGGAGCGGGGCGGCATCGACGAAGCAACCTACTTCTTCACGCGTGCCCAGGAAGAGGCGACCGACGACAACGACATGGCCACGGTCGGCCGCTGCGCCAACAACCTCGGCATCATCGCCAGCATGCAGGGCGACTACAAGCGAGCCGTCACCGCCTACACGCGCGCGATTGCCGCGTACGAGCAGGCGCACTTCGCCCGCGGCGTTGCGGAGTCACGCCATAACCTCGGCATTGTGTGCCGCGCTCAGGGCCGGCTGGACCGCGCCCTGGAGATCGCGCAGCTCGCCATTCAGGAAGCCCAGGCGTTGGGCGACCAGCAGATCACCGCTCAGGCCGTCGCGGGCCTCGCCGAGATTCACGTGGCCCGCGGTGAACGGGACCTCGCGATGGCGGCTATCGAGCGCGCGATCACGACCCACCGCGACCTCAAGGATCCGGTTCGCGAAGCCGAAGACCTCCGCATCAAGGCCGGTGCGCTCGCCCTGAATGGCGGCCGTGACCAGTCCGCGACATTGCTGCGCGAAGTCATCGAGCGCGCGACCGAGCACGGCCGTCCGTTGCTGCTCGCGATGGCGGAGCGCGATCTCGCGCACTTACTGATCCAGATGGGCGACGCCACCGGCGGGAAAGCAGCCGCCCAGCGCGCACGGTCCTCGTTCCAGCGGCTTTCGGCGCGCGCGGAAATCGACAAACTCGACGACTTGCTGGAGACGGCCTGATGTTCCAGCGAGGAAAGCTCTCGAACTATGCAATCGGCTGGTAATCCCGTGGACGAGCGCCGCAGCGGGATCGACCGGCGCACCGGCATCGACCGCCGCGAGCCGTCGCTCGAGGAGGCCACCGCGCTGCCCCTCCACAGCGTCTTCCCGCACGCCCGGCTGAGCGACAGCGAAGCCGCCGAGCGCACCGCCAAGATCGAAGCGCATCGCCGCGAGCTCGGGAGCCGGCTGGGCCGCAACGTCGGCGCCGTCGTGGCCGCCGTCGACTACTTGCTCAACATCAGCGGCGATCTCGTCTCCCCGACCATCGTGGAGCACGACGCGCTCGAGCTGCTGGAGCACCGGTCGGTCACGGATCCGCTCACCGGCCTGTTCAATCGGTATCACTTCGATGCGACGATGACGCGGGAGATCGCGCGCTGCCGCCGATACGGCGTGCCGCTTTCACTCCTGCTCGTCGACGTCGATCGCCTGAAGCTGATGAACGACCGCTGGGGCCATCATGCGGGCGACCAGGCGTTGAGCCGCGTCGCCGTCGCGATTCAGAAGAGCCTGCGTGGCACCGACATCGCGGCGCGCCTCGGCGGCGACGAATTCGCCATCATCCTCCCCGACACCGATGCTGTCGCCGGGCTGATCGTCGCCTCCCGCATCCGCCGCCACCTCGTGGAGAACGCGTCCACCATGGTCACCGTCAGCGGCGGCCTGGTCGAGCTCCCCCGGGCCGTCACGATGGAAATCTCTGCCCCGCAGCTCATGCTGGTGGCGGATCACGCCCTGTATGCGGCGAAGAATTCCGGCGGGAATTGCGTCGTGCAGCGGGAGTATCAGGCCGAAGAGTAGGGGCGCAGCATGCTGCGCCCGTCCAGCAATGCCCCCAAGGGGAATCGAACCCCTGTTCCCACCTTGAAAGAGTGGTGTCCTAGCCGTTAGACGATGGGGGCGTGCAAGTAGCGGTAACGGGATTCGAACCCGTGTTTGAGCCTTGAGAGGGCTCCGTCCTAGTCCCCTAGACGATACCGCCCCGCCCCCGGGCGGGGGTGGCGCGTGAATATCGCCAGTGCGCGCGGATGTGGTCAACCCGGCCGAGTGTTGACCTTCTGACTCCAGTACGTACCGTTACTGGCCCGATGAAACGTCTCTTCTCCAAGCTCGTGCCCGAAGTCCTGATACTCGTCGCCGCGGCGCTGCTGGTGACGATGCGGTCGCTGCGTGGCCCCGCGAACGGCCTCGCCACCGTTTTCCCCTTCACCGTCGCCGCCGCCGCGCTCCTGCTCGGCTGGCGCTTCAACCGTTCGCGTCTGGTCTTCGCGATCGCGCTCCTGGCGCTCACCGAATACCTGCTGCTCAAGGGCGTCGAGGCCCCCCGGGATCGCTTCTACTATCAGGCGATGACGTTCCTGCTGCCGATCAACCTGGCGCTCGTTGCCCTCCTGCCTGAGCGCGGCACCCTCACGCCGGCCGGGCTGATCCGCTGGGTGTTGCTTGGGGTGCAGGTACTCGTGGTCGTGTTCCTGGCACAGTCCTTCTCGAGCAAAGCCCTCGGCTTTCTCACGACTCGGCTGCTGCCCGCGCGATGGACTGCCTGGACGCCTGTGAGCCAGCCGTCGATTGTCGCGTTCCTCGCGATCGGCACGCTGCTCTTCATGGCATGGTTGCGCGAACCGCAGTCTCCGGTGCGGGGCTACTTCTACGCGCTCATCGCTGTCTTCGCGGCGCTCTCGTGGCCTGCGGCGGGAGCGGGTCAGGAGATCTGGCTCGCGACAGGGGGCTTGATCCTCGTCATCGCCGTCATCGAAGCGTCGTACATGATGGCCTACCGCGACGGCCTGACCGAGCTGCCCGGCCGGCGCGCGTTGAATGAAGCCCTGCCCCGGCTCTCCGGTCAGTTTAGCGTCGCGATGGTCGATGTCGATCATTTCAAGCGCTTCAACGACACCTGGGGACACGACGCGGGCGACCACGTCCTGCGGCTCGTCGCCGCGCGGCTCGCGCAGGCGTCCGGCGGCGGGACCGCATATCGCTACGGCGGCGAGGAGTTCGCCCTGGTCTTTCCCGGCAAAGGCCAGGACGAGTGCCTGCCGCATCTCGAGGAGTTGCGCGAAATCGTCGAGACCAGCCGATTTACCATGCGGCGGCGGTTCCGGCCGCGGGTCAAGCCGAAGAACGACAAGAGTAGGAAGACCCGTCCGGGGATCACGATCACCGTGAGTATCGGCGTGGCGGAACGGAACCACCGCAACGCGTCTCCCGATCAGGTCGTGCAGGCGGCGGACAAGGCCCTCTACCGGGCGAAGGAGGCAGGACGAAACCGCGTTTCTACCTGATCCTTCCTTTCTTATGTGCCCCCGCCATGGCGAGCGCACAGAGCCTCTTCCGCGATCGTGCGCCGCTCACACTCCGATTAGAAGGCGATCTGCACGCGTTATTCCGCGATCGCGGCGCGCAGCGCAAAGAGCACCCCGCAACGCTGCGTTACGGTGAAGGGGCCGACACCGGCAGCCTCGGCGTCAAACTGCGGACGCGCGGCATTTTCCGGCTGAAGCAGTGCGGGTTTCCACCGATCCGGCTCGATCTCCCCTCCAAGAACGTCGACAACACGCCGTTCGCCGGCGAGGACAGGCTGAAGCTCGTCACCCACTGCCAGGGCGACCGCTTGTTCGAGCGCAATCTCCTCCGCGAGTACGCGTTGTATCGCGTGTTCAACGCGGTGACCGACACCAGCTTCCGGGTGCGCCTCGCCCACATGACGTACGTGGATTCGGCGCGGCATGACACGGTGACGCGCTATGGATTCTTGATCGAGTCCGACACCGCGCTCGCGCTGCGCATCCACGCCGACCAGGTGCGCAGCGACAACGTGTACGATCCGGTGACCGATCCGTCATACATGACGCTGGTCGCCGTCTTTCAGTATCTGATCGGCAACAACGACTGGTCGGTCTGGAAACGGCACAACATCGCGATCTTCCAGGAAGTGGCCCAGCCCCGTCCGCTCCTCGCCGTGCCGTACGACTTCGATTTCTCCGGAGCGGTCAACGCGCCGTATGCGAGCCCCCCCGAGCAGCTCAAGATCCAGTCGGTGCGCCAGCGCGTGTACCGCGGGTTTTGCCAGCCGGACAGCATTTTCCTCACGCACGCCCTCGCCCGGTTTAGCGCCGCGAAGGATTCCATGTACGCCGCGGTGCGCGCCGTACCCGACCTCCCCGAGCGCGACGTCCGCAACGTGCTCGAGTACTTCGACGAGTTCTACAAGGTCCTCAACGACCGCGCGGTGGTAAATCGCGAGTTCGTGCGATCGTGCAGACGGATGCCCCAGTGAACGAGCGGCGGGCCTTTGGATTGGTGATCCGGCTGGCGGCGTACTATATGGCGCTCGCGGCCATGGCGTGGCTGGTGGCGCGCTCGATCCCCCAATGGGCGACGCTCATCGGCGAGCGGACCCCGGGCGGCGCCGCGGTCGCGATGCTCGGCGCGCTTGCCCTGATGAGCCCCGTCGCGTGGATGTACATGCGGACGAAACTGAAGGCGAACTATGACTCGTCGCTGGTGCAAACCGTGATCGTGCTGCCGGTCGTCATCTCCGGCGTCGTCCTGATCGTGCGGGACAGCGTCGCGCTCGCCTTCAGTCTCGCCGGCATCGTCGCCGCGGTGCGCTTCCGGAACACGTTGCGGGATACCAAAGACGCCGTCTACATCTTTCTGGCCATCGCCGTGGGGCTCGCCGCCGGCGTGCAGGCGTTCTCCGTGGGGTTCGTCGTGTCAGTCATCTACGTGGCGGTCGTGCTCGTCCTGTGGCGCTTTGACGTTGGCACGACCCCGCTGACCGACCGGGTGCGCGGCAGGCTGGTGGTGGAAACGAGTCGCACCGCCGCCGCGGAATCGACGCTCAGCGGCATTCTCGAGCGGTATGCACGCAGGTGGAAGCTCGTGCAGTCGGCACCGACGGGCCTGACGTTCACCGTACAGCTTCGCCGGCGCAGTGATCCCGACGCGCTCGTCGCCGCGGTTCGGGACGACGCCGCACTGCAGGTG
>Ga0209266_1001266_pt1 | contig 17006 bp, 20 predicted proteins | sample GraSoiAngelo_132_FD_185889 | JGI IMG/M metagenome (GOLD analysis project Ga0209266, IMG submission 185889) | Grasslands soil microbial communities from the Angelo Coastal Reserve, California, USA - 14_0929_02_40cm (SPAdes) (version 2) | ecosystem: Environmental > Terrestrial > Soil > Grasslands ...
AGGTTCAGTATAATCCCCTGCAAAGAAAGATCGAGAAGGACATCCTGCCTTTCTCATTGAGTCATCAAATCGGGGTCTTGGGTTGGGGGTCCTTAGCTGAGGGTTTTCTCGCCGACAACTTCAGTCTATCATCTCTAGACCCGAAGGATTTCCGTAGAAACCACTGGTACGGCCAACCAGAGAACCAGACTAAATTGGAGAGGGTCAGAGGAGCCTTGTCAAAGATAGCTCGAGCTCACGGCAAGAAAATGGTGGATGTTGTCATCGCATGGGAGTTGATGCACCCTGCTTTAACGGGAGCAATCATCGGAATACGTAACGAGAAGGAGGCTCGAGAAATGAAGGATGGAACAGAACTCATTCTATCACGTGACGAGATGCAAGAGATCGAGAGAGCGACAGCATAAAGGCTCAGCGAAAAGTATTGGCATGGCAGTTCGCAAGTGGACCCCCGCCAGGCACAGCGATAGCTCGCCCGATACCGGAAAAGACAAGTTTCAACCGATGGGTAATCGCTATCGTAATCCTTGTTATAGTGGTTGTTGGCCTTTTGTTCACACTCATCTATCAATCGTCTGCAATCGTTTCTACCGAGAACTTTAGCTACAGCACGGCCGCCGACCAGTCAAGCAACTACACACTCGAAGTCACAAACATCAACGGTGCGGTGACACTAGCACCGTGGGGACAAACCAGCTTCCTGATCAATGGTACCGTAACGGCGAAAGGTCTGGGATCGTCCCCAACACAGGTAAATCTTCTCAAATCAAGCACGAATGGTAACATCATCTTCCAGGCCCAATTTCCCAACAATGCTGTCTTTCTAATCTCGCAAACATATTCTGTCAAAATCGACGTGTTCATACCACTTTCAGTGCACATTAGCAAGCTCGTCGTAGACAACGTAAATGGACGGGTTCAAGCAACCAGTCTCAACGTCACAGGCGCAAGCATCTCCTCATCCAACGGCGACATAGATTTCAGCTGCTCAATTTGTGCAGGCGGCGGCTTTTCAGCGCAGACCACCAACGGTAACGTCGCAGGCACTTTTTCGACACCGATCATGGCAGGGAACTATACAATGTCGTCTCAAAATGGCAACGTGCAAATGGTCGTTCCATCGTCATCCTCATTCAAGTTGACCGCATCTCTCGTCAACGGAAATATTCAGACAGAGAATCTTGTACTGAGTAATCAGACAGAGACCAGTACCCAGGTTACGGCCACAGTCGGAACCGGAGCAGCGGACGTAAAACTGTTAACAGTAAACGGTCAGATTACGATTATAGGAGCCTAGCGTCCAAAAGAGCCTGCATGGTTCTCCATCGTTCGTGTTGCGAGGAGTGGCTCGTTCGTCAACTTCGGTTACTATCAGGTTTTCTACGTCGGACCCCTTTTTCCGGGTCTGAGTATCATTTCACAGTGACTGCTGATTGGGGTCCACTCTTGCGGCTTTCACGTCCGCGTTCCCAGCAGTAGCTTTGCTTTTCGGATTCCTTCTCGTCCTCGTCGGAGGAACTGATGGAACCCGAGAGTTGATTCAAGGCGGCTGGGGATTCATAACGGTGGGAATAATCGTGGAGTTCGTCCTGCCGATTTCTAGACGGTTGAGATAGCGGACCATGAGGATTAGGCTATGAAAGCGTTCATCGCGAGCTTCGTCAAAGGCCAGGTATTGCTTCTCGTTCCCCAGCCGATTCTTTTGCTGCTCATCATCTTCAACAAAGTCTCCCTCTACTACTGCGCTCCCGTCATTGTCTCCTTAGCAGTCCTATGGGGCTGGTTCGATTACTCGGGCAAAGTTCAGCGCAGAGGTGCTTCTGTTCTGAAGAAGCTAGAGCGTCTAGTCGACGATTTCGGTTGGTTGAACTTCCAGGAGGGAGGCGGGGCTGGCAACGAAATGGTTGTCTCCCTACTGGACAAGGCGAGCTTCGGGTCAAGCACTTTGACGACACCGCAACTCGCTACAGCGACGACTGAGAAGATCAAAGAAGTCTACTTCACGCTTGAGCTCTGGTACTTCTCAATGCGCCAGAAAGTCCGATTGCTCCTTCGAAAGGCAGCGTCGATGATCGAGTACGATTTGCTTGAGGTCGTTAACGAGTTCATCGAGTTCTACGGCGAGTTCGTCGAAAAGGTGGCAGAGGAAACTCTTCGACTGGTTGCAAAAGGAGATCTGACTAGCCTAGAGAGTGAAAGAGAGGGCTTCTCGACTTTCAAAACACGTTTGGCGGAGCTAAATGGTCGAGCCAACGCATTTCTCCAGAGCCTACGTGACGATGGTCTTCCCGTTTCAGAGACGAAGGTTAGAGCTTTAGAAGTGGATCCTTGGTTCAAAACGGGAACCGAGATTTCGGAAACTAAACAGTCGCCTCAGTGATGACATAAGTTCTAGAAATCATGTTTATCCAGCTCTCCAAGAACTTGGTCAGGCGTCTCCCTCGCCACCTCGACGATTGTCGTTCGCGTAGCGTGGTTGGGAAGTAGGTCAGAACTCTGCGCCAAGGAAGAGGGCCGGCCGAGTGTCGCAGCTGTTCTTTCAGCGATACTCGCCTCGTTCCTCACCCGCTGAATCAGCAGTATTGTGCCGCCGAGAGCGATCCCGATCAGAAGAGCGTCAACTTGTCCAGTCAACAGCAGACCCAATTGGGGAAAGTTGCTGTCTACCCAGATTCGAAAGTAGACATTGGAGAGGTACTCGGCGCTGAACCCCGCCAGTAATATGGCAATGACTATGAACTGCGCCAGGATTATGCCGTAGAGCAGTTTTACGAATCTTTCAGGATATCCTGGCATAACTAGAGCTTGCGAAGAATACCGTCAATCTCTCTCATTAACAGTGCGGCTTGTGCACGACAAACGAGTGGACGGTCGCGTGCAAAGAGTTTAACATCGGCGTCGGAAGAATCGACACTATCTTGGCCCAGCGCACTCTCTCTCTTGAGATTAGAGGATTCGAAGATTCTGATTACCGGAGGTTGGCGGAAATCTATGACGCGGTCTTTCCTGAGCGAGCGAGGAGTATTGAGGAGTGGCGATTTTACGATGATAGTCTTGACAAGACAAAATACTACTTCAAACGCTATGCATGTCTCAACTCCACCACCGGCACAGCTCTGGGTTTTGGGGAGATGTGGAATCCTCCGTGGATGTTTCATCCGAAAAAATTCTGGTTCGACGGTTGGGTGGACCCGAAGCACGAGGGCCAGGGCATTGGTAGCTTGATTTACGATCGGCTCAAGGATGACTTTGATGAGCGTAGTGCGATTGCTGCCTGGATGGGAATTCGAGAGAATATGATACGATCCATCGCCTTTGCTCGAAAGCGGGGATTCAGTGAAAAGATGCGGGGTTGGGAATCGACTATCGACCCATATCAAGTAAACACTTCAGAGTTCCAAAAATATTCGACTAAGGCTTCTCAGGCTGGAATCGAATTCTCGACTCTTGAGCAGGAGTTGCGGGAGGACCCAGAATGCTACCCGAAGTTGCACGGACTTGTGCAGACAGCGTTCAGAGATGTGCCAATAGCTGACACCCCTACAGACACTCCTTATGATCAGTGGCTTGCCTTTGAGATGAGGAACCCTAACCTCATTCCTCAAGCGTACATGATCGCGAAAGATGGGGACAAGTACGTCGGGACCAGCGTCGTGTGGCGGTTGAAGAAAGAGCCCAGAAGCCTCTACCAGGGCCTCACGGGAGTTCTACGGGAGTATCGAGGAAAAGGAATTGCCGTGGCCTTGAAGTTGAAGGTGTTAGATTTTGCTCGCAAGAACGGATTTGATAATATTAGAACCTTCAACGCATCCACCAACGAAGGCATGCTGAGCATCAACATGAAACTGGGATTCAAGCGAGATCTTGCCTGGATCACTTTCGAGAAGAATCTGGAGTAGAAAAATCTTCGAGAGATCAACGACGCTACCCGTTCTAAGGCTGAAAGGCTCGCCGTACGAGATAGGATACCGACACGGACAGTTTGCCCGAGACAAGATTGAACGCAATCTCGAGGTCTACTTCCGCCGTTTCAAGAATGAAACTGCGCTCACGAGAGATGAGGCGCTTAGGCGCGCTGAAAAGTACTTGCAGGTCATCCGACGAGGCAGTCCCAGCTACGCTCGCGCGATGGAGGGAGTCGCCTTAGGCTCGAAGACAAAATTGCTAGAGATTGCTGCATTGAATGTTCGATACGAACTGATGTACAGCCAATTCGCAAAGGTCGGATTGAAGCCTATGCGACCGGTAGATGGCTGCACGGCGTTCGGGGCGATGCCGGAGGTAACCGCGAATCGTCACTTGCTGATGGCTCAGAACTGGGACTGGATTCCCCAGATAGAAGGACTCTTTCTCAAGATTCGACCCACTACCGGTCCCAACGTCCTCTGCTTCACCGAGGCAGGAGTGGTTGGAGGGAAGATCGGTTTAAACTCTGAAGGAATAGGACTGGCAATTAATGGGTTGATCTCCAACAAGGATGACTGGGAGAGACTGCGAAAACCGTTCCACGTGAGATGCTCGGAAGTTCTCGGATCGAAGACTCTCTCGCAAGCAGTCTCAAGAATAACTCGAGGAGAGAGATCCTGTTCCGCAAACTTTCTGATTGGGCAACAAACGAAGTTGGGGGCCGGAAAGATTGTAGATGTTGAATCCGCTCCCGAAGCAACCGGAGCGTTCTCTCCAGAGGAGGGGATCTTGGCCCATACGAATCATTTCCAGAACCCAGAACGGTTAGGAGTCAAGCAGGTTCTGGATGAGGAACGAAGATCCACTTTGCATCGCTTCGCTAGAATAACCCAGCTTCTTAGCCAGATGAGAGGTGGAAACAGGAAGATGAGCATGACGAGAGCTGAGGATATGTTGAGAGATCATGATGGCAAGCCAGAGTCTGTCTGCCGCCACGAAAACAATTCATTTCCCGCGGACCAGAGATATCGCACGGTCGTCTCTGTAGTCATGGACCTCTACACGGGACAGCTCCAGACCACCCTAGGCTCACCATGCGAGAGAGAGTATCAGACACTTCGACTCTGACAACTGAGTTTGGACTAAATTGGCTGAGACTAAAATGTCTCAGCACTCGAGTGAGTGCGAGAATTGAAAGAAAGAGGGTAACCGTTCCTAGGAGAACGGTTAGTCGTCGCTTTGTTCGGCTTGGTCATTCTGGTCGTCCTGTTCGTGCACTAATTGGCCTCTAATCTCTCCGCCTGTATGGGCTGTGGTGTGTACGTTGACGTAGCTATTCCCGGCAATTAGGGCGTTGATGAAGTCGGTCCACGTGTTGATTCCTGCTTCCGGACGAACTACGAGGTTACCTGGCGTTCGAGTGCCTTCGGCGAGAATGTCGCATCCTCTTGTGCTATTGAATGGAGTCGAAGAGCCAAAGAATGGTAGAACGACTGGTCCGTTGGTAGCCGCAGCGCCGACGTGGATGTGGGAAGCGATGACGTTGGCAATGTTGCAAACTACTACTTCGAACGATAGAGTGTTGTTGTCTTCGCTCAGTTGTACTTCAGCAAATCCGAACGCCGTCGTGTTGACTGCTGGCACCTGCTGGTCGCCCGTTAGGCGAATATGGAATCGTATCCTAAGCCCTTCATGACCAGTCTGGTGGTGAGCGCCGTCGTTCTGACCCTGATCGTCAGCATTTGCAATATGAGGCAGTGCTGCTAGCATTCCAAGCGTGGCGAGAAGAAGCAAAGGTAGAAGTATTTTCAAAACCTAAAACCCTCGTAGGCGGCCCTCTTCCTTCCAAATTTAACGCTTTGCAATGTAGCGTTTGAGAGCACGCCGTGTATGTGCACGCCTGCCTCGGGATAGCCAGAGAAAGAATCTTCGTCCGCGGGGCTCGAGGTTCGGTGCAATTACAGCTCAGATTGGTTGGCCGTAGCGACAAAGGTTTCCAAAGAAACAATCTCGACTACTTCGCAGTCCTTCAAATGCTCGCGAATCTGACCACTAACATAGAATTCCCGTAGAGTCCAACCGCTACCTCCAAGCACGAGGTAAGCTTTGTTGAATCTTCCACGACTCTTGTGCACTGCATCAGCTAGTCATAAGATTTCGAATGGGACCTTTTGTTCCGCGGTCCCAGATGTCTGTTGCCACTTTAACGAAATTGGGATTTGCTTGCTTTCAACTCTCCATGCCAATACGTCTACCTTCTGGTTGCGTCCTCCGAGACGTTTGCCAATGACAACTTGTTTCTTGTATTGATATCCCCCTCTTTCTAGAGCTGGTAGAACCATGTTTTCTAGAACTCCACCGGTTCGCGTGTCCCTTGGCATTCCCACCTCTCCGTCTCGCCATCTCACGATTGAGGATCCCAAAGAGTTTGGTGATCATCATTAGTTGGCGAGCACAGCTATTTCGAACACTTTCCTGCGCCTAGGACTTATTAGCGAAAGATCATGAACGCACAAGTGGTCACTCGCTCAGTGCTCCAAGCAGTCGAAGAGACACAGCTTAGCATAGATTCCGGCAAACAACATCTTTCGCCATTCGTCAAATGGGCCGGAGGAAAAACAAGCCTTCTACCTCATCTCATACCACATGTGCCACTGCATCTAACAGAGTATTACGAGCCATTTCTGGGCGGCGGTGCGCTCTTTTTTGGAATATGCGCGCGGACCACAAGCTTCAGCGCACACCTGTCTGACACTAACCAGGAACTCATCGCAGCATACAGAGTTATCAAAGAATCCCCGGAGGAACTGATACGCGTCCTTTCGAGATTGCAGGGAGAGTACGAATCAGCAGTAGACAAGGGCGCTTATTTCTACCAGAAGAGAGATTGGCGACCCCTTGATCGCATCGAGTCAGCCGCCCGACTAATCTTTCTGAACAAGACCTGCTACAACGGTCTTTACAGAGTGAACTCGAAGGGCGAGTTCAACGTGCCCTTCGGCCGGTACAAGAACCCTAGGATACTCAATTCTGACGTCATTCGCGCGGCCAGTCACGTACTCAAAAACACGAAAGCTGAGCTACGTAGCATTGATTACAAAGATGCAATTGCCCCGTGTAGCAAGGCCGATTTCATCTATCTAGATCCTCCTTATCAACCGCCAACCAAGACTTCCTCCTTCACGGACTACACTCCTGGCGGTTTTTCTGAGAAGGACCAAAAAGAATTGGCTGCAGAATTCGGGAAATTGGTCGATAGAGGCTGCACAGTTGTTTTGTCAAATTCCGAGACATCATTGACTAGGCATCTATACGATGATTTTGACATAAGGAAGGTCACTGTAAATCGGCCGATCAACTCTGTTGGAGCGCGAAGGACTGGCTACAAAGAATTAATTGTTCTTGGGCGTCCACGATGAATTGGGACTGGGTTGTTAAAGCAACGTTGGCTTAGGACATATCAGACCCCTTCTTCAGAGATGCTCTTCTTCAGAAGCGATAGTCCGAGATTTGACTTTCTTCGAACGTTTTTATCGCTCACTTCTTGAGTTTTGCATTCATCTTTGTTTGCAGTGGAGACTCTCAGCCTTTCGAAGAGATATGGAAAGACGGATGCTCTTCGAGAGCTGAACTTTACCGTCGACGAGGGCGAGATAATGGTAATTCTAGGCCCTAACGGGTCTGGGAAGACCACTCTCCTGATGATCCTCTGCACCATTCTCAAGCCAACATCTGGCACCGCGAAAGTGATGGGGATCGATGTTGTCGAGGAGGGCACGAAGGTTCGCGAGGTTATGGGAATAGCCTTCCAGGAAGCCCGAGGGTTCTGGCGTCACAAGCCTTCCTCGATATTGAGGTTTCATGCTTCCATGTTCGACATCGACCCTATGAAGCGTCAGGACCTCATTGAACAGACGATGAAGGACTTGGAATTGTGGGAATCTCGTGACAAGAAGTTCATGCATCTCTCTGGAGGCCAAGCGAAGAGGCTAGAGACGGCTAAGGTGCTGGTCCAGAGACCCAAGCTGGCAATTTTCGATGAGCCAACCAGCCAGGTGGATTTGAGAGGCAAACGGAAGATATGGGACAAGATTAGAGAGTTGAGAGATCAAGGGTCCACGGTGATCGTTGCTACAAATGAAGTGAGGGAGGCAGAGTATCTCGCCGACAGAGTAACGATTCTCCACCAGGGCCACCTAGTGGTGCGTGACTCAATTCCAAAGTTGAAGGACGCGATCGCGGGTGGAGATGTGGTCGAGGTAGGCTTCGAAGACCCTGTTACAGACAACCTCGTGGCTGAGCTCGAAGGCCTGGGTGGGGCGCTGGCTTTGTCTCCAGAAGGTAACGAGTTGCGGGCCAAGGTTTCGAGGGCGGAGGACTGGGTTCCGAAAATGACCTCTGCCAGTTACAACTTGGGCGCGAAGATCTCGTCGATCAAAATAACAGAGCCGTCTCTCGATGACGTCTTCATTCACTTCACAGGCAAAGCCCTGATCGACCAACAATGAATCGAGTACTGAATCTCGCCGCGTTCAACATCAGAGTCCTTCTAGGTGATCCAACTTGGTTCATCCTTTCTTGGGCTCTCTTCGCATTACAACTAGCAATCTACGGGTCCCTCATATCCCGACTCGTAGGCTCGAACCTACCGAACTATTTCTTCTTCTACAGCATCGGACTAATGATAATTGTCGTCTTCGAATCGGCAGAAGACGTAGGTCGACACTTCGTCGAACACGCCCACGAAGGAGAACTACCATACTTCCTATCTCTCCCCGTCTCAAGGAGTGGATTCCTGGTCGCCCAGGCAATTTACGGAGTGGTGAACACGCTGGTGAAAGTAGCGCCGCCGCTGCTAGCAGTCCTTTTCATCTGGGGAAATCTGACAGTCTCGGGCGCTCTCTTCGCCCTAGGAGCGCTGTTTCTTCTGGGATTGGGTATCACCGGAACGATGGTATCTCTGTCTTTCATCGCTTTCAAAGCAGTGGACATTTACATGGCGGTCTTGGCGGGACTCTCTGCTCTTCTGATCAGATTCAGCACCGTCTTCTACCCTCTTGCCATAATGCCCAATTATTACTCTCCGGTCTCCGTTCTCAGTCCACTAACATATGGAGCCGACCTGACCAGGTGGGTTCTAGGCTTCGATCCAAAATACTTGCTCAATCCGGTGCTGGCTGCAGTTGTAGTCACGGCAATAGCGGTTAGTACTCTGTCTCTCAGCGCGAGGATCGTGGACAAGATCATAGAAGGAGTCAAGGCAGCTTGAGCGAGTTCTCTCGCCTCCTCTTGGTCGCCCGGACTGATTTCTCATACTTCTTCAGAACCAAGTGGCTGATGGCCGTGTTGATTAGCCTCAGCCTATCTGACATGCTCGTAACTGCCCTAGTTATGGGGAGGATGATCAGCCCCGAATATTTCTCATTCTTAGTTCCAGGTATAGTGACCGTGGGATTGTTCACCGCGGCCACGGACACCGGACGGAGAATCTGGTTGGCCTTGCGTGAGGGAGTGGTCCAGTACTACATGACTCTGCCAATCAGAACATCGGGACTGGTTGTCGCCTACATCATTTCCGGAGGCCTCGGAGGAGTGGTCTACTCGTCTGCGCTTCTGATAATCGCATCTTTCGCAGTTCATCCCCACAATATCCTGAACGCGATCTTGCTGCTTCCCTTCATGTTCGTTCTCGCAACCGGAATAGCAGGTCTGGCAGCCTTCTTCGCGAGCATCTCGAGAAGGGGCGAAATATACTGGGTCTATGCCCAGGCTCTTCAGGTGACTCTCGTCACCATCAGCACGATCTTCTACTCAGCCCAGACGATTTCCCGATACCTTCCAGGTCCAATCGCAACGATTGCCGACTATAACCCCCTCAGTCTAGCGGCTACTGCGCTTAGAGATTCCGTCTTTAGTGGCGAGTTGCTAAACGCGACCTTGCTCTCTAATCTGCTTGCTACATCGCTCCCCCTTGCCGCTCTAGGTGCGTTGGCCTACTGGGTCATTCTCAGAACCCTGAGACTTAGAGGCAAGCCGTAGACTGTCGCCAATTCGTGCATAGATCTCAGGAATAATCCACTGGGACATCAATAACACTCGGCTTACGCGAGTCGAGAGCATTATCGAGGATCGATGCCAGTTCGGAAGCTCTGCTCGGACGATAGCCCTGAGCGTTGAACGCCTTGGCCAATTGGACAAAGTCCGGATTTCCAAAATCTACGCCTGAAGCGCGGCCGAAACGGGCCAATTGTTTTCTCTTGATTGACCCGTACGCGTTGTCGTGGAACACGACCACGGTAACGCCTACTCCTAACCGGACAGCAGTTTCTAGTTCGTGGGCCGTCATGAGGAATCCTCCATCTCCACATACTGCAACGACTCTCCGATCAGGATGGACTAGCTTGGCGGCTATGGCTCCAGGCAGTCCGATGCCCATGCTCGCGTATCCATTGGAGATGAGTACCGTGTTCGGCTCGTACGTTGGGAACAGTCGTGAGATCCAGAGCTTATGATCTCCCACATCGCTGACGAGAATATCATCCCGCTTCAAAGCCTCTCGTAAGTCATGTAGAATCCTTTGCGGTTTCAGCGGATATGACTCGTCTCGCGATTTTGCGGTGGCTTCTGCGAGAATGCTTTCCCTGACGGATTTTGCGAAATTGCTGGATCGAGGTTTGACTTGACCAGTCAAAATGGATAGTGTCTGGCCGATATGCCCGACTAGCTGTATGCTTGGCTGATAGTTCGTGTCAATCTCAGCACTGGTGCTGTCCACGTGAATTATTGTCTTATCATTACGAGGGTTCCAGAGTGATGGGGCGTATTCTACAAGGTCGTAGCCTACTGCGACGATCAGGTCTGCAAGCTCGAAGGCCTTGCTTACTAGTTCTTGGGAGGGCAGTCCTATCGCGTAGAGACTGAGAGGGTTATCGTCAGCCAACGCTCCCTTGCCCATGAAAGTGTGGGCCACTGGAATCTTTGCCTCTGCTAGGAACTCGCGGAAGGGTGCAGTTGACCGAGCCCTGATGATTCCGTTTCCGGCGAGGATGAGAGGTGTCTTGGCTTTGTTGATGAGTTGGGCGGCCTGTTGTATCTGACTGGTTGTCGGACGGGCCTGTTCCGGACCAGCAATCTGAGGAATGGGCGTAGTGTGGGCAGTTTCGTCACCGATATCCTCCGGGACTTCTAAGTGGCACGATCCTGGCTTCTCGGCCTCGGCGGTCCTGAAAGCCTTCCTCACAGCTTCAGGAATCGTGTCCGCCTTGAAAATCCGAGTGTTCCACTTCGTGATGGGACGCAGAATATTCACTACGTCAACGTATTGATGGTATTCCTTGTGAAAATGCTCAAGGGCCGCCTGTCCTGTAATGGCGATTAGAGGAGCCCTGTCTACGTTAGCATCTGCGATTCCGGTCGCCAAGTTTGTGGCGCCGGGACCCAGGGTTGCTACGCAGATCCCCGGCCGACCCGTGAGACGGCCGTAGACGCCGGCCATGAAAGCGGCGGCCTGCTCGTGCCGAACTGTGATGAGTTTGATCTTTTTCGACTGTCCTAGAGAGTCTGTGATCGCAAGGGTCTCTTCGCCGGGGACTTGGAAGACGAATTCTGTTTCTTCATTCTCAAGGCATCGGACCAGCAAGTCTGATCCTTTCAAGGGATTGCGAGCTCCAGGTAGTTGCTCGATGACGTCGTATTTAGAGGAAAGAAAGGAGAGAAGACCTGAATTCAGATCTCGCAGGTCAAATGGGTTGATAGTAGTTCGTGGTTGGAACTTAATTATGCTTCAAGCTCTAGGGACAAGATCGAATTGTCTTCCAACATAGAACATCTTCTCGTGAAGAGCGTCGATGATCTGTACGAGGAATTGGGCAGGTCGCTCATCACGCCGGATTACCCCTTGGCTGGAACAGTCACAAGGCAGAACGCAGTTCAGAGAGGCAAGTCTTTCATCTCTGGATCCTTGGAGAAGTTGAGAGCCAAGATCTGTGTCGATTGGCGTTACTGCAGCAAAAGAGGCGAGTATGGGGATTTTCAGTCGCTGGCCTACGCTGTCGCTCCTCTCGTCTCGAGCGTTGTAGGAGTTCCTGCGACCACTGCGATGATCGTGGCAATCATTTTGATTAAGTCTGGATTGGAAAAACTTTGCAACTGTCCGTAGAAAGCCCGAAGCATCGCATGCAAGAATTTCGAGACATAACAAAAAATGGGGGTTTATCCTATCTTCCGGCCCTGTTTTGATAGAACTGGGATAGTGTCCGTATGTTTGTTGGGCTAGTTGGTCTGTAGGTGCCTAGAGGTGTTCTTGCCTTCGAGGGCGTTGACTGTGTTCATTACTACCTTGATTGTTGGTCCGATAGCTATCAGCAGGAATATCAGTGGATAGGCCCATGGGATTGTTGCGAAGTAGCTAGCTGTGATAGGCTTTGAAACATTGTAGAGGATTACCAGCGCTATCATCTGAAATAGCCAAGTGAGCAGTGGTGTATAGTTGCGGTAGCTCTTGTAAGCATCGCCTAGAGAGTTAGCCAGTTGTGTTCCGAACTTTAGTACAATGGCGGACACGACTAGTCCGAGCGTGAACACTACTAAAGCAGCGATAGTGAAGGTGGTGGTAGGGATTAGCGCTGTGATGCCTGGGAAGCCGAGGACTGTTGCTTGTATGACGACGAGGACGATGATTCCCGCGAGTAGGCGTATGAGTGGTGGCATTATTGGTCGGAGGTCGTCCATTACGCTTGATTGCTTCGACATTATGACCGCTTTTTCCAAGTACAGATATGGCCGCTGAGCAGTTACCCATGGCGGAACCGGTCATCCGAGGGTCCATGTTACACTAGCCAGTTTAGCCTCGTCCCTTTAGTGACATAGAGACAAAGGGTCTGTTAGCAAATGGCAGAGTTGAAGATCTATCTCTCAGAAAGTCTGAATGAGAAGTTTAGACGGATCGCAATGAGCCTCCACGGTTATGGCCGTGGCTCCCTTAGCAAGGCGGCTGAAGAAGCCTTGACCAGATGGTGTTCGGAACACGAGCCTTCTCCATTCCTCGACAAAACAGTCGGGCATTCAGAAGGCGCGCGAGACCAGCTGTCATCAGGAACTGAGTCTCATGATCCAGAAGAGCGCGAAAACAGGGACCAGGAAGCCAAAAGTTTTGGAGAGAACAACTCTTTGAATTCGACTAGCTCAAGCACCTAGCTCACAGGTATCCTCGAAGGTTTCGAGATGCTTCCTAAAGACTCGCGTTTGGTCTTTCGCCATTGGTCGGGTCTATTCACACGTGATAGTACTTGTTCTGATGGGTGTTCAACTCAGTAGCATTAAATCCCGTCTAAAGGATTGATCTTCTTGGAAAGCCTTTGTCTAAGGGCCCTATAGCCGTCATCCTTGCAATCATCATCATAGGTTCAATCGCAGGCTATCTCTTTTACACCAACTACGTCCAGGGAACAGTGACCCTGACCATTACCGATCCAGCTCAAGCGCAGTCCGGCAATTCTCAACAATACGATCCAAGCATTACTCACATCAACGTGACATTTTCGCAATTCCAAGCTCACCTTGCTGGCCAAGGGGATTCTAGCGGCTGGCAACCCATCAAGATTTCACAACAGACCATAGACATGATCAAGGTGCTGAGCCTTTCGGAGGCACTTGGCAAAGTGCCGCTCCCCGCTGGCAAATACGACATTCTCCGATTCAACGTGACAGCCGTGACTGTCAGCTTCTCGGGCAAACCAAGCGCGATATACTCAGTTCCTAGTGGAAGCCTGAAAGTTCCCGTTACCAACGGAGGCTTCCAGATAACTGCCGCAAGTTCCGTAACTGTGCAATTAACACTCTCTTTCAATAGTAACGAGATTCTATTAATGAACGGTCATCTAACACCAGTCGCAACAGCTAAAGTAGTGGCATGACTAGCCGAGTTTCTGAAAAAAGTCGGCTTTCTCAAATGCGTCCCGAATATCCAGATTATGGTCAAGCCACGACTGTATGCTCGAGTGCCTATTTGGCGAAGGATGGTATGATGTTCTCAGCAAAATCTAGGAGGGATCCCAGATAGTTTGTCGAGGGAAACGGTGTAACGAAGTATTTGCTGCCGGCTTCGCTCGCGGCTTCAACATGTTTCAGATACTCTTTTCGCTCGTACTTTGACTCGGGACTTCGCGGGAAAGGTGCCATGTCTGCCATTAAGATCTTTCCGGTTCTTTGTCGGCGGTGAGCCTCGTCCAAGACGATCTTTCGTGATTTGGCATTGTCAACATTGGGAAAGGCAGGTATCATGCAGATGTCCGCGTATTCTCCTGCCATTCTGAGCATTCGTGGACCGATGCCTGCGAATAGGAGTGGGGGATGAGGTTTCTGAACGGGCTTTGGGTCCAGAACTGCTCCGTTGGCATGGTAGAATTTTCCTTTGAAGACCACCTTTTCTTGGGTCCAGAGTTTTAGAATAAGCTCCAATCCTTCACGGGTCTTGTCAACTCGGATCTTGTTCGAATTCCATTCGCTGTATCCTTCAAATTCCGTCTGGGACCAGCCTGCTCCTACACCTAGAATCGTCCGCCCGTTTGAGAGGAGGTCAAGAGTGGATACGGTCTTTGCGAGCATTCCGGGTGGGCGAAAGGGAATGGGAGTTACGAGGGTCCCGAGTCGGATCTTCTCCGTCTTCGCGGCAAGATAAGTCAGGGCTGTCCAAGTCTCAAATGTAGAATCGCCGCCCCTCTCGGGTCCCCACATGTAGTGGTCCGGGAGGACGAATCCCCAATATCCAAGCTGGTCTGATTCGACTGCCGCTGTCTGTATCTGTTTCCAGTTGGCGAACATGTTGAGCCCGCCAGCAACAATGAACTTCACAACGTGTCGTTTCCGAGTAGGTTTAATGGATTACAAAAAGCTGACAAAGTTTCTGGTAGAAGCCCGACCCGCTCATATCTCATGTTTCTGTCAAAGACGCTTAATATCATAAACGACTGATTTGGTCCTAAGCTCGGGATGGAAGGATTTCTTGACTACGAAGCTCCCACGAGTGAACTTCCTAGGAATAATAGGTGGCGTTCTGGCCCTGGTTAGCATCCTATTTCCGTGGTGGGGAATCACAGCAACAGGCTTCGGCATCTCCACCTCCTCGATGTGGGGGTTCTTTGGTGGTCCCAGCCACAACCCCGATATCAATAACGCATCAGGCTTCTCCAATACGATCACAACCTACAGCCCAATCATTCTCGCCCTGGCGCTCTTCTCCATTGCACTGGCAATTGCTGGAAGCTTCACACCGCGCGTCAGAATCCTCGCTGGCAGCCTTGTGACCTCCGTCGCCGCCCTAGTAGGCTACGCGGAACTCATCGGCTACACTGCATCCAACAATTGTCAAGGAACGGGTTGCATAACTCAGCCGACAGGTTCAGAAACAATATTTGGAGTAACCCGCACCTGGGGCTTCCAGCAAGGATTCTACACCTTCACAGCAGCAACAATCCTACTGCTCATTGGAATGGTGTTCCATCAAACCCTGACCCAACATCGCTCTAAAGGAGAGACCCCCAGTCAGAAAGCATGATTCTTTGCTAACTGTGAACAAAACTTCCGAGGATTTTCGTTTCACCCAAGGTTAGGACATATCTATTAGTTCCCGACGACATGTCTTATCCAAGGTCAGGTGTCATGGCCGAATCTCTTACAGTGGACGGAGTAATGAACGCGCTCCGCAACTGCTATGATCCCGAGATTCCGGTAAACATTGTAGACCTTGGACTCGTTTACGGAGTTGCAATCGATGAGGACAACGTCAAAGTTCAGATGACCCTGACGACAGTGGGCTGTCCCGCTCACGCTTACCTAATGCACCAGGTCCAGACAGAGATCGAGAAGATCCCTGGCGTGAAGAAGGCGGAAGTCGAGATCGTCTGGGAACCGCCCTGGACCCCGGACAAGATGAGCCCAGAGGCGAAGAAGCGCTTGGAAGCGGCACAAGAACCTGTCACCATAGAATTCAACCCGTCGACATTCAAACCGAGAAAAAAGGGGCACATCGCCAAGAACCCGGACGGGAAGATAGTACTAATCAACGAGGCCAACTCTCGATACTTGGGAAGCGACGACATCGCCAATCTCTGGGAGAGAAGCACGGGTGAAAAAACGATCGACGAGATCACGACCGAGATCGCTAGTGAGAAGAATCTCTCACCCTCTGAGATTCGATTACAAGTCTTGGAGAGCATTACGCAACTCATAACAATCGGACTCGTACATCCCGAAGAATCCATTACTCTCCCCCTCCACATCTGACCCAGATAACTCTGGATAGCCTTCCGAACATCCGTCCTGATCCTTGCGAATGTACAGGCAACTAGCAAACTACTACGACGAGATTTACTACTTCAAGAAATACCAGAAAGAAACTGACAAAATCGAGACTATAATCCAGAGGCATAAGAAATCCTCGGGCAACAAGCTTCTCGACGTTGCATGCGGAACCGGGAATCACATCGAGTATCTGAAACAACACTACAGTGTAGAAGGATTAGACTCCAGCCCTGAAATGCTGCGAATAGCTCGCAAGAAACACCCTGAAGTCGTCTTCCACCGAGGGGACATGACCACTTTCAAACTGAAGAATCGATTCGACATCATTACGTGCTTGTTCAGCGCTATTGGACATGTCAAAACGAAGGCTCGCATGAGAAGGGCGGTTCGAAACATGGCTAGCCATATTCAACCGGGGGGTCTGATGATTCTTGAACCATGGATCACACCAGCCAATTTCAGAAAGGGAATTGTAGGCTTCAACTCCGTCGATAAGCCGAATCTGAAGATCGCGAGAATTAACATCAGTAAGGTCCGCGGACCGGTCTCTGCGTTCGAATACCACTACCTTATCGGGACTCCTAGCAAGGTTCAGCATGTTGTCGACAGAGAGTCGATGGGTCTCTGGACCCATGAAGAGTATCTCGACGCTTTCCGAGATGGAGGCTTGGAAGTCGTCTTTGACCCTGAGGGTCTGATGGGTCGAGGGTTATATGTCGGAGTCAAATCCTAGACCAGCGTCGCAACTTTCTACTAATTCTACTCGGCTAAGTAGCGACAACTACCAATTCTACTCATCT
>Ga0209266_1001267_pt1 | contig 17003 bp, 20 predicted proteins | sample GraSoiAngelo_132_FD_185889 | JGI IMG/M metagenome (GOLD analysis project Ga0209266, IMG submission 185889) | Grasslands soil microbial communities from the Angelo Coastal Reserve, California, USA - 14_0929_02_40cm (SPAdes) (version 2) | ecosystem: Environmental > Terrestrial > Soil > Grasslands ...
GATCTGGCTCGCGATCGCGATGAGAAGTGTGGTCGCGCCGACGAAGATGATTGAATTGACTGGGGTCTTGTATCGCGGATGCAGACGCGAGAACCACCTTGGCAACAATCGGTCCCAACCCGCGACCATGGGTAATCGCGAGCTGCCGGTTACATGGACGCTGATCGAAGAAATTGTGCGCGCAGCCATTAACAAAATTGCAATCGACGCAATGGCGCCTGCGATTGGAAACGACTGCAAGCCGAGTCGCAATGTTTGCGGCACCGGACCGATGAGATCGATCGGACGGTTGCCGACAAACGCGAGCACTGAACTAGTGCCGAGAATAAAGGCTAACGCGATCACGGGCGAAGCGATCAGGACGGAGCGGCCGATGTCACGCGCGGGCGCCCGCGTTTCGCCCGCAAGAATCGCGACGTACTCAAATCCGCTGAGCGCGCCGACGGCGAGTTTGCTGAAAATGTTGAAGCAATAGAAGATCGACATCGTCGGCAAGGCGAGCTGAAGCGGGTGATAAGTTTTTAGTTCACCACGCGCGAGGCCGACAAGCGGCAGGAAAATCAGCGCCGCATAAACAATGAGCATTGCAAATGCGCCTACGTTGTGAAGCCATTTGCCCAAGGATAGACCGCGGACGCACGTCCATCCAAGGCCGCCGACCAATGCGGCGCTGATCAGCGACACACACCATTTACTATTCGGCATCCATGCAGCGCCCGGACCGATGGCATAGGATAGGTTCGTAGTCGTAAACATTCCGCCCAACGCGATGACCGTGATCGACAGCAGCCAGAGATTCCAAGCGACGATAAATCCGGTGAACTCGTTGAAGCCGAGCTTTGCCCATTGATAAATTCCTCCTTCGAGCGGCATCCGCCCGTTCAAATAGATCACGACCGCAGCCTGCGGAATGTAAAAAAGCAAAATCGCGAGCAGCCAAAAGAAGAGATGCGACTGTCCAAGTTTCGCGGCGGCCCCGACCCAGCTTGAGCCGACCACGAAAAGGATTTGCGTCAGGACCAGATCGCGCAGGCCCAGCGGCTTTTTCAGCGCGCCGCTGTGTTCCTGGACGTCGCGTTCTGCGCGATCGAGTGAGGTGTGCATTGTCTTGACGGGTTTAACCGCTGTAGAAGCGTTTGTGTCAAAGGCGTGTGCGCTTGGCACAAGCGCCCCTACAACCTCTAGATCGCATCCGCTCGTCTAATGTTCGGGCTCGTGCTCTGGTCTTTTCGGCGCCGGTTCATTTCGGAATTCACGATGCCGGATTTTGCCACCTGCGTAAGCGATGTATTCGCCAACTACCAAGGTCGCTACACCGAGCAATAGTACAGCGATAACCAGCGGCGCAGACGATTTCGGCCATTTGATCGGCGCTGCGATTGCAACGGCGCTCAAGATTGCGAGCGCATAGAAAATCCAGATGAGATTCTCGGCACGATCCTTATGCTCATCGAGCCAGGCTCTTCCATCTTCATCTGCCATGGAAAGAACACGATCATATCCTTGCTGGCCAAATTCATAGACCGGCCATGCGGACAAGGAGCTGATAAGTACGAGGGCTAAGGTGGCGATCTGAGCGCGACGACTTCTTAAAAAAAAAGCGATGAGCAATCCAATCCAGGCGATGATCAAGGCATAAACCGGCAACGGATTAAGCAACACATGAACGTATTCGGGCTGCCGCAAACCACGAAGCAGACTGTCGATCACAACTTGCCTTCCCAATGAGTTCCGGCGACTTGAGCGGATTGTCTTGCCTCTTCCGGCAAATATTTCTTCCAGTCAGCAATCGTGAAATGCCACCATTCGGTACGCATTCCCCAGAACCCCGCTTTGTGCATCGCGTACTGCAGCATATGCACATGTGCACTGACTTCGGGCGACGGTCCTACGTAGCGCCACATTGCCGCGGGGGTAAAATCATCAAAGTCCGTTGGCATGCGCACGGGACGATTCCATGCATCCACCAGCGTGGCATCGATGGCGACGCCCCAACTATGCAACGAGCCAACACCGATTTCAGGATTGGCAACATAATCACTGTTGTGTAATGCCTGCCAAAGCTTCGCCTGGACTGCCACCGGCCGGTACGCATCCCAGATTTTCAGGCCGTATTGGTATCGGCGCAGAAAGCCCTGAGCCACAGCCAAAGCTGAGGCCACTTCCGGACGAGCGAGCGCGCGTGTTCCAGGCGGATAAAGCGGCTGGCCAACGAGGTTATTTCGGGCCGCGTAACGCAACTCAACGATGATCGTGGGATCTACGGATTGGATATCAACAAAACGTTCGCCGGCACTTGCACTCATTGGCACCAACACCGCCGCTAACCCAGCAACTAACGAAATACACAGACCAAAACGTCGCGTTTTCATTGTTTGGTGTAATAGGCAGCCACTGGTTGGGGAGTGTCCGTTTTTGCGAGGCGTTCGAACAGGAGACGAGCACTAGCTTCCGGCATCGAGAAGCGCAACTCCAAGTTTGAGTTGCCGTGGATTTGGACCTCCGGCGGCTGTAAGTAAAGCAATAGTTGAGAGTCCGGGAAATTCAGCCATTGCTGCGGCTTGTCGCGCAAATTTCGGGCGAGATCGGCGGCATTTTTGGAGGGATTCACTTTTATGAGCACTCTGGCTTTTACAGGATTTTGCAGGTTCACTGCAAGACCCAGCAATTGTGAAGCGTCGAGCAGTTCCCGGCGGAAGATAGGGTGAAAGACGCGTGAGAGATCGGGTGGATCACGGGAGATAAGCCGCAGCGCGCTGTCACGATCGAGAGCCTGAAAACGATCGAATAACTGACCTGTTATTTTGAGGTCCGGTTTCATCCCGAGACGCACCAGCACTAGTTCATCAACTTCCTCAGGTGCTCCGACGGCGAGCGTCGCGGGTCCCACTCTGGCGATGGCAAAATCCGGCGGTCGTTCCCAAACTGGCAAGCCGCTTTTGGAACGCTTTTGGAAAGTTTTGTCATTCCCGATCGTACTAATGACATTGGGAATCGCACGACGGGCTTGAACCAGATTAAACTCTCGAGGTTCTCCCGCTTCGTTCGTCGTGAGCGCACGGGTGACCCGTACTGCGTCACGAGGCAGATTCAATCCTGGAACGGACGCCGCGGCCCCGACTAATGCGGGCCAGAGCTTTGGATCCTCGCCGCGCCAGCGTTTCGCGAGGTTCGCACGTTCAAACTGTTCCGCATTAATCGAGAGGATGATGTCGGTTTCCTGCGGCAGCCACTCGCGTCCTCGAGGAGATTGGAAAACAACGAGCAAAATTAGGGCGAGCAGAACGAGTACCGAGAAGACACTGAAGTAAAACTTCCTCAACTCCTGCTTGTCGATCTGACTTGAGAGCAAGGCCAGCTCGGCTTTGTGCTTCAAATGCGAATCCACCGCTTCGCGGCGGCGGTGCGCCTCCGCCAGCAGGTGTGGCGCGTTGGGCGGGGCAACGCCCTTTTCAGCGAGATGCCGGCCAATGCTTAGATAAGCGGGATTCTTTCGCTCTTCGACTATCTGGTGCCGTGTCCGCGCCTCGCGCGCCGCTTCCTGTTGCGCGCGAATGTTGTCATTTAACTTTCGATCACGCGTTTCAAATTCGCTCCGGGTTCGCGCCATGTTTTTTTCTACCGCGGAAAGTTCCGCCTCGGCCGTATTCAGCTTCTCCTTTGCCAGGCGCACTGCCTCCGCGCTGCCCAGGCGGGCGCGCACAAATTCTGCTCGCTCGTCGGGAAGACGCGCGCGCCGCGCGGTGATGTCAGCGGATCGCGCTTCCAAATCTGCAGGCGCCGGATCGAGCGCATGCAGATCGGATATTTGTTTCAAGAGATCGCGATCTGCTGCTTCGCTCTCCTGAATGCGCCGTTCGACGCCTGTAAGCTCGCGCTCGCACACATCCAGATTATTTTTCGCCTGAGCGCGCTGCTGAAGCAGCGGCTTCTTCTCTGCTTCGAGCTTTGCAATTGCCTCAGCCTGCTCGCGCGCATTCTGTTGCCGTTCATGTTCGATCGTTTTTATTCCTTCTTCGATTCGCGCGATTCGAAGTGCGACTTCTTTTTGCTCCTGCTCCAGCTTTTTAAGAGCAACTATCTCGTTGCGAAGCTCGGGGAAATTCGCTGCTTGCGCAATGCCTTCGCGTCCGAGGTTGATTTCACTCTTTTGGAGAAGACGCCTCTCGTGACGAAGCGCCATGCGAGTCCGCTGGCGCCTGACTTTCAAGGCGATTTCTCGAAAGCCTGTGCGGATGAAGCTCACAGATCAAGGCTATACGAATGCATGGTTGGCAAAAGAAATTTCCACCGCGTCACTGGTGCGGAGCGCGATTTGAGGATGCTAAGCTTCTTCCGATTCCGACAATTTTGCCAACACGCTGAAATCCTCCAGCGTGGTGGTGTCGCCAGTGACCTTTGCGCCGCTCGCGATTTCTTTGAGAAGTCGTCGCATGATTTTGCCGCTGCGCGTTTTCGGAAGCCCTTCGGCGAAGCGCACTTCATCTGGTTTTGCAATTGCGCCAATGTGCGTGCCGACGTGATCGCGTAATTCTTCCTTCAGTGTGCGACTGACATCGACTCCTGTCTTCACCGTGACAAACGCCACAACTCCCTGGCCCTTTAGTTCATCGGGCCTGCCGACTACCGCCGCCTCCGCGACTCGTGGGTGACTGACCAGCGCGCTTTCTATTTCTGATGTGCCGAGTCTGTGGCCAGCGATGTTCAGAACGTCATCGATCCGGCCAACGATCCAGAAATAGCCGTCTTCGTCCCGGCGGGCGCCGTCGCCGGTCAGATAATTGCCCTTGAACTCACTCCAGTATTGCTGTCGATAGCGCGTCTTGTCTCCGTAGATCGTGCGCAACATCGCGGGCCAGGGGCGGCGAATGATCAGTTTCCCACCGACATTCGGGCCGACCTCGCGCCCCTTCTCATCGACAACGGCCGGATCGACGCCAAAGAACGGGAGCGTTGCGCTGCCCGGCTTTGTTGGAATGGCACCCGGCAGAGGCGTAATCAGAATCGAACCTGTTTCAGTTTGCCACCACGTATCGACAATCGGACAACGACTGCCGCCGATGTTCTTATGATACCACATCCAAGCCTCTGGATTAATCGGTTCGCCTACCGTGCCGAGCAGGCGAAGCGATGAGAGATCATGTTTCGCGACCCATTGGTCGCCCCAGCGAATAAACGCGCGGATCGCCGTCGGAGCCGTGTAGAGAATGTTGACTCGATATTCTTCGATGATTTTCCAAAACCGATCGGGCTCGGGCCAGTTCGGCGCGCCTTCGTACATAACAACGGTGGCGCCGGCGGCGAGCGGGCCATAGACGATGTAACTATGCCCGGTTACCCAGCCCACATCAGCCGTGCACCAGAAGATATCGTCGTCGCGAATGTCGAAGACGTACTTGGTAGTCGAATAAACGTTCACGAGATAACCACCGGTGGTGTGCAAAATTCCTTTTGGTTTTCCGGTGGATCCGCTTGTGTAAAGAAGGTAAAGCGGATGCTCGCTATCGAGTGGCGCAGGCGGGCAGTTGGCATTGACGTACTCCAGTTCTCGGTGCCACCAAACGTCACGGCCTTCCTCCATGTGGATGTCGTTTCCGGCGCGGCGAAAAACGATCACCCGCCTGACTGATGTGCCATCACGGAGTGCGTCATCGACATTTTTCTTCAACGGCACAATACCGCCGCGACGATATGCGCCGTCGGCGGTGACGACCGCGATCGCGCCGCTGTCGGTGATTCGATCACGAATGCTATCGGAGCTAAATCCGCCGAATACAACCGAATGGACGGCGCCAATCCGCGCGCAGGCCAGCATGGCAATCGCGGCCTCGGGAATATTCGGCAGATAAATGATGACCCGATCGCCTTTTTTGATGTCGTTTCGCTTCAAGACATTCGCGAAGCGGCAAACTTCGCGATGCAGTTGCTGGTAGGTGAGGGTGCGTTTGTCGCCCGGTTCGCCTTCCCACATGATTGCCGCCTTGTTGCGGCGCGCCCCGGTCAGATGTCGATCCAGACAATTTTCCGAGATGTTGAGTTTGCCGCCGACGAACCACTTCGCAAAAGGCACTTTCCATTCCAGAACCTTTTTCCATTTGGCGCGCCAGACGAGCTCGCTCGCTTCTCGAGCCCAGAATTTTGCCGGCTGCCGGATCGACTCCCGATACATTCGCCGATATTGATCGAGACTTTTGATTCGCGCCCTTTTCGCGAAGTCTCTCGATGGTTTGAAAACGCGTTTCTCGATTAAATGCGATTCGATGTTGTCGTGCATGAGCAGTCCCTAATATGCCGAAGAATTTTTCAGGGCAAGCGCAGCCTCGCGGCGCCTGTGGTTAAAAAGTTAAAAAAGTTACAAACGTTACGAGGCTCACAGCGGACATCCCTTTGTAACTGTGTAACTCTTTTAACTGTTGTAGCGTTGCGAATGCTTGAGCCGCCAAACGACGAGTACTTCATGCGCGAAGCTTTGCGACAGGCACAAAAGGCATACGCAGCCGATGAAGTCCCGGTGGGCGCGGTTGTTGTCCGTGCAGGCAAAATCATCGCGCGCTCTCATAATCAGGTGGAACTGCTCAAGGATGCCACCGCGCATGCAGAGATGCTGGCGTTGACGCAGGCTGAGGCAGCTGTGGGCGATTGGCGGTTGATTGACTGTGATCTTTACGTGACCAAGGAGCCATGCACGATGTGCGCAGGCGCGCTCGTGCTCACACGAATCCGACGCGTGATTTTCGGTTGCACAGATCCCGTCGCCGGTAGTGCCGGGAGCGTGATCAACCTTCTGCAGATGCCTGACTTCAATCACCGGTGCGATATTGCATCCGGCGTCTTACAAGACGAGTGTGCAACAATTTTGCAGGATTTCTTTCGTAGGCGCCGCGACGAATAAGATGACGGCTTCGTAGCCATCGACGGGACTTTCCGGCAGCATTTCCGTACCGCAAGAAAAAGCTGGCTCAGATTATTTCCAAGCCAGCTGACTGATTCTTACAAGCGGCAACGTTGGACAGTTCGCAGGTTTATGGGACGAAACGTCACGAACAATAACTCTCTTGCTTGCCCCCGTATCCCTTGTACCATCACCAGTGGCGCCCCTCCGCTAACACGGCAGCGGGTTTATAAAGGCTTTCTTTTCAGCACGCCGCGTAAACCAGCACCTGGTCAAGATGTGGTTTGGACGCTCGCCGGGTTCGTTCAATTCACAGATCTTGGTAACGCCGAATTTATGGGTGGGAATGCAAGGCGCGCCGTATTCGGCTGGTTCGCCCAGATAGCTGAAGTTGCATGATCGTCAGGCGCCTCTGCGTTCCCCAATTCAAGTTCAAGAAACGCCTTTGGTGAGTCTTTAGAGTCGTTTCGTGAATCACAACACACGCAGGGCAACCGGCTGACCCGAAACAGTCCTAATGAAACGGTCGCTCCGCGCAATCGTAGTCTGGTTATCGATCGCCATGCTGATCAGTTCGGCTGATGTGGCGACCGCAGGGCCCTTCCGAGATTTCTTTAGAGCGTTACGTAGCGCAATCGCGCACCCGCATGAGACGCCGCGACCGCACCGGAGCAGTCGGAGCGCTCATAAGCATAATGAGGCTCCACCGAGCGATGCTTCGAATACTAAAACTTCGGCCAGCCCAGTCCCTGCGCCTCCAGGTCGACCTGATGTGCGCGTAGCAAAGGCAGCCTCAGGCACCAATCAGCAAGAAACTGATCTGCTCTATGGAACTCCCGTCCCCGGAAAACCAGGCTTAGTTACAAGTCCGTTCGCGCCAGATAGCGGTTACGTCGACGTCACCGGTTTTCCGCCCAGAACCAAAGTAGAAGATCCTTACACAGGCAAAATTTTCCTTACGCCCTAGGGTCGGCAGTTCGTTTGCCGCTTGTGATTGAGATTCCGGTCGAAACATTCAAACGATGACTAGAAAATCTCAGTTGCTTGCAGCGCCACTAATGTTGTTCGTCGCTCTGGCGGCCTTCTCTCAAACTCCTGCTCGCATTGCGACGGCTGAAAGAACGTGGGCTAGTTTCTGGCGTCAATTCACATTGGCCATCAATAAAAAGGATCATGCTCCGTTGCTCCGAATGATGCCGTCCGATTTCTTCGACGGTGGAGGTGGCTTGACCCCCAAGGGATGGCTCAAATTCATTGATGAAAACGAACCGAATGGATCTTGGCGAGACTCGCGAAAATCCATGGCTGGCGGAGCCAATATCAATCGGACTTGGAGCGCCATAGGCGTGCCCACAAAGGTGACGCGCGACCATGCCTATTACTTTGAATTCCGCAAGGACGGAAAATGGTATTTCGCCGGTGTTGTCGGCGATTAGTTCATCACTGGTTGCCGACGCGGCGAAGCGGGGCTGGGAAGACGTTCCATAACACTCAACCTGCTGTAGCGTCATTGCAATACCGAACTAGGCGAAGAAATCCTCGTGACGTTTACGAAGATTCGTCCAATCATAGTTAGGCACGCACGCGCGCATGAAATCCCCGCTCCTTGCATCCAGCGTTATTCTAGCAGTCTGCGCAACAGTGTATGGCCAGCAGCAAGACCAAAGCGTCGAGAAGCGGCTCAGCGATCTCGAGAAGCGCGTAACGGCACTTGAGAAGGCTTCGCCGCTCTCATCGCCCCTGAACGCCGCGTCACCAACGCCAGCTTTAGCGACCAAATCGCCCCTTGAACTTGTGGCGTGGGACGCTCGTCTCGTTCGCGGAGAAGACTCCTATGACAAGTACGAAATTTCTCTCACACTAAAGAACAACTCAGACAAAGACATTAAGTTTATCGACGCCACAGTCCAGTTCGCAGACTTACTCGGCTCGCACATCTACGACATTACGTTCAATCCAGATCATCTTATCCCGGCTGGACAGAGCATCACGGACACTGGCCAGTATCCAATCAACCAGTTAATGCCAGAGCAGGCCCGTCTCGCGCAGATGAAGAAAGAAGACGTCAAAGTTACGTTGGTTGTATCGAAGCTTGTATTCACGGACAACAGTATTGGTCAGTATGCACCATGAGACCTAACCAATCGCTCCAGCCGACCGCTGTACACGTTTAGGAAGTCAGGCCGCGCAAAGACCATCGCGGCGCTGATCTGATCTCCGATGTGCTACCATTCGGTCGCCTCTGGTACGGCGAGCACGATGCGGTCAGCAACGCAATCCGTTACGCGAAGTTCTACTGCCGTTCACATGATGCTGTGATTCGCGTTTCCTATGAGGCGGGCAACGTGATCGAGATGCACGAGCACGTGGGCGATTTCAAACAGCCGTGAAGGCCAGTCTCACCGCGTTCGCCGCGCGCGCAGGTCACAGTTCATAGTCATCCCATTGGCGGGATTTTCTCCGCGAGTCGCCAATTCGAGTTCCAGAAACGCCGTCAACTTTTCATCGGCGTGCGCGACGAAACGCTTTCCGTTGTCGTGGTGTGACACCTGGGAAAAAATGGAAGCTGCCTCGCTAGGATGCGAACCTAGACAGAGATGTTTTACCTATGAGAATTTGCGGATGATAGCACTTTGCCTACGCGCAACTGATACATGCCCCTGGGCCCCGCTTCAGGATCGCGCCAGAATCGTTTTTGATTGCCGGATGGTAAATGATCCCGCACCATGACATTCGACGATTTCTGCATGCGTTCACGAAGTGCCACTCCGCACAGAAATCAAACGCGCCGTCGATCCGGTGAATCTATGTTTCCCACAAAGGAAAGTTTAGCTCAGTCTAAAATCCTCCATAAGCTTGCCGCAGAGCTTCGCGGGAAGTTTCTCAACAAAAGCGCGTGGATCGAGACGCTGCTTGGCGATATTCTAGCGAGCTACTTTTGCAGCGATGTGAATCGCCGGGTCTTATTTTCCGAAGTGGCGAACGACATGCGGTCGTCAACGAAGGCCGCATTACTAGAAAAGATTCTACAGCACAGTTTCCCGCAACTCCGCGAAGCTCATCCGAGACTGAAGAAGCGTCTAGACTCATTGCGCACATTTCGAAACCGCTTGGCGCACTCACACATCGACACGTCGGAAGACGCGCTCGCCGCCAAAAAAGCATCCTTTTGGGCTGTCGTCGCCAATGCATGCTGAGAAATTTCCAATGCTGACAGATGTTTCCACTCCGACATTCCCTCGCACCAATAATAATCATTCATCAGTAAGGAGCCGTCGCGGAGCCCGCTCAGGATATCTTGTTCCTCCTCGAATTTACCAATCTCGTGCCCGCAGCGCGCTACCGCTCGGAACTGAGGATTGATTGAGTTCGACTTCAACTAAAACAAAGATAGGATCTCAACAGCGACATGACCACGAAAGCCTTATTGGTTAAGCTGGAGGCAAAACCGGGCAAAGAAGATGAAGTCGCCAAATTCCTGCGCGACGGGCAGGGCTTGGTTGCACAAGAGCCCGCAACAACCGCCTGGTTCGGAATTCAACTTGGCCCAAGCACCTTCGCGATCTTCGACGCATTTCCGGATGATGCCGGACGCGACGCGCACCTGTCGGGAAAAGTTGCCAAAGCGCTGATGGAGAAAGCGCCCGAGCTACTGGCGGAGCCGCCGAAGATAGAGAAGGCAGACGTATTGGCAGATAGGTTACCGGGTTAGTCGGCCTAGAGGTGTCCTGCGGCGTGGCAGTGCTGCGACAGCCGAGGTGATGTCCGACTCCGATTGCGCACGGGTTTTGCGAGTCAAAAGTTGGGCCACGATTCGTGGGCACTGCTCGAACAACGCACGTCTACGATCTAATTTCCAACCAACTCCCAGTCAGCACGTGCAATGCAGGATGGCGTACGCTTGGCCCTTCTTCACTTCCTCCAGCAGCTCACAGACTTCCGATGTGGGCGCCGAAATGACCTCGATACCGCGTCGTTTCGCCTCCGCTAGGACTTCGTCCATTACCGGAAGCGCGCCATGGGCGCCGGTTCCGACAAGGAGCCGCTTGCCTCCCCAGGGAATTTCTTCCCCGGCCGAAAGCGGCGTGTGGCCGAACTTTTCGCGGAATTGCTTGGAAGGTCCTTTCTTGCGTTTTCGCACTTTGCCGCCGTCGATCACCACATCATGCGTGTAGCGCTCGCCCTCGACCTCGATCTCGCCAAATTTCACCAGTCGTGCTTTCGTGTCTCAATGTTCCGCTAGCTCAAGCTCCAAGGCAAGAGACAGGGATTCCGATTCGAGTTCTACAAACGCGGTCAACTTTTCATCGGCGTGCACAACGAAACGCTTTCCGTCGTCACGGTGCGCGTCAGCAATCCAGATTGTTCGCCCGTTGGAATCAATCGCTGAGACACAGCCCAAACTCCAACCGGCTTTCTTGAGATTGTCAGCGATTATTTCCCAATACTTTGGAACTTCGTTCTGCCATTTCCGTAGAACGAGGTAAAGGCTGTAGCAGTCAAATCGCTACCACGGCTTTGCAAAACAGAGCCGTGAAGTGGTCGGACAAACAAGAGAGGAAGAAAAAACATGAGTGATTACCAAGTTGAAGCTTTGCTCCGTCCGACAAAGGAACTTGTGCCGCACATGCCGTTAATGGCGTTAGCGGAACTAGCAGCATGGTGGCGTAAAGCACCAGAGTGCGAACCATTGGTTCGCATAGTCGAGGAGCAGATTAGCAGATATTGGGCTGGGCTGCATAGGACAGCCCAGTGAAACTGGAATGTTCGACCCGGTGCGGATCGCCGCTTCCAGTTCCAGAAACGCAGTCAGCGTTTCACCAGCACGCACCAATTAGGCCAGACCCTGGGGCTAGCTCTATCACTTAAAATCAAGTGATTTAGAATTCTCGTTGCCCGAATAAAGTCACAAGCTTTACAATCGGACATGAAGGAGAAGTTTGTCTGTTTGCCCAGTGGAACGGTTCTTAACATCGACCGTGTGGCCTTTGTATCGCCTCTCCCAGGTGCTGCAAAAAGACGGCGAAAAATCCGCGTGTTTTTCGCCCCCGCAGGAAGTAGCGGTTCACCGGTGAGTATATTTCTCGACCGAGATGATTCGAACGCTCTGATCGAGACTTTGAGCAAGCTTGGCCTCGACGTGACTGCGCTTCGCCGAGCTATGGTTGCACGGAAATGATCTTGTGCTGCGTGTACAGTGAAGCTGGCAACGTGATCGAGACGTTTGTTGAAGCCGTGCCGCTCGAAAACATCTTCATGCTTCATCCACACGTGTTTCCTCCGTCGCGCCGATCCCGCTGCACGACGCGATTGAGGAATACGTCGCCATCCGAAAGCGCAAAAAGGGTAACCGAAAAGAAGGTAACGGAGATAGTCGATGAACTTAAGGCAGGACGTGCAGCGCGTACGGGAGTCGAACCCGTGCACCAGCCTTGAGAGGGCTTACGCCTTCTCTCGTGTACGTTCTACCGTTGCTACTTTGTTGCTACTTTTTCGACCCTTCACCATCGCGGATCGGAAAAGATTAGGCGCTTTTACGCTCATAAGCGTTGCTCCCTGTGAATCTGTAGCTTTCAGCTTCACGGTACCGAATCTTTCGCCTAAATATTTTGCGCTGCCTTTCTCTGTTTTCTAAGTTTCGCTTCCGTCGGTGCAACTCGCAAAAGAAGGTGCCACTAGTTGCCGGACGACTACACTCATAACACAATCCCGCACGCTTGTGGCGCAACTGGTATTTGCGCTGTCGTGACATCGCGTCGATTAAACACTGGCTCATCTCCGGCGTGGTGGTTTCCTATTCTTATTTTGGCCTCACGTGACTTCTCGTCATTTACTTTTCGCTTCTACGATGATAGAAGAGGGCAGCGTTTCGCCAATCGGGACACCACACTGATTAAACGCCCAATTTTTACTTAGGAAAACGGGGTGAATTTCCCTAGTCAATTGTTGAAATTACGGGCAAAGCGTTCTTCGACAGTCGGCCACGCCCCAAAGATCAATCAAAAAACCGGAGAAGCCATCTTCCGGGCTACGCTGCGTGCGAAATTCACCCGGTGATGGGATTAACAGTTCTGTGATCGAAGACGCGTCACGGAGATGGCGTTCCAAGAGGGAATTGCCTGCAGACGGTAGTTGTTACTGTCCCTTGGCTGCTGCCCTGTCGCCCTCTTTGATTGCGTCAGCTTCGCTCACGTACTTGCCCTTCTTGGTCTTGCCGTAAAAACGAGAACCTTCCTTGTGATAAACGTGTGTCTCGGTGTTGACCCACACCAGCCCATGTCCACCGCCCGCTGCTGGAGTGGCGGCAGTAGTAGCCGCGGTAGCAGGCGCTGCGGCAGGCGAGGCGCTAACTGAACTCTTGGGTTTGAACATATCACTACGGCTGAGACGCAGCCCCAACTCCAACCCGCATTGCTGAGATTGTCAGCGATGGTCCACCAGTACTTCATACAATTCTGCCTTTGGCTGGACCGACTTATTAGGCGACTCTCACGGGCGCTTCTGGGAAGCGCTTAGAACTTCTTTAGCCGTGTCAGGAGGCAGGTGCGCCAAGGCCATGCGCGCTACCTCTTCCGCCATTTGCCGGTTCCGTCTTTCATGTTCCGCTCCGGCTTGGCCGATCTGCAGTCCGAAGAAGGCACCTACGAGAGTACCCGTCACGCTCAGCGCAAGAGAAGCGAATATAGACGCTGCTGCACAAAGCGGGTATCGCATAAGGCTCAATTCAAGCGGCGGTCAGACCTGTCCGGATTACTGTGGATATTAGGATTGAGGCAAACACGTTGTCTTCGCAACAACTCCGCAGTTGCTTTCGCGTGCTATTGAATGCGTCGCCGGTTAGCGCAATTGCTTCCCGAGGGTCATCAGTGAATCGAGAAGCGAAGCTGTAAACAGCCGGATAGTAACGCGCGACCAAAACATCAAAACGTGAGCTTTTCGGCACATTGCCGTTCCGTCTGGGGGGTGCTCTCACTTGTACCCCTTACTACGGGATATGTCGGACCAAGTTCCCCGACAAAGTGCTCGGCGTCCTGAACATCGATCTCGCTAAGCGCGTCATCCAGCATCTCACCGGTGTCGCCACAGGCAGCAATGCCTAGCAAAAGCATACACCTCAGACAAAGGTCGCGAGCGACGCGGGCTGTCGATTCCACATTGCGGACACACAACCGGCTCCTTTTGCAGTTGGAAGGAAACAGAAATGCTGTTCATCGGAATGCTCAGGTGAAAAGGCAGAACGAGGGAGCAAGATTGACCAAAATCGAGTCTCTCTCTCCCGCTATCCACGACTGTCTCCCCTCCCTTTGACCTTTCTACGGAAAGCCTGTGGCGAAGTTCCTGACGACCTCAATTCAGAACGCGAATCTCGCCAGAGCGGAAGCACGCGCGGCCAGTCGCATAGTCGATCGCATCCTGTTGATTCAGGAACACAGGCTCGACGCCCGGGTGCTTCAAAAGCTTTCCAGCCCCAGCGGTGCGGTCTGATTTCAATTACCGTCATTGCGCTGTCAAATCACTTGGTTGGAAGCGCTTTAGTTAGAGCACTGGGCTCATGCTAAAGAAAACGCGTCTGGAAAGTTTCGCTCTAGCTCTTTAGCAAGATCAGACGGTTTCATGATCCTCAGCTCTCGACAAAGCGACTGCAGCTCGGAACGCCGATTCAGGAAGTCAGGATCAAGCGTAACGAAGCAGACGCAAGCGCTCATGGCGGCATTCACGAAGTGGGACGCGTCTCCATCTTTCAAGCCAATTCGCCTCAATTCGTTGAACAAAGTGCTTTCGAAGTTCATTGACTCACCACGAACCAACGCACCGAGAGCAACATAGTCGGTCGCGACGACGGACAGCTCGTTAGCAGTAGCAGCCAGCCGAGCGCGCTTGATCGGATCTCGTGTGCGCTCCTGTTCCCGCGCCGACTCCTGGGACGTCACTCTTTTGATCAGCCCCGCACGATGGGCGGTCTCGATAATACGAACAGCCTCCATCTCGGATTCCGGAACTAGATCGCTTAGGGCACGCCCCGATACAATCACGTTGTCGAAGTAGACCCTCATCTTACTCCGGACAGCCTGGCCGAGGGTTTGGCTGATCGGTGCGGTCTAATTTCAATTAGCGTCATTGGTTCACCAGCACAAATCGGCATGAATGGATGCGAGATAAAACGTCACGGTTAACACCTGACGTTCAAGTTCAAGAAACGCGGTCAACTTTTCATCCGCTCGCACAACGAAAAGGCCCTTGGAAAGGATGAACTACAGTCTCAATCCACTGACCGCCGCTAATAGGACTCAGCTTAAAGACGATGACAAATCTGCAGAGCGTTCCGGGTGATGACAAAAAAGGAGGGGCTTTTAGCAATCGTGCAACAAAACGCCTCCGTCACTGGCCACCGGACTTGAGCCACTCACTCCAAAGCTGCGGACGGCCATTCGGATTAGCGAGAGCGTAATCGTAAAATGCGCGGACAAATGCGGCCCTGTCTGCCATGTAGGGCGCCTTCCAATCGTCGGTTTCAGTCGGGTGGAGCACGTCGTAGCCGTATCCGAGTAATTTCTGGCGACGCACAATGTCTTCCAACGACACGCGATTTGCGTTTCGCAGCATGTCATAAAACACCATGAATGTGGTCGTGCGTCCAAGACCAGCTTCGCAATGGAAATGTGCCCAGGCATCTTGTGGGAGGGCGCGCACAGCGAGAATGAATCGGTTCACCGCGTCATCGAGCGGGCGCACATGATCGGTCACAGCGACGCGCACATAATGCGCGCCGGCTGCTTCGACGATATTCTGTTCCGTGCTTGCGCGTTCGACGGTGACCCGTTCTGGCGTGACAGAATTGCCGTTGCCGTGTTTGACCGAATGGCCGGGCCGTACGGCGATTTCGCTTCCGGGTTTGAGCGACTGAACACGCGCGGCTTCGCCTGCCATGATGGCCGACTGACTTCGCCCGACGTTCGCCCAGTCACGTGACGCATACCAGCTAATAGGAAGGTCGTTAACGAATATGTGCGTTTCCTGTCGTAAATCGACGACGGTGACCGGGCCACGAGTTCGCGCCAGCAAAAGCTTTAGGTTATCAGCGGTGAATTCTCCACTGCCCGAAGCGCGAAGATCGCTCAACCCGATTGTCGCAGGCGTTTCACCATTATTTGCCTTAAGCGGATCGTCACTTGTACGAAAGTTTCGTGGCAAAACGTTCGCCAGTTTTAAATCAATGTCCCAGATCAACGTCGGCGAGTCAGCATCGGCCGGGCGAACCGGCGGGTTTTTCTGTACCGGGGTGACCGCCGCAAGAGCTGCAGGAGCAACAAGAAAGCCCAATACAAACAATCGTCCGCTGAATGAACGTGCAAAAACATTCATGAAGTCGCGCCTGATTTGATGCAAACACCGCCAGGCACGCAAGGAATCTTTACTGATTCGCATTCCAAACTCGCAATTCGCGCGGCGTGACTTAATTCTGAAATAATGCGGGACTCGCTGACTCCAATGATGCAGCAATACCGGCGGCTGCGTGGAAGCATCCCGGCCGATACGCTCCTGTTCTTTCGGCTTGGTGATTTTTATGAGCTGTTTTTTGAAGACGCTAAGGAGGCGGCCGGATTGCTGAACGTCGCGCTAACAAAGCGCAACGGCGTGCCTATGTGTGGCGTGCCCTACCACGCAGCGCAAACTTACATCGCAAAACTAATCAAGGCCGGGCGTCGCGTCGCCATTTGCGACCAAACCAGCGAACCGCAACCTGGAAAAATTGTTTCACGGGACATCACTCAGATCGTTAGCGCGGGCACGGTTGCCGACCTTGACCTGCTCGAATCCAAACGCGCAAATTATCTTGGTGCAGTCCACGCCGACTCGGGTGTATTCGGCTTTGCGTACGCCGATCTCAGCACCGGTGAATTCCGGATCACTCAATTGCAAGACAGGCAATCGCTGCTCGACGAAATAGCGCGTGTTTCGCCTTCGGAACTTCTCGTCAGCGACGAGCAACAGCAGCAGTTTAAGGAAATTGAGAATGCGCTTGGCTACGACAGCTACGCGTTTTTGCCAGAACAGGCAGTCTTTACTTTGTGCGAGCACTTCAAAGTCAAATCGCTGGATGGATTTGGCT
>Ga0209266_1001268_pt1 | contig 16995 bp, 16 predicted proteins | sample GraSoiAngelo_132_FD_185889 | JGI IMG/M metagenome (GOLD analysis project Ga0209266, IMG submission 185889) | Grasslands soil microbial communities from the Angelo Coastal Reserve, California, USA - 14_0929_02_40cm (SPAdes) (version 2) | ecosystem: Environmental > Terrestrial > Soil > Grasslands ...
GCGACATCATCCTGCTCGAGCCGGGCGAGACCGATCTCGCCTTCTTCAAGATGGCGCCGCTCAATCTGTGGGCGGGGCGCAGCGCGGGGGCGCACGGCTATCTCTCGGTGACGCAGGCGATCGAGGCGCACTACGAGATGATCCGGCAGATCCTGCAGACCTACGGCGTGCTCATGACCCGCAAGGAGGTGCGCGAGGGCCTCGAGCGGCTGCTGCGCCACGAGCCGAGCGAGGGGCCCGAGGACGTGCTCCTCCGCGACGTGCCGAAGCGGAACCTGCACGTTGCGTAGCGTCGCGTAGGCTGCTCGCCCGGGGCGGGAGGGCCCCGCGGCTCACGCTCGCGCCGACGGGACGCATCATCACGGCCGCGCGTTGCGTCCGGCGCGAGAGATCGCCGCGGGGCCCTCCCGCCCCGGGCTCGGGCCTTGCGGCCCTTCGCACCCCGCCCCGCTTCGGCACATCGCACCCTCGGCTCCCGGTGGGATCATCGAGCGGGTTGCGCCCGCCGGTCGAGGCAGGGCGGCTGTCAAACGATGGGCGGCCGCGCTAAGAACGGTCCATGCACGTCACGATGGTCAAGAAGAAGCTGGCCGACGGCTCGGACTGCCGCAAGTGCGCCGACGTGACGGCATACCTCCAGACGCGCGGCTTCTGGGACCGTGTCGACGAGGTGGTGTGGGCGTACGAGAACGATCCCGCGAGCCCGGGCATGCTGCTCGGGAAACGCCTCGGCGTGGAGCGCGCGCCCTTCTTCGTCGTCCGCGACGAGCGCGGCGAGACCGTCTACACGAGCGCGCTGCAGCTGATCCAGGAGCGGTTCGGGCAGGAGGTATCGACCGCCGAGCGGGCAGGCGACGTCGACCCCGATGACGTGGGCGGGATCTGACTCATCCCGGGTCCGTGCGCTGCTCGCGCGGCTGCGCCGCTGCTCCGACCCAACGCCGCCGCGGCTCCGCCGCGGGGCCCTTGCGTCCGTCGGCGAAGTCTCCCTCGGCTTCGCCCGCCTACGGTGCCGGCCGCACGTTGCCGGCGTGCAGGCCGCACTCCTTGAGCGTCTCCTCCTCCCACCACCAGCGCCCCTCGCGCTCGTGCTGGCCGGGGTTGATCGGCCGCGTGCACGGCTCGCAACCGATCGAGAAGAAGCCGCGCTCGTGGAGCGGGTTGTAAGGGACCTCGTGCTCGCGGATGTAGGCCCACACCTGCTTCGACGTCCAGTTCGCGAGCGGGTTGAACTTGACGAGCGGCCGCTCGGGCGAGCCGAAGGTCGGATCGGCCTGGACGACGGGAACCTCGGCGCGCGTGCCCGGGCTCTGGTCCCTGCGCTGGCCCGTCACCCACGCCTTCACGGGGCGGAGCGCACGCACCAGGGGCTCCACCTTCCGGATGCCGCAGCACTCCTTGTGGCCGTCCTTGTAGAAGGAGAAGAGTCCCTTCTCGCGCACGAGCTTCTCCACCGCCTCGGGCTGCGGGAAGAAGACCTCGACGGCGATCCGGTAGTGCTCGCGGACCTTCTCCAGGAACTGGTAGGTCTCGGGGTGGAGCCGTCCGGTATCGAGCGAGAAGACGCGGAACGGGCCGCCGATCTTGGCCGCCATGTCGACGAGGACGACGTCCTCGGCGCCGCTGAACGAGATGGCGAGATCCCGCCCATACTCGCGGATCGCGAGCGCGAGGACGTCCCGCGGATCGCGTCCCGCGTACTCAGCGGCTGTGGCCGGGAGGGTCTTGGGATCGAGCGCCATGGGGTCTCCGGGGGATGAGCGCTGCCCGGTGGGCAAGCACCGGTTTCATATCTACCGACGCGAGGATGGATTCGCAACCTCGCGCCACTCCGGGACGCGCCGGCCGACATCGCCGACATCCTTGACAGGCGTGGACGCATGACCTAGGAGACCGTGCATCAACCCCCCACCCAAGAGGAGGAGTTTGGCATGACGCCTGAAGAGATCTTCAAGGAGATGCCCGCCAACCTGAACGCCGACGCGGCCAGGGGCATGAACTCGACGATCCAGTTCAACCTCGCCGGTGACAACGGCGGCCAGTGGTACGTCGCCATCAAGGACGGCAAGGCCGAGGTCACCAAGGGCACCGCGTCGTCGCCCAACATGACGCTCTCGATGTCGGCGTCGGACTACGTCGACATGATCCTCGGGAAGCTGAACGGCCAGATGGCCTTCATGAGCGGCAAGCTCAAGATCTCCGGCGACATGGGGCTCGCGATGAAGATGCAGAGCCTCTTCAAGCGGCCCGTCTGAGCGAGAGACCACGTCTGAACCGGAGGCGGGTGGATGCGCGGCGCCGTCCACCCGGTCTCCTGCACCTGCGAGAGCGCCGCGGCCGGGGAGGAGGATGTGATGGAAGAGGGGACGAGCAAGGCGATTCCGCTCCGGCGCCCGCGCGGCGCCGCGCGGGCGCTGGCGTCGCGGCCGCTGCAGCTCACGGAGCGGCTCGGCGCGGGTGTGCGGCGCGTGCTGTCACCGCCGCGTCAGATCTGGCTGGCCAGCCTGGGCGGCGCGGTGCTTGCCGTCCGCGGCGCCCGCGCCGCGTGGTCTCAGCTGGTCACCGAGGGTGCCGCCGTGGAGGGCTGGCTCCGCCACACGCTCGCGGGTGCCGCGGACCGCGAAGCCCGCGGCTGAGACCCGACTCCTACGGGGGCGGCACGCGGCGCAGCAGCTCGCCCAGCGCGAGCAGGATGCCGCCGAGCGCGAGTCCCCCGAGCAGGCCTCCGAGCGCCGCGGCCACCAGCCCGTAGTGCCGCGCCGCCGCCACCCAGTACTCGGTCTGGAAGAGCGCGTGCTCGGGGTGACGCGCATACGCCGCCGCGACCTCCCGGAAGTGCGCGTCGCCCGCAACCAGCCAGCCCGTCACGCCCGCGGTGGCGAGCCCGAGCACCAGGATCGCCACCCCGAGGACGCGCAGAAAGCCCGGCATCAACCGCGCCCCGGGTCGAGCTCTCGCTTGCAGACGACGACGCGCGCGCGCCGGCGGGCATCGTAGCCGGCCCACTTCGCGGCCGGCACCTGCCCCGCCCCGACCTGCGAGAAGCCGAGGCGCAGGAAGAACTGCACCGCCCGCTCGTCGACCGCGCAGGCGAAGACGTAGGCGAGTCCGCGCCCCGCCGCCTCGCCGAGGAGCCGGGCGACCAGGCGCTCACCGATCCCCTCCCCCTTGAAGCGCGTGATGGTGTAGAGGCCGACGATCTCCCCTGCCCGTTCCGCGGCGTAGGGCGCGGTCAGGAGCCCGGCGATCCCCGCCAGGTGGCGGTCGCAGATGGTGGCGCCGAAGCCGACGGCGAGCACCTCCGCGATCTCGTCCGGCGAGCGCAGCTTGAGCAACCCCTCGCGCTGGCCGCGCTCGAGTAGGCGCTCCGCCTGCGCGAAGTCGTCCAGGCCGAGCGGCGCGACGCGGCAGTAGTCGCCGCGTGTGAAGAGGGTGCCCGAGCCCTCGTAGGTGAAGAGCTCGTCCGCGATGCCCTCGGGGGTACAGAGGTTCACGGAGTCGACGCCGGCGTGGAGCGCCTCACGCACCGCGACCAGCAGCGCCCGGCGGTCGCCGAGCCCTGACCACTCCGCCTGGCCCTGGCGGAGCAGCGTGTCGAGCACGTCGGCGTCGACGAACGAGAGCCGCCGCGGCTGACCGGCGAGGAGGCCGCCCTCGGGATCGACGAGTACGAGCTTCGGGATGCGGAGCGCGGTGGCGAGCGCCGGCGCGAGCCCGGGGAAGGGGGGCCCCGCCCCTCCGCGCACGGCGAGCGCGCACAGGCGCTCGCGGCGCAGGATGCCCCACAGCTCGGCGCGGAGCGCCTCCGTGTCCGGTGGCGGGAGCCCCGTGCCATCCACGCACACCACGGGCGCGCGCCGGCGGCCGAGCCCCTTCACACCCCCGAGCGCGGCGCGGAGGCGGCGCTGGGCCGCGGGCGTCAAGTCGGACCAACAGAGGAGGACGCGGGTGTCGTTGCGCACGAGGTCGGCGAGCGCGCTCGCGAGCCGTCCCAGGTCGGTGACCCCGGGGGCGACCGCCACGAGCACGCTCCGGCCACGGAACTCCTCGAGGTAGAAGTCCTTCTCGGCGAAGTGCTCGCCCTGACGCAGCTCTGCCGCCACTCGTCGCACGCGCTCGCCCGGGCCGGGCATGTGCGCCGAACCCTAGCACACGACGCGACGCCGGCAAGAAGGACGCGTAGATTTGCGCTCGTGCGTGCGCTCGCGCTAAGCGGCCGCGGTGCGCGCGCGCCTGGCGATCGCCCTGGCCCTGGTCCTCGCCGCCCGCGCGCGGCCCGCGTCCGCGGCCGCGCGCGCCGGCGCCGTCGCGAGTGAGCATCCCGCGGCGGCCGCGGCCGGCGTCGAGATGCTGCGGGCGGGCGGCACGGTCGTGGACGCGGCGATTGCGGCCGCTGCTGCCGTCTGCATCGTACATGCCTCCTCCTGCGGGCTCGGCGGCGGTGGCTTCGCGCTCGTCCATCGTGCGGACGGGGGCGACTTCGCGCTCGATTACCGCGAGGTCGCTCCGGCGGGCGCCACCCCCGAGCACTTCGAGACGCGCGGAAAGCCCGAGCCGGCGCTCCTCCGCGCGGGCGGGCTCGCCGTCGGCGTGCCGGGCGAGGTGGCGGGCATGGCGGCGCTCCACCGCCGCTTCGGCCGCCTGCCGCTCGCGCGCGTGCTCGCACCGGCCATTCGCCTCGCGCGCGACGGATTCACGCTCGCCGAGGCGCCCCACCTCGCGCGCGAGATCGAGCACAGCAAAGACCTCCTCGCCGCCGACCCGGACCTGCGCCGCGTGTTCCTCGCCGGCGGTACCAGTGCCCCCGGCCCCGATTTCCGCATCCTGCAGGCCGATCTCGCGCGCACCCTGGAGGCGGTCGCCGCGCGCGGCGCGCGCGCCTTCTACCGGGGGCCGCGCGCAGCGGGCATCGCCGCCGCCGTGCGGACGCGCGGCGGGGTGCTGGGCGAGGCCGACCTCGCCCGCTACCGGCCGCGCTGGCGCCAGCCGCTCGCGGGCGCGTTCCGCGGCCGCCGGATCGTGACCTTCCCGCCACCCGGCTCGGGCGGCGTGTTGCTCGAGGTGCTCGGGCTCCTCGCGCACGACGATCTCCCCGCCCTCGGCCGCGGCACGCCCACGGCGCTCCACCTCCTGGCCGGGGCCATGGCGCAGGGCTTCGCGGATCGCGCGCGCTGGTACGGCGATCCGGAGTTCACACGCGTGCCCGTGGCGGCGCTCCTGGCACCCCCGCGCCTCGCCGCGCTGCGGAGCGCGCTCAGCGCACTCGGCCCGACGCCGAAGCGCACCGCGCTCGTCCCCGACCACGGCACGGCGCACGTGTCGGTGGTGGACGCCGAAGGCAACGCCGCCGCCATCACGACCACCATCAACACCGGCTTCGGCGCCGGTATCCTGGTGGCCGGCACGGGGATCATCCTGAACGACGAGATGGACGACTTCGCCCTCGCCCCAGGCGTACCCAACGTCTACGGGCTCGTCGGCACGGCGGCCAACGCGCTCGCGCCGGGCAAGCGCCCGCAGTCGAGCATGTCGCCCACCATCGTGCTCGCCGGGCGGCGCCCCGAGCTGGTGGTCGGCGGCTCGGGCGGCCCGACGATCATCTCCGGGACCCTCCAGGTGGTGCTCGGTGTCACCGCCTTCGGGCTCCCGCTACGCGAGGCCGTCGAGGCGCCACGCCTCCACGACCAGGCGGTGCCGCCGGTGCTGGGGGTCGAGCCGGGGGTCGAGCCCGGCGTCCGCGCCGTGCTCGAGCGGCTGGGTCACCGCGTCGCGGTAACGCCGGTGATCGGCGCCATCTCGGCCTGCGGCCTCGCCCGCGACGGGTCGCCCGTCGCCGCCGGCGACCCGCGCAAGGACGGCGGCGCCGCCGTCGTTCCATAGCGCGCCGCGCCGCCAAGCGCGCAAAATGTTGCCGCCGCGCGGACAAGTGTGAACGCCGAGTCGCACCCACGCCCACAGCCACTTCTCACGCGGCACAGAGCACTCCGGTGCGGCCCTTCCCCCCCATGGGTGAGACCGCGAACCGAAATAGGCGATGACCGGCACCCGAACCGGGGGGCATCCCTTGTCCGTATGCTCCCGCGACTCCGCGTGTCGCGCGAAAAGTCACGCTGCGCGCGCGATTTTTCCTGCGCTCCCCGCAGATGCCGGGCGGGACGCTTCACCCTCGCTGGCGCGCCGCGCGGGCACGGTCCCTGCTCGTTGGCCGAGTCCAGGAGGACCACCACCGATGACGTATCACACCGGCGATTACGTATACCCGGCCGATCTCCCCCGCCGGGTCCTCTGCCGCGTGCGCAACACCGAGAGCCTGAGCGTCAGGAACGCCCCGTCTCAGATCCTCAAGCTCGAGCCGCTCGAGGGGCCATGGCCCGCCGGAACGGAGCTCATCCGCCTGGACGAGTGGGTGGTCCCCGCTCGGCCGCGGCGGCTCTGGCAGGACGCGCTCGGTCCGGGGCGCGTGGTGCGGCCGGCGGTGCGGAAGACCAGCAGCCAGAACGCGGCCTGACGACATGCTGCAGGCCCTTCTCGAGCCGCGCGTCCGTTGCCTGGTGGCCGACACCCTCGGCGTGGGAATCGACGAGCTCGGGGTCGAGGTGTCCCTGACCGACGACCTCGCCGCCGACTCGCTCGATCTGGCCGAGCTCGCCGCCCGGCTCGAAGCCGATCTCGGCCTGGTCATGCCGGACCGCGTGGTCGATCACCTGCGCACCTACGGCGACCTGGTGCGGGCCGCGACGGCAGCGGCCCGGGAGCGGCGCACGGCCCTGGGGCGCGTCGACGCCTTGCCGGTGCAGGTCTGGGCCCACCTGGTCTCGCCGCGCGGCCAGCTCGTGCGCGCGGAACTCCTGACGCCGTATGCCGCCCAGACGATCGCGGAGGACGCGCTCCGTGCGGGCCCTGGGGCGCGGCTCGAGATCACCGTCCCGGAGGACGCCAGCGACGCCGATTTGGCGGGCGTGCGCGCCGAGTTCGCCTGGCTCGCCGACCACGGCCTGGCGCTGCGCATCGGCCGCGCCCACCGACCCGACGCCCCCTCGAGCGCAGCCGCGTAACCCGCGGGCCGGCGCGGCGTCCCCACGCCGCACGCCCGCTCACGCGCCGCGAGGCTGCGCTCAGAAGGGCGCGGCCAGGCGGATCGTCTGGTCGCGCTGCGCGCCGACCGAGAGGAGCGCGACCGGCACGCCGACCAGCGCCGCGAGCCGCTCGAGGTACCGCCGCGCGTTGCCCGGCAGGTCGGCGAGCGCGCGCGCCCCGCCGAGCGGCTCACGCCAACCAGGCAGCTCGTCGTACTGCGGCACGACGCGCTCCCACGCGCCCCCGCTTGCGGGCGGCAGCGCGAGGCGGCGCCCGCCCAGCTCGTAGGCGGTGCACAGGCGCAGCGGGTCGATACCGGTCAGCACGTCGAGCTTGGTGACCGCGAGGCCGTCGACGCCGGAGAGCGCGGCCGCCTGGCGGACGACCACCGCGTCGAACCAGCCGCAGCGCCGCGGACGCCCGGTGGTCGCACCGTACTCGTCGCCGTCGGCGCGCAGCCGCTCGCCGAGCGCGTCGGTCAGCTCGGTCGGGAAGGGCCCGCCCCCGACGCGCGTGGTGTAGGCCTTGGCGATGCCGACGACGCGGTCGATGGCGCGCGGCGGGAGGCCCGCGCCGGCGGCCGCGGCGCCCGCCACGCAGCTCGACGAGGTGACGAACGGATAGGTGCCGTGGTCGACGTCGAGCATCATGCCCTGCGCACCTTCGAGGAGCACGCGCCGCCCGGCGGCGAGCGCCGCGCGCAGCTCGGCCCCCGTGTCGGTGACGAACGGGCGGAGCGGCTCGCGGAAGCCCGCGTAGCGCTCGAGGATGGCGTCGAAGGCGAGCGGCGGCTCGCCGAGGAGCGCCTGGAGGTAGGTGTTCTTCTCGCGCAGGTTGCGCTCGAGGGCCGCGCGGAAGCCCGTCTCGTCGAACAGGTCGCCGACGCGGATGCCGCTGCGCGCCATCTTGTCCTCGTAGGCGGGACCGATGCCGCGCCCGGTGGTGCCGATGCTTCCCGCCCCGCGCAGCCGCTCGCGCGCCCGGTCGATGGCGCGATGGTAGGGCATGATGAGGTGCGCCTGCTCGCTGACGCGCAGCCAGCGGTCCTCGGCCAGGTAGCCCCGCCTGCGCAGCGCTTCGATCTCGCCCACCAGCACCTCGGGGTCGATCACCACCCCCGGCCCGAGCATGCAGATGCGGCCCGGGTGGAGCACGCCGGCGGGAACGAGGTTCAGGACGGTCTTCTCGCCGTTCACCACCAGCGTGTGCCCGGCGTTGTTGCCGCCGTGGAAGCGGACCACGACGTCGGCGTCGGCAGCGAGGAGGTCGACGACCTTCCCCTTCCCCTCGTCGCCCCACTGCGTGCCGATGATGACGGTGGCGGGCATGGGCGGCGCCGGCTAGAGGCGGAGCTGCTGCGCCGAGACGATCTGCGGCAGCGTGCGCAGCGCGGCGAGCACGTCGTCCGGCACCGGCTCGTCGACGTGGATCAGCGAGATCGCCATGCCGCCCACCCGCTCGCGGCCGAGCTCGAGGCCGGCGATATTGATGCCGCGCTCGCCGAGGAGCGTGCCGACGCGTCCCACCACGCCCGGCACGTCACGGTTGTGGAGCATCAGGATGTGGCCCTCGGGCACCGCCTCCATGCGGAACCCGTCGATCTTGGTGACGCGCACCGTGTCGGCGCCGAACACCGCGCCCTCGACCGCGATCGTGCGCGAGGCGGTGCGCGCCTGGACCGAGAGCGCGTTCAGGTAGTCGCTCGTCTGCGGCGCGCGCGCCTCGATCACCCGGATGCCGCGCTCGCGAGCGATCGCCGGCGCGTTCACGTAGTTGACGCCCGACTCGAGGAGCTGCCCGAGGAGCCCGCGCAGCACGGCCGCCGCCAGCGAGCGGAGCTCGCGCTCGGCCACCTCACCGCTCGCCTGCACGGTCACCTCGAGCGGCGGTTCCGGCGAAAGCTGGGCCTGCAAGGCGCCCAGCTTCTCGGCCAGCAGCAGATACGGGCGCAGCACCTGCAGGACCTCGGGGGAGAGCGAGGGAACGTTGACCGCGTTCTGGATGATGCCGCGGCAGAGGAAGTCGGCGACCTGCTGCGCGATGGCGACCGCGACGTTCACCTGCGCCTCGCCGGTCGAGGCCCCCAGGTGCGGCGTGCAGATCACCTGCTCGAGCCGGAGGAGCGGATGGCCGGCGGGTGGCGGCTCCTTCTCGAGCACGTCGAGGGCCGCGCCGGCCACGTGGCCGGCCTGGATGGCCGCGGCGAGCGCCGCCTCGTCGACGATGCCGCCGCGCGCGCAGTTGACGATGCGTACGCCGCGCTTCATGCGCGCGATCGTGCTCGGGCCGATGAGCCCGCGCGTCTCGGGCGTGAGCGGGGTGTGGATGGTGATGAAATCGGCGCGGGCGTAGAGCTCGTCGAGCGAGACCAGCTCGACGCGCAGGCGCGCCGCGACCTCGTGCGTGACGAAGGGGTCGGAGGCGATCACCTTCATGCGCAGCCCGTGGGCCCGCTCGGCGACGATCGCGCCGATGTTGCCGAGGCCGATGATGCCGAGCACCTTGTTGCAGACCTCGGTGCCGAGCCACTTCTCGCGCTCCCAGCGCCCGGCGCGCACGCCGGCCGCGGCCTGCGGGACGTTGCGCGCCACGGCGAGGAGCAGCGTGATCGCGTGCTCGGCGGTGGTCACGTTGGAGCCGCCGGGCGTGTTCATGACCACGATGCCCTTCTTGGTGGCGGCGGCGACGTCGACGTTGTCGACGCCGATACCCGCCCGGCCGATCACGCGCAGCGCGTCGGCCTGCGCGAGCACGTCGGCCGTCACCCGGGTGCCGCTCCGGATGATGAGGGCGTGGAAGCCGCGCACGGCGTCCCTCAGCTCCGCCGGCGAGAGGCCGGGGCGCGCCTCGATCGCCAGCTCGGGCTGCTCGCGGAGCCGCGCCAGCCCCTCGGGGCCGAGCGGGTCGGTCAGGAGGACCCGGTAGGCCATCAGCCGCGCGCCGGGAGCCCTTCGGCGAGGATCCGCTCGGCCGCGCCCACGCCGCGGCCGAGCTCGACCCGGGCGCCGAAGTGATGGAGCCCGAGCTCGAGCGCCGCGACCCCCGTCACCACGTCGAAGGCGCCCGCGTAGCCGAGGTGCGCGAGGCGGATGATCTTGCCCTTCAGCTTGTCCTGGCCGCCGGCGAAGGTGACGCGCAGGCCGTCGCGCAGGTAGCGGAAGAGCGCCGAGCCGTCGAGGCCCTCGGGCAGCATCACGGCGGTGGCCGCCGGGCTCGGCGACTCGGGCGCGAGCAGGCGGAGACCGAGCGCCGTCGCGGCCGCACGGGTGGCGCGCGCCAGGCGATCGTGGCGTGCGTGGACGTTCGCCCAGCCCTCGGCGCGCAGCATCTGGAGCGCGACGCGCAACCCCTGGACGAGCGAGATGGCCGGCGTCCACGCGGTCGAGCGTTCGGCCACCCCCTTCCGCTCGCGGCGGAAGTCGAAGTAGAAGCGCGGCAGACGCGCCGTCTCGGTCGCCTTCCAGGCGCGCTCGGAGAGGGCCACGAAGGCGAGCCCGGGCGGCAGCATGAGCGCCTTCTGCGAGCCGGTCACGAGGACGTCGATCCCGAGCCGGTCCATGGGGAGGTCGATGACGCCGACCGCGGTGATGCCGTCGACGACGAGGAGCACGTCGCGCCGGCGCGTGATCTCCGCCAGGGCCGGCACTGGATGGAGGGCGCAGGTCGAGGTCTCGCTCGCCTGCACGAAGACCGCCCGCACCCGCGGATGCTCGTCGAGCGCCGTCCTGACCGCTTCGGGCCGGACCGCACGGCCCCACTCGACCACCACCTCGCGCACGGTGAGCCCGTAGGCCTGGCAGATCCTCGTCCAGCGCTCGCCGAACTTGCCGCCGTTCACGACCACGACCTCGTCGCCGGGCGAGAGGAGGTTGGTGACCGAGCCTTCCATCGCCCCGGTGCCGGAGGCGGCGAGCACGAGGACGTCCTGCGCGGTGCCGAAGAGCTCGCGCAGGCCCTCCTGCACCTCGGCCAGCACGGCGGCGAACTGCGGCGTGCGATGATGGATCACCGGCAGCGCCATCGCCGCCAGGACCTCGGGCGGGACCGGCGTTGGCCCCGGGGCGAGCAGAAACGACTTGATCACGGCGGTACCTGTACCCCCTGTGTCACGAGCTCGCGGGGCGAGCCCTCCATCCTCCACCGCAGGGGCCCAGGCGTTCGGCCCGCTGGTCGTTCAGCACTCCCCCGTGGTCGATTCCACGTGAACGCCAGTCGTGCGAGGGATTCGTTTAGCCGCGCGCTCGCACCCTTGTCAAGGCAGCCGATTTTATTGACTCGGTGCGCGTTATCCGTTAGCGGCAGCGCGTGTCCTGGTCGCGTTGGCTGCTCGCGCTCGTGCTGTCGACGATCGTGGCGACCCGAGCCGCGAGCGAGCCGCCCGCGGCTCCTCCCGAGCCGGCGTGGCGCGGCGCGGTCCTCCCGGAGCAGTGGCGCCCCGGCGTTGCGGAGAGCGCGGCGGTGCGTGTGCCCACGCCGATCACACGCGACGAGGCGGTCGAGCGCGTGACGCTCAAGGAGGCGATCGGCCTCGCGCTCCAGAACAACCCGGGCATCGCCGCGCAGCGCCTCGAGCCGACGCGCCAGGCCGAAGGCATCCTCCAGGCGCAGGCGCAGTACGACCCCTCGCTGTCCGGCGAGCTCGACTACAGCCGGGCGGTGACGCCGAACGCGAGCGTGCTCGGCGGCACCCTCACCTCGGTCGTCGAGGACCGGTACGCGAACCTGCATCTCTTCAAGCTCCTGCGCAGCGGCACGCAGATCATGATCGACAGCCTGAACGACCGCTTCGACAGCAACTCGCGGTTCATCCAGCTCCGCCCCCAGTACAAGCCGCAGCTCAACTTCTCGCTCGTCCAGCCGCTCCTCCAGAGCTTCGGCTGGGACTTCAGCTACCTCGTGGTCCGGGTGGCCGAGCGCACCGCGGATGCCGCCGTCTACCAGTACGAGGCGAACCTCGCCAACTTCCTCGAGCAGGTGATCGACGCGTACTGGGCGGTCGTCGGTGCGCGCGAGAACGTCGAGGTGGACCGCGAGGCGAAGCAGCTCGCCGACCGGACGGTCGACGAGAACCAGGCGCGCGTGCGGGTGGGGCTGCTCCCGCCGGTCTCCGTCCTCGAAGCACAGGCAGACGCAGCGAGCCGGCAGTCGGACCTCATCGCCGCCGAGAACAGGCTGGCGGTCGCTCGCCAGACGCTGGCGCAGCTCGTCTACTACCGCCCCGCCGACACCTTCGTGCCGCGCACTCTCGAGCCGAGCGAGACGGCCGAGCCCGAAGAGGTGAGCGTCGACCTGGACGAGACGCTCACCGTCGCGCTCGCCGCGCGGCCCGAGATCCAGGCCTCGGCGCGCGGCGTGACCGTGCAGCAGCTCAACGAGAAGATCGCCGGCAACGCGCTCCTTCCGGTCCTCAACATGGTCGGGTCGTACGGCGTGAACGGCCTCAGCGGCACGAACCGCGCCGCCGTCTTCGGCAGCACCACGACCTTCTCCCTCACCCCGATCGCCGGGGCGCGCTGCGTCTCGCTCGCGCCGAACCAGGGCTTCCTCTGCACCGTTCCGGGCTTGACGCCGCCGTCGCCGTTCGCCGGCTCGGCATCCGAGGCGTACGACCGGATGGCCAGCAACGACTTCAGCGCCTACTCCTTCGGGCTCCGGTTCCAGGTCCCGCTCTCGAACGCGCTCGCCCGGAGCCAGTACACGGCGAGCCGCATCGCGCGTTCGGAAGCGGAGCTGAACCATCGCCAGCTGCTGTCCAACGTGACCCTCGAGGTGCGCCAGGCGGTCGCCGACCTGGTCTCGAGCCGCCAACGGATCGACACGACGCGCGTCGCGCGCGAGCTCGCGGAGGAGAACCTGCGCAACCAGCAGAAGCGGCACGAGGTCGGCATGGCGACGACCAAGGACCTGCTCGACTTCCAGACCCGGCTCACGACCGCGCGCGGCGCCGAGGTGCAGGCGAAGATCGACTACGCGATCGCGGTGGCGCGCTGGCGGCGGGCGCGCGGGCAGCTCCTCGCCTATTACCAGGTCGTGGTCGAGCATCCCGGCCGGCACTCGGCGCCCTGGTTCGCCAGGTTCTGAGGCGGCGGCCGCAGCGCTCGCTCCACCCTCCCGCCTACCGCCGCCGCGCGCGCACCAGCTGGACGCGCTCGCCGCCGTCGAGCCACAGCCGCTCGACGGCGAGGCCGAGCGCGCTGAGCTCGCGCGCCGCGGGATAGCGAGCGCGCGCGGGGCCGAGCCCCCGCGCGGCCAGGTGGAGGACCGCGAGCGCGCGGCGCCAGAGGGCGCGCGGCTGATTGTGGTCGAGGAGGACGAGCGGCGCGCCGGGCGGGAGCCGCTCCTCGACCGCGCGGAGCGCCGCCTGGCGCTCGGCCGGGCCGGGCGCGCCGCCCAGGAAGGCGACGACCGCGCCCATCGGCGCCCCCCCGTCGCGCGCGGGGGGCAGGCGCAGGGCGAGCGCGGCGGCCAGGCGCGGCGCCCAGGGACAGGTGACCAGGACCGGACCCGCGAGCGGCCCGAGCAGCGCCACGGCGCGCCCGGCGAGCCGCGCCGGCCTCACCGCCGCCCGATGAGCGTCATGAACTCCTCGCGCGTCGTCTGGTGCTCGCGGAAGACGCCCAGCATGGCGCTCGTCACCACCACCGAGTTCTGCTTCTCGATCCCCCGCATGCGCATGCACAGGTGCTCGGCCTCGAGCACGACGCCGACGCCGAGCGGATCCAGCTGCTCGTGAATCGTGGTCGCGATCTGGTTCGTCATGCGCTCCTGCACCTGGAGCCGCCGGGCGTAGACCTCGACCAGCCGCGCGAGCTTGCTGATCCCGACGATCCGGCGGTTGGGCAGGTACGCCACCTGCGCCTTCCCGAAGAAGGGCAGGATGTGGTGCTCGCAGAGTGAGTAGAAGTCGATGTCCTTGAGCACGATCATCTCGGAGTACTCCTCGTTGGTGAAGAGCGCCCCGTTGATGACCCGCCGCGGATCCTCGTCGTGCCCCTTGGTGAGGAAGGTGAGCGCGCGCGCCACGCGCTCGGGCGTGCGCGCGAGCCCTTCCCGCTCCGGCTCGGGATCGAGGGCGCGCAGGAGCGCGCGCACGTGCTGCGCCAGGTCGTGTGCCGCCATGCGCTCAGGCTGTAACGGAAGCGCTCCGGCGCCGCAAGGCGCGCTCAGCGCGGGATCGCGCCCTCGCGGCGCAGGTTCTCGAAGATGGCGCGCGTCGCCGGCGAGCGGTTGAGGGTGTAGAAGTGGAGGCCCGGCGCGCCCTGGCGCAGCAGCTCGGCGCACTGCCGCGTCGCCCACTCGATACCTACCGCCATGGCGGCCGGCTCGTCGTCGCGCGCGCGCTCGAGCGCGTCACGCAGGCGGGGCGGCACCTGGTTCCCGGAGAGCGTCGTGATGCGCTCGATCTGCGGCCAGTTGGTGATCGGCATGATGCCGGGCACGAGCGGCACGCCGACACCGGCCCGCCGCGCGCGCTCGACGAAGGCGAAGTAGTCCCGGTTGTCGTAGAAGAGCTGCGTGATCACCACGTCGAGGCCCGCGTCCACCTTCATCTTCAGGTGCTCGACGTTGCGCTCGCGGTCGCGGCACTCGGGATGCCCCTCGGGATGCCCGCCGCCGATGAGACAGAAGTGGTGGCCGCGCTCGCGGATGAAGCGGATCATGTCGAGGGCGTAGCGAAAGCCGTTCGCCGGCGGACGGAAGCCGGGGTCCTTCGGCTGGTCGCCGCGGATCGCGACCACGTTCTCGATGCCGCGCCGCTCGATCAGGTCGCAGTGCGCCGCGATCTCCTCCCGGCTCGCCTCGATGCAGGTGACGTGCGCGGCCCCCTCGAGGCCGAGCGCGCGGATGCGCGTCACCAGCTCGACCGGCGCCTCGCGCGGCTTCGTCCCGGTGCGGGTCACGGTGATGAACCCCGGGCCGAGGGGCCGGAGCGCGTCGATCGTGCGCACGAGGGCTTCCTCGCCCGCGGCCGTGGCGGGCGGGAAGAACTCGAAGGAGACGACCGGGCGGCCGTCGGCGTAGAGCTGGCTGACTTTCACGGTCGGCTGGGCGGGCGCCGCCGGGCGGGCTACTTCGTGCCCTTCTTCTCGAGCGCCTTCACCTTCTGGTACTTGCGGTAATCGTAGCCGGTGGCCATCGCCATGAGGAGCCCCTCCATCCCGCCGTCGCGCTCGCGGCGCAGGATGCGGAGCCGCTCGTAGAACTCGCGGAAGTCCTTGTTGACGCGCACGTGGTCCTCGACCGGGTTCAGGAAGAAGTCGCGCAGCCGCGTCACCGTGAAGCGGAGGGCCGAGAAGCGGAGCTCGTTCGGGAACGCGTCCCACTCGGCGAGCGAGAGCGCGCGCAGGCTCTCGTAGCCCGCGATGAGCGCCTCGAAGCGCTTCAAGTCGTACTCCTCGCCCTGGAAGCAGAGCGCGTTCACCGCGGTGGCGAGGTCGAAGATGAACTTGCCGCGCGACGCCGCCTCGAAGTCGAGCACGGCGACGATCTTGTCGCCCTTCACGATCAGGTTGTCGTGGAAGAGGTCGCCGTGGATGATGCCCTTGGGCAGCTTCGTCTCGAGGTAGTTCTGCAGGTAGTCGACCTCGTCGTCGAGCGTGCGCACGATGCGCTTGAAGTACGAGGGCAGCCGCCCCCGCACCTCGCCGTAGAGGCCGGCGACCCGCTCGAAGCTGAAGCGGTTCTCGATCCCCTTCTTGTAGCTCTTGCCGATCGTGTGCAGGTCGGCGAGCGCGCGTCCGATGTTCTCGAGCTGCCCCGCCGTGATGCGCTCGGGGCGGAGCACGTGGCCGTCGTACCAGCGGTAGACCGAGAGGCACTTGCCCCCCGCCTCGCGGTAGTGGCGCCCCTTGCGGTCGGCGAGCGGCTGGGGGCACGGGAAACCATGTTTGCGGAGAAAGAGGAGGAGGTCGAGCTCGCGCTTCACCTCGAGCTCGCCTTTCACCTCGTCGACGCGCACGAGATGCTTTCCACGCGCCGTCTCGAGGAGATAGGTGGTGTTGACGGAGCCGGCGGCGAGGCCCTGCGCGGCGAGCAGCTTGACGAGGCCGTAGTCCTCGACGATCTCGGCGAGCTCCCGTTTGTCGACCACGGTGTAAACGGCCATCTCCTCCCGCCTCCCTAACTCGCCGGATTCCCGTCCAAAAAGCCCGGGCGACACTATCGTTGCAGCCCCCGGATGTCAAGATGAAATTCTGGTTTGCTCGTGGAAAGTCCTTTACCCGCCCGGGTTTGGAGCCTATAAGGGCCGCGTCCCGGAGGGTGAGCCGATGGCGTCCATGCCCGAGGAAAGGCGGGCCTCCCCGCCTCCGGTCACCTGGCTCGCCGAGCCCCTGAAGCGCTTCCACGACGAGGCCTGGCACACGCCCCAGGGCCGCCTCGTGCGCGAGATCATCTTCGGGCTGAACGACGGGGTGATCTCGACGGTCGGCTTCCTGGCTGGCGTGACCGCCACCCTGGGCGACGTGCGGACCATCGCCCTCGGCGGCATCGCGGCGGCCATCGCCGGGGCGGTCGCCATGGGGGTCGGGGCCTTCGTGTCCTCCAAGTCCCAGCGCGCCTTCTTCCAGGCCGAGATCGCCCGCGAGGCCTGGGAGATCGAGAACATGCCCGAGCACGAGCGCCAGGAGATCCGGGAGATATACCAGAAGCTCGGCTTCAGCCCCGACGAGGTCGACATCATCGTCCGGCGGGTCACCTCGAGCCCGGAGCTCTGGCTGCGGGTCATGTCGCGCGAGGAGCTGGGCCTGGCCGAGGAGGTGTTCGACTCGCCGATCCGCGTGGGCCTGGTGACGAGCCTCGCCTACCAGCTGGGCGCCTTCCTGCTCCTCGTCCCGTACGCGTTCGCGGCGACCCCGCGCCGGGCCTTCGCCGCCGCGGCGGTCATTGCGGTGGTGACCCTGCTCGCCACCGGCGCCG
>Ga0209266_1001269_pt1 | contig 16991 bp, 12 predicted proteins | sample GraSoiAngelo_132_FD_185889 | JGI IMG/M metagenome (GOLD analysis project Ga0209266, IMG submission 185889) | Grasslands soil microbial communities from the Angelo Coastal Reserve, California, USA - 14_0929_02_40cm (SPAdes) (version 2) | ecosystem: Environmental > Terrestrial > Soil > Grasslands ...
GCGTCGTGAGGGCGCCCGAGCGGTCGCGCCGGCTGGCGCTCGCCTGCCTGGCCCCGGCCGCAATGCTCTCGGTAGGAGATCCGCTCTCCGCAACGAGCATGACGCTGCTCGCGGGCGGCCTCGTCCTCGCGGCCGTTCCCGCGCGGGCCCTCAGCCTGGCGCTCGTGGCGTTCGTCGTTGCGAGCCACGTCCCCTTCCTGGCCGCCACGCACCTCATCACCGCCCCGGCCTTCCACTATCCGACGCCGTTCAGCGTCCTCCTGCGAGAGCCCCCGCCGAGGCCGGCCGACGGCGAGCGCTACCTCGCGTTGGCTGGAGGTCGGGAGGTTTATCAGGTTGGCATGAATTTCGGCGCGCTCTGGGGCCTCGAATCCCTGAACGGCGTCGGAGCGCTCGCGCAGTGGCGGCAGCTCGAGGTGATGGAGCGCGCGGCGCCGGGCAGCGTGGCGAGATTGGTGCGGCAGGTCGGGGCGAGCTCTGTGCTCGTCATGGCAGGAGGAGCCATGGAGATCGAGCTCGCGCGAGCCGGCTTTCTGAACGGCCCCGCCGCGCCCGGAATCCATCAGCTCCGACCGCCCGAGCCCCCACTACCGCGCTATCAGCTGGTTCCGCGGGCCCGTGCGGCGTCAGCGGCGGAAGCGATCGCCGCCGCTCGCGCCGGGATGGCGCTCGACGAGGGGAGTGTGCTGGTCGAGGTAGCCCGCTTGCCCGGCGGGGCGGAGGGCGACCCCAGCGGGCGCCTAACGATGGTCACGGCGCGGCCCGGCCTCGCGCGGCTCACGGTGGCCGTCCGCCGCCCGACGTGGCTCGTTGCGCGGGAGCCCTTCTACCCGGGCTGGTGCGCCACCGTCGACGGCAGGCCTGCCACGGTGCACCCCGCGGGGGGGTTCATGCTGGGCATACTCGTCGACGCAGGGGAGCACGAGGTCGTGCTCGCCTATCGCGAGCCGGGGCTCATCGCTGGCGGGCTCCTCGCGATCGCGGCGGCCGTGTGCCTACCGATCCTCGCGCGTCGCATGACATGAGTCGCGACGCGCACAGGATCCGGGCCTGCATCCTCCTCGCCGGCGCCGTCGCGACGATCGCCGGGTGCCGGTTGGGGAACGTCCGCAGGGAGCGCTGGATCACCGTGGCCTGCCTCGGCGACTCCAACACAGAGGGCGGCTCTCTCTACGCGGCCGGCGACGGATGGTGCGAGCAGCTCGAGCGCCGGCTCGAGAGCCCACCCTGGCGCACCCTGAACCGCGGGCGCAGCGGGGCCACCGCCTGCCGTACCCCCAGGCGCCCCGAGAGTCCCAGCGCGCCGCTGGACGCCGAGGACATGCTGGAGCGCACGCTCGAGCAGGACCGCCCTGATGTGGTGATCCTCGCGTTTGGGACGAACGACGTCATCCTCGGCTGCGACGCCGAGGCGACACTCGCCGCCTACCGCCGGATGCTCGCCCGGATCGCACTCGATGGGCGCGAAGGCCTCGTGGCGCTGGTGCCGCCATTCCTCCCGCCCCGCCCCCGCCGGCGGAGGCATCCGTGGGACGACCGGATCGACGCACTCAACGAGAGGCTCCGCCGGGAGTTCCGGAGCACGCAGATCGTGGATTTCGCGAGCGGGATGGAGCGGGCCGATTACTTCGCCGACGGCGTCCACATCCGTCCGAGCGGCCAGCTGAAGCGCGCCGAGGCGACGCGCGCAGCGCTCGCACGCCGCAGGCCATAGCCCGCTGCGAGTCGCCGATCCGTTGACAACCCGCAGGCGCACGGCGAGGAGTGGACGCTCGACATGACTCGGCTCGACACCGGCAACGGCGAGGCGCGCGGGGGAGATCTCCTTGTCGCGGCGCTCGTCGGTGTCATCGTGTTCGCGCTTCAGCTGCCCTTCCGGCTCACGGCACGGGCCGCAAGCCCGACGCCGGCATGGGCGTGGCGCGGATGGTCGGCCATATCACGTACCTGTCCGCACCGGCGCTGGGCGATAAGTTCGGCCGGCGGCTCCAGTTCGCCGACGACATCCTCCACGGGCGCACCCTCTACCGGGACGTCGTCGTGTACGCGTTTCCGGGGATCTTCTACCTTACGGCAGCCGCCTTTGCCGTGGCGGGCACGACCGTCGGGACGGCGCGCAGCCTCGCGGCGCTCCTGTTCGCGATCGCGAGTGCAGCCGTCTACCTGCTCGCGCGCTGGTCGCACGGGCGCCGCGGCGCCCTCGCCATCGTGCTGCTGTTCGTCTGCTACCGGGTCTGGGCGTTCCCGCACTGGCACATGCTGAGCTACTCGAGCCTCGCGGTCACGCTCGTGCTCGTCGCGACCTGGTTCGTCGGTGAGGCGCTCACCGCGGGCCGTCTCGTGCCGGTCGCCGTCGCCGGAGCGCTCGCCGCGGCCGCCGTGCTGGGCAGGCAGGACGTGGGGGCGGCGGCAGCGGCGGCGCTGGGGACGGCCCTCGTGTTCCACCCTCCCGCCGCGCGAGCGCGCTCCGTGGGGGCCTTCGCCGCTGGCTTCGCGCTCGTGCTCGGGAGCGCGGCGCTCGCGATCTGGTGGTCGGGCTTCGCGCTCGATCTCGTCCGCGAGACGATCCTCGCACCGCTGTGGGGCGTCGTTCATTTCTCGTACCTCGGCCGGCCGGCCCTGTGGCCGCTCTGGCGGCAGGACGCGGCGCTCCGCGAGAACGCGTTCAGCTACTTCCCGCCGGTGTTCTTCGATCGGTACTGGCCCGCGATCTCCGAGAGCGCGCTCTACCGCCAGACCGCGGTGATCGACGCCGCCCTGAAGCTCGTGTACCACCTGCCGTGGATCGTCCTCCTGCTCGCAGCTCTCGTCACCCTGGCGCGTTGGCGCCGCGGGGCTGGGGGCGACCTGGCGTCCCGCCGCCGGCTTCTCCTCGTGCTCCTTGCGTGCGCCTTCCTCGCCGCCTTCAACCGGCCGCACGACTGGGTGCACCTCCTCGTGCTCTATCCGCCGACGCTGCTCCTCGCGGCCGCCCTCGTCGGCCCGCTTCTCCGCCGGCGCGCAGTGCGCGTGCTCGGCTGGCTCGCCGTGGGTCTGGCAGGCGTCGCGTCGGCCAGGCTCGCCGTCGACTTCGCCCACCTGCACGCAACACCGATCCCCAGCCGGCGAGGCACCCTCTACGCACTGCCTGCCCAAGCCCGCGCCCTCACCGAGCTGATCGAGGCGCTGGAGAAGGCGCCGGCCGGGGCGCCGCTCGCGGCGCTCCCCTACCATCCCCTCCTCAACTTCCTCTCGGGACGGGCCGGCGCCACCCGCTACTACCTCGTATGGCCGATCGACCGGAACGCCCGGCGCGACGAGGACGTCATCGCCGAGCTCGCCCGGCGCCCCGACGCGCTCGTGGTCTACAGCCCGACCGAGTTCCCGCACTTCCCGCGCTTTCGGCAGTACGCGGCGGTGCTCTTCGGGTACCTCGTTGACCGCTTCACCGTCGACCGCGCCTTCGGCGGCGGCCCGGGGGGCTTCTCCTTCCTCCTCCTCCGCCAGGCGCCGCCCGCGCCCGGCCGATCGCTCCTTGGACCGGCGCTCGCCGATGCGCAGGTGACCGTGGATCCTCACGGGGGCCTGCCCCGGGAAATCGTGGGCCCGAAGCGCGAGCAGCTCGTCGCGGAGGCGCTCTGGCCGGTGCGGCGCGTTCTGAGGGTGAGCACCGTGCCCGAGGGCGCCGTCGCCGTGGCGTGGCGGATGACGCCGGCGGCGGGGGACGGCTTGGCCACCAGCTACGGTGTCAATCCGGAGCGCTGGAGCGATCCCTTCGCGCCTCCGGTGCACTTCGCCGTGAGCGTGCGGGAGGCGGGCTCCGCCGAGCGCGGTGTGATGGCGGCGGAGGTGGACGCCGCCCGCCGGCCGGAGGACTGCCGCTGGAGGGAGGTCTCGGTGGATCTCTCCGCCTGGGCGGGTCGTCCGATCGATGTGGTGCTGCGCGTAACCGGGCCCGCGCAGGCAAAGCCCGAGCCCGAGCTGGCGGGCTGGGGTGACCCGCGCGTCATCCGTGCGGCGCAGGAGTAGACCCCGAGCCGGCGCCTCCGGTCAGCTCCGCGCGGCGCTCTCGACCGTCGGCGCCCAGGTGCGCACGACGCGCGCGGGCACGCCCACCACGAGCGAGTACGGCGGCACATCCTCGGTGACGACGGCGCCCGCCCCGACCACGGCGCCGGTCCCGACCCGCACGCCCGGAAGGATGACCGCCTGGGCGCCGATCCAGGCGCCGGCCTCGATCTCCACGTCGCTGATCTCACCGCCTTGCAAGCGGACCGGGAGCGACGGGTCCCCGTAGAGGTGGTTGCCGGTCGTGATGACGGCCCCGGGCCCCACCTGGACGTCGTCGCCGATCACGGTCCGCCCATGGCTGAACACGACGCTCCCCACGTTGAGCGAGCAGCGCCGACCGATCTCGATGGACGGGTGCGGAGCGCCGCGATAGTCGCGGATCACCAACGCCACGTTGGGGAGCAGCTCGGTGTGGTCGCCGATGACGATGCCGTCGCCGCCGGCGAGGAGGTACACGTTCTCCGCCAGGTACACGTTGCGGCCCAGGCGCAGCGCGCCGGGCCGGTGGATCGTGACGTTCTTCTCGATCAGGACGGGCCAACCCATGCGGACGACGAGCGGGTAGAGCACGGCGCGCAGCGCCGCGCCGAGCGGGGTCGGCACCCAGGACGCGAAGAGGAAGACGACCTGCTCGAAGAAAAACCGGCGGCCGCTGGTCGAAACCGTGCGGAGGTACAGCCCGAGCTTGTCGCGGAGGCCCATCCGCGTGAGGTCGACCTGGAGCGCGTGTGGAGGCGACGACACGCTCGCCATTATTCAGGCGCGCGGAGGGACCAGCAAGGGATCGACGCCTGGGCGTCCTCTCATGCGCCTGTGGCGGGCCCACGCACCGGCCAGGACCAGCCCGAGCCACGAGCCCGCGCCGACGATGCCCAGGGCCAGACCCGGCTGCCGATAGGTGAGCCGGACGAGGTGGACGCCGGGTAGGACGTCGACGGTGAAGAAGAGACCATCGGCGGCCGGGTGGATCGGTGCGGGCCGGCCGTCGACCTGAGCCCGCCACCCCGCCTTCCACGACTCGCGCGCGAGGATTGCGCGCGGAGACCGCGTCGCGACGCGAAGCTCGACGTCGCCCGGCCGATAGGCCGTCACCTGAACCGAGCCGTCGCCAGCGTTCGCGAAGTCGTAGCGGCGTGGTCGGTGCGGGTTGCGCCCGAGGCACCCCCCACCCCCCGAGGCGAGCACGACAAAGCCGTGCAGGCGTGGGGGCGGGCAGGGCCGCGCTGGCGAGAAGACGAGCTCAACCCCGAGCGCGTCGAGCTCGTCCGCGGAGAGCGGGCGGACGAGGCGCACATGACGGGGACTGAGAAGGCCGGGGACGCCGCCGAGCAGCGACTCGACTCCGTAGATCATGGCGAGGTTCCCGAAGCGCGCCACCGGCGCGTCGACGAGCACTCGCGGTGGGGGCGCGCTCCCGTCGCGCAGCCGTGCCCACGGGAGGAGGTGGTCGGCGAGCAACTGTATCCGCGTGGCCAGCGGCTCCCCCGCGGCGGTCACCTCCTCGTAGGCGCGGAAGCGGAGCACGGACTGCACGGCGCGCTCGCCGACCGCGGCGAGCGCGAGCGCGACCGCCACGCCCGTGCGCAGCCGTCTGCCTCCGCTCGCGAGGCGTCCGAGGCCGAGCGCGGCCAGACAGATGACGGCGAGCTCGGTGATCAGGAAGAACTTGGTCGGCATGCGGAACAGGTGAAAGGGCGGTACTGCTTTGAGCAGAGCGAGCAGCGGCGTTCGATCCCCCAGCGTGAGGATCCATGCACCGACCGCGAGCAGGGCGAGGAACGGCGCACGCGGCGCTCGCAGGACCACCGCCGACATGGCCAGAATCAGGGTCGCCGCGCCGACAAAGCTATGGACGATCGGTCCCGAGCCAACCCGCGGGTCGACCACCCCGCCCGCTGCCTGAAGCGGAGCGAGCGACCCGAGGGCCGGAGCCGCAGTCCGCGTCGAGTCCCGCATCTCGACGGCGGTAGGGAGGAGCTGCGGGGCGGCGAGCAAGGCGGCGAGCACGCCGAGCAAGACGGCGCGGGCGAGCCGCCGGCGGAGCGGGAGCCCCGCTTGCCGGGTCACGAGCCAGAGGCCCGCGAATGCAGCGCCATAGAGTGCGGGTTCGGGGTGGCCGGCAAGGAGCTGTGCCGCCAGCGTGGCGGAGCCGAGCACTAGCTCACGCCCGAAGGCTGCCTCCGCGTGCGCGAGCCGCTCCGCGGCGAGCAGCGTCCACGGCCACCACGAGACCGCGGCGAGCCAGGGCAGGAAGCCCGCGGCCCAGAACTGGAACTCCCCTGCGAGGAGGGCGAGAGCGCCGCCGAAGAGCGCCACGGCGGGGGGTGCGGCGAGCTCGCCCAGGAGGCGAACGATCCCGGCGACGAGGATGCCCGCGTGCAGTGCCGTCGCGAGGTCGAAGGCGCGCAGGTGGGGGTCCGGCGTGAGCCAGAACGGCAGCAGATGGGGGAGGTAGAAGCCCGCCGTCTGCGGCTCGGCGAGCAGGGGGAAGCCGGCCCAGAGCCCGTTCGACCACGCCGGCACCTCGCCCGCCATCCAGCGGCGATAGGCTTCGAGCGTCATGGGGAAGACGACCACCGCGTTGTCGAGGCGCAGCGTCCAGGGATGGCCGACGGACCAAAAGGCTGCGGCGGCGATCGTGCCAGCGGCGACCCCAGCGGCAAGAGCGGCGCGGAAGATGGAGTGCACCGGAGCGCTGACTAGCGAGGTCGGGCGCGCGCCACAACGTGCGGAGCTTGGCGCGCTTCGAGCACGGCGCTCAGGAAACTCCTTGACAGCGGCTTCATCTGCTCCGTATGGCGGCGCCGTGTCGATCGCCGGTCGTGAGCCGACGAGGAGCCGGTCGCTGTTCCCCGCGACGGTTGGGCTCGCGGCCCTGGCAAGCGCGTGGATCCCAACAAGGCCTTCGCCCTTCGCGCTCGGCGGGGACGCGGAGATGCTCCTCCACCCGCTGCTTACCGACGCCTTCCGGCAGCTGCGCGTGGGACGGCTTCCGCTGTGGACGACCGGCCGGTGGGGTGGCTCGCCGCTGATCGGTGACCCCGAGGCGGGCGCACTCTACCCCCCACTACCTCGCATACGGGCTCACGACCTTTCCGCACTGGCGAGTGCTCGACGTCTCCCTGTGCCTGCACCTCGCTCTCCTGTCGATGGGCATGGTCTGGTGCCTCCGGCAGATCGGCGTCCGCCCGACGGCGGCGGTCGCAACCGTCATCCTCGTGCTCGCTGACCCGACGTTCGCCTACATGCAGACGAAGGTCGTGCCTTGGATTCTCGCGTGGGTCGCCCACGCGCTCATCACCGATCCGCGCCACGTCATGGACGCCAACATCAATCATGAGGATCAGACCAGCCGTCGGGCATCGAGCTGCTGCGGCCCGCGGAGGGTCTCCCCCGGTTCGTGCTGGTCGACGAGGCGATCTCCGGGCTTCTCGGTCGCCGCAGTTACGTCGGCCGGCGGGCCGAGGTCCGCCATCGCGACCGGCCGGTGACCGCCTTCCGTGACCTGCGCCGACGCCGGCGTCGTAAGGCGGGACGGGGCGACGGAGCTCCCGCGCGGCTTGGTTGGCGCCACGCCTTGTGCGAGACTCGCGGCCGTGATTCCGGGGCTCCGATCCGACGCCGGGATTCTACGTTAACCAATGTACCGTGAGCTCTCGGTGATCGCAATGAGCCCCGTCCTGAACGAGGAGCAGAAGATCGGGGAGGTGGTGCGACGCACGCCGCGACTCCTAATCGACGAGGTGCTGATCGTCGACGACGGCTCTACCGACCGCTCCGCCGAGGTAGCCCGCGCGCTTGGCGCGACGGTGCTGCCGCTCGGCGGGACGATTGGCGTGGGGGCGGCGCTGCGAGCCGGGTACCGCTATGCGGTCGAGCACGGGTACGACGTCGCGGTGGTGATGGCGGGCAACAACAAGGACGCCCCTGAGGAGATCCCGCTCCTCCTCGACCCGATCGCCGACGGCCGGGCGGACTTCGTGCAGGGCTCTCGCTTCCTGAAGGGCGATGCCGACTTCGGCCACATGCCCCGCTACCGCCGCATCGCAACGCGGCTCCACCCGCTCCTCTTCTCGCTGGCGGCGCGCCGCTGGGTGACCGAGTCGACCAACGGTTTCCGGGCCGTCCACCGGCGCGTGTTGACCGACCCGCGGCTGGATCTCTCGCAGCCCTGGCTGGACACGTACGAGCTCGAGCCCTACCTCTACCTGCGCACGATCCAGCTCGGCTACAGCACCACCGAGGTGCCGGTGACGAAGGTCTACCCGCCGCGCCATCTCGGCCAGACGAAGATGAGGCCGGTGAAGGACTGGTGGTCGATCCTCCGCCCGCTCCTCTACGTCGGCCTGGGGCTCCGGAGATGATCCGCGTCGCTGTCGTCGGTGCCGGGCAGTGGGGGCCAAACCTCATCCGCAACTTCCACAACCGGCAGACGAGCGAGGTCGTGTGCGTGATCGACCGCGACGCCGCACGGCTCGCGCTGGTGCGGGCGCGTTTCCCGGATGTGCAGGTGGGGCCCGACGCCGAGCCTGTCCTCGTCGATCCGGACGTCGACGCGGTGGTCGTGGCGACGCCGACCAGCACGCATCATCGGCTGGTGAAGACCGCCCTCGAGCACGGCAAGCACGTGCTCGTCGAGAAGCCAATCACGTCCGACGTGGATCAGGCCGAGGAGCTGCGCAGTCTCGCGGAGCGCGCCGGTCGGATCCTCATGGTTGGCCACGTGTTCCTTTACAACGCCGGGGTGAGACGGGTGAAGCAGCTCCTAGACGCCGGCAAGCTCGGCCGCGTGTACTACGTGTCGATGGTGCGCACGAACCTCGGGCCCATCCGCACCGACGTCAACGCCGCCTGGGACCTCGCCTCGCACGACATCTCGATCGTCAACTACTGGCTCGGCGCCGAGCCCAAGAGCGCCTCCGCGCTCGGCGGGAGCTGGATTAACGAGGGCATCGAGGACGTCGTCTTCGCGACGCTTCGGTACCCGGGGGAGGTGCTCGTCAACCTCCACGTCTCGTGGCTCAACCCGCGCAAGGCCCGCGACATCACTGTCGTGGGCGAGAAACGCATGCTCACCTTCGACGACATGAACCTCAGCGAGTCGCTGCGCATCTACGATAAGCGGGTCACCGACGAGCGCACGCCGATGACCTACGTCGACTCCTTCGCGTCCTTCCGCGCGAGCGTGCGCGAGGGGGACATCACGATCCCGAAGGTTGCACTGGGCGAGCCCCTCAGGGCCGAGTGTGACCATTTTCCTCGACTGCATCGTCTCGGGGCGTGCACCGCTGACGGATGGCGGGGAGGCGCTCGCGGTCGTGCGCGCCCTGGAGGCGATCCAGCGCTCCGTGCGAGCCGCCGGACGCGAGGAGAAGGTGTAGTGCCCGACGCCATTCCGCTGGTCGATCTGAAGGCGCAGCACGCCGAGATCGCCGACGAGGTGGAGCGCGGGTTCGCCCGCGTGTGTGCCCAGGCGTCGTTCGTGCTCGGCCCGGAGGTGGCGGCGTTCGAGGCGGCGTTCGCGCGCTTCAGCGGCGTCGCCCACTGCGTGGGCGTGGCGAACGGCACCGACGCCCTGGAGCTGGCGCTGCGCGCCGTCGGCGTCGGTGCGGGAGACGAGGTGATCATGCCCGCCAACACCTTCATCGCGACCGCGCTCGCGATCGCCCGTGCTGGCGCGACGCCGGTGCTCGTCGACTGCGATCCGGTGTACCACCTGATCGATGCCGCGGCGGTGCCGGCGAGGCTCGGGCCGCGCACCCGGGCGATCGTGCCGGTCCACCTCTATGGCCAGATGGCGCCCTTGGAGCAGCTGGAGACGGCCGCGCGCGCGGCCGGCGTTCTCCTGATCGAGGACGCGGCGCAGGCGCAGGGCGCGATGCGGCACGGCATCGGCGCGGGGGGCTTCGGCGTCGCGGCGGGCACAAGCTTCTACCCGGGCAAGAACCTCGGCGCCTACGGCGACGCGGGGGCGGTGCTCACCGGCTCGGCGGAGCTGGCGGCCAAGGTGCGCGCACTCGGTAACTACGGGAGCGAGGTCAAGTACGAAGCAAACGCGCGAGCCGTTCCGGGTGACCGGCCTTTGGGGACAATTGCATGTCCCGAACATCGCGGCGCTCACAGGAGTGGAGGATTTGCGTATTACACAGCCGGTGATGAGCGCCCGTTATCACGAGTGGTTCAATCTTATGGATCCAGACGTGCTGACCAGCACCTACCCGACCACGCGAATCACGCACCTTCTTGGCTCGCCGCTCGTTGGCGCATTCAATGTCAAATATTTTCTGCGCGGCAAGGTCCCGTTCGCACACGACTTCAGCGCTGTAAACGCCAAACAGCGCAAGCAGATGACTCCGGCCAAAAACACCACCATCGTCTCGCCCAATGTGCGCTTGGCTTACGCCGATGAGGACGTGGAAATCTACGAAAACCGCGTCGGGTACCGGCCCCGCGCTTTCTTCGCGAGGTCTATCGCACCGGTCGTTGGAGGAATCAACGAAGCAAAAAGCGCCTTGCGCGAGTGGGCACGCTCCGACGGAACTTGGGAGATCAATGTGGTCGAGGCGCCCACCGCGACGGACGCCGAGTTACTCGGCATGCTCGGGGCGCCGCCACAAAGCGCCACGCCGCTGGTCATCTACCCGTCTCAATCCGAGGTCGCGATCGAGAGCGATTCACCACACACCGCGCTGCTCGTGCTCAACGACCTTTATGAAGAAGGATGGAGCGCAACCATCGATGGTAAAGCGGCACCCGTTCTGCCGGTAAACCTCGTCTCACGCGGCGTTGTGGTCCCTCCCGGTCGTCACCTGGTGCACCTGACCTATTGGCCACCGGGCCTGACAGCGGGCTTAGTGATCAGCGCGCTCAGCCTAGCGGTGCTGGTGTTGATGCTTGCCCGCTCAGGCTACCCCCGGAACAGGTGCCGCAAACAGACTGAGCATCGGTAGCGCCGAAGATATTCAAGCGTACGTCCCCCCTCGAGGGAGAAGCTGAAGAGAGACGAATGCCCCAAAGGTCAAGAGCGGCCGTCGTTCCAGGCGAGTCCGATCGAAGAGCGCACCGAGGATCCCCGGTCGCCCCTCTGGCGGCGGGAAGCTCCGGCCGCAAGCCGTGACACGTTTTGGGTGAGAATGGATGGCGCATCCTCACTGAGAATTTACATCGGGCGGCGCGGAGCAACGAGCGCTGGGCGATGGACATGACCCACGTGTCCTGCGGGATCGACGGCTGGGCGCACCTCGCCGTCGTGATCGACTGGCACGACCGGGAGATCGTGGGCTACGAACTCGCGCGGCGCGGCCGAGCGCGCGCTCGAGGCAGCTTGCCTGGCGCGCTTCGGCACGCTCCGGCCCCCAGGGGACACGCCCGTCGTCCGCTCCGACAACGGGCTGATCTTCCAGAGCCGCGCTTTCGGGCGGCGTGTGGCGATTACCGGCTACGCCAGGAGTTCATCGCGCCGTATACGCCGGAGCAGAACGGGATCGTGGAACGCTTCTTCCGCAGTGCGAAGGAGGAGTGGGTCTGGCTGCACACCTTCGCGAGCTTCGGCGAGGCCCGGCGGGCGCTCCGCCGCTGGATCGCGTGGTACAACAAGGCGCGTCCGCATGAGGCGCTCCGCTACCTGAGCCCGCGCCAGTACCGGACGCAACAACTTCAACGTGTGGCTTGACCGCGGTTGAGCAATACAGGCTGGCGGTGGCCAGATCTGCTTCAACGCACGTGCTCGCCGTAGGCCGTCTGGCGCGCCCGCCGTCGCGTGCGACAGCGGGGGCATGCGACGACGTGAGCGAACCGGAGACCGCGGAGACCGGTGCCCCGTGCGGCGGTAGCAGCACTCGGGCCACGCGGCCGGACGAGTCGGATTCCCGACGCGGTGCGCCTTCGACGCGCGCGCCCATCGGGATCAGTCCGAACGGCCGACGGGACACGGCGAGCACGTACAGTCGAGCGCCCGAAGCCGTCACTCGACCGTCGCGCGTTCGACTCGCAGCAATACCACGCGCGACACTTCGCCGCTCGCCAGGCCCTCCTCGCCCGGCGCGAAGGCGGTCTCGCCGAGGAAGCGGAGCCGGCCTCGACCGTCCGGCACGAATACGGCCCAAGGTCCACCCTCGACGCGCTCGACGCCCACCAGGCGACCGCCCGTAGCACGCACCCGGGGACCGCCCCCGCCCTCGGGCGCGCTCACGTAGTCGTCGCCCACCCGCGACAGGACGACCCGGCGGACGCGCCACACCTCGAGCGGCGGGCCCCCGCCGGCGGGCCGTGTCCTCCAATCATACTCTACGTCGACCGTACGCAGCACGGCATCCCCGTCCTGCAGCAGGGAGGCAAGGAGCGCGCGCGGCCCCGCGCCTCGCTGTGTCACGATGAAAGACCACACCTTCTCGTCCATCAGGTACTCGACCGCCCACGGCGGAAAGTGGAACAGCTCGAAATACTCATCCCCGGGAAGGGACCTCGACTGCCTGGGGTAGAGGGGATGCCAGGAGCCGGCCCACATGAGCCGGCCGGGAGGCCGGCGCGCGCGGACGAGCATCTCAGCGGCGCGCCGCTCGAGGTCGGCGCGGAAGACGGGATCCTGGTCGAGCAACGCCTGCTCGATGCCGGGCCGGAGCACGAGAGCGAGCACCGCCATCGCGACGGAAACGCCGGCCGCATGGAAGCCCGCCGATCGCGCCCACCGTGTCTCGGCGGCGCGGAGGAGATGCTCCGCGCCGCGGACGGCGAAGTAGATGATCGCGGGGAGCGCGGGCAAGAGGTAGCGCGCCTCGGTGTGCGGGATGAGGACGACGATGGCGCCGCCGACAACGGCGAGCCAGCCGAAGAAGGGCACGTCGCGATCCTGGCGCTGGGCGAGCGCCAGAACGAGGCCGAGGCCGGCGAGCAGCAGGGTCGGCGCCGACGTCATGGCGAGGGTCATGCCGATGTAGTCGCGCCACGACTCCCCGGGCTCGGCACCGGTGCGCAGCGTCGAGGCGCCGAACTGCGCCAACACCCCCCGGAGCCCCTGCGGCGCGCGGTGGTGCCCGAGCCAGAAGACGAGGGCCGCGAACACCCCGAGGCAGAGGAGGCCCGCGACTATCCCCTCGAGCCCGAGGCCCAGCCAGCCGCGGGCGTCCGCCCGGCGCCGACGCAGGGTGTAGCCCAGCTCCGCCGCAACCAGCGCGAACCAGAGGGTGCCGAGCCGGAAGTTCGAGAGCGCCGCGCTCCCGAGCGCCAGACCGCACGCCCCGTGGCGCACCCAGGACGCGCTGCCATTGGTCGCGCGCGCGCTCGTGTAGAGGGCTACGGCGAGGGCGGCCCAGCCGGCCGCGGGCAGATCGGTCAACACGTGCGGAGCGTAGTGGACGAAGTAGGGCGTGCTCACGAAGAGCAGCGTGCCCAGGAGCGCGAGCGTCAGCCCGACGGGCCGGAGGAGCACCCAAAACACGGCCCCCGCGGCGAGGATCGCGAGCAGCGCGGCGGTCAGGTGAGGGGCGACGAGCCGCACCACCGCGCCCGGTGCGCTCGCCCGCCCAATCGCCACCGCGGGTAGCTGCAGCAGCGATACCAGGGGTGGCCGGAGAAACCAGTACTGGGCGAGCGGATCGTGTAGGAGCGCCCGCGCGTTCTTGAGGTAGTCGTAGCCATCGTAGTACTCGATGCGCAACACGACGGCGCGGTGAAGCGTGTACGCGCACGCCAGGCCGACCAGGCCGGCCAGAACGCAGCGAGCCTGGCGACCAATGCGATTGGGGTCGCACCCGGTCATCGCAGAGAGGTGGCGAAGGAGCCCCGCCGGGCCCCAGCGGCCGCCCGGGGAGAGTCAACTAGAGAGCTCGGTCGATCTTCGCGGCCCGCGGCTGAGGGGTCTCGGAGGACAGCTCCGCGACGCCAGCGCGCGGATGACGCGCGGGCTCCGCCGCCCGCCGCGCCGCTGCTTCGAACCAGCGCTCCTGAAAGAAGACCTTGAGCCAGCGCTCCATGCATAGTCGGTTGTAGCCGTCACGGTCGAATTCGCCACGCCGGCCGTGGAAGTTCATCCAGATGTTGATCGGTGCGATGAGACCCTGCTTGTCGGTCCGCTCCGCGAGCGCCTTCGGCAGGCGGCGCCGGGCCAACTCCTTGATGATCCACTTGGTGGTATTCGCGCGGATCTTCAGCTCTCCGGGGATCGAGAAGGCGAAGGCGATGAGGCGCTTGTCCAGGAACGGCGCGCGGTTCTCGATGCCGAAGGCAGCCGCAGCCCGATCCTCCATGTGCAACAGCGTGACGAGCATGAGCTTGTACTCGGTATAGCCCATCGAGTGGCGCATGTCGGAGAACTGATTGAAGTGCGGCGCGACGATGGTCTTCACCACGTCGTCGGACACGGTTCCCCGGTTCAGTAGGTGCGCGAACCGATCCAGCGGCCGGCCGTAATAGTAGTCCAGCAACGAATGGTAGTTCAACAGCTCCGGAATCCGATACAGCGAAAACTCGTGGTGGGGCAGGAGGTACCGAGTGTAGCCGCTGAACAGCTCGTCGGTGCCCTCCCCCGAGAGCACGATCTTCACGTGACGCGATGCCTCGCGAGCCAGCATGAACAGCGGAAACATGCTGAAGGAGCCCACGGGCATGTCGAGGTGGTAGATGATCTCGTCCAGGTCACGCTCGAAGTCCTGCCGCGTCGGTCGCACGATGACGTGCTCGCAACCCACCTCGGCCGCCATCAGCTTGGCGTAGTGCAGCTCGTCGTATTTCGGCCCGTAGGGGAAGTGGACCGAGAAGGCGATCTGCGGTCGGGCGAAGCTGGCGATGAGTGCCGAGTCGATGCCGCCGGAGAGGTACAGGCCGAGCGGCACGTCCGCGCGGAGCTTTATGCGCACGGCATCCTCGAGCAGCGCTTCCAGCTCGTCCACGGCTTTGGTGGGGTCGACATCGTAGAGGTGATCGACGAGCTGCCAGTATTCGGAGACGCGCCGGCCGCGGAAGTTGCCGCGCAGACCGCGGACGACCAGTTTGTGGCCCGGGCGCAGCGCATAGATGTCGCGGAAGAGGGTCTCTTCGCCGGTCAGGTACTCGAAGGCCTTGAACTCGTCCGGGATGTTGATCTCTGGCAGCGGTATCTGCGTGAGCAGCGCCTTGATCTCGGAGGCGAAGAGGAACGACGAGCCGTCCTCGTGGAAATAGAGCGGCTTCTCCCCGGCGATGTCGCGAGCCAGGAACAGCAGGTCGTTCTCGAAGTCGGCCAGCGCGAAGGCAAACATGCCGTTCAGCCGGTCCAAACAGGCCTCGCCCCACTCGAGATAAGCGTGCAGCAGCACCTCGGTGTCACCTGTGGTGACGAAGGAGTGACCCAAGCCGCGCAGCTCCTCGCGCAACTCGACGAAGTTGTATGTCTCACCGTTGTAGGCCAGCACGTGCGTGGGCCGTTCGGCCCCCGGCCGCGTGTAAATCAGCGGGCAAAGGTTTCGCGACACCAGGTCGAGGATCGAGAGACGTACCATGCCGAGGTCGAGGGCGTCCGTGCGGTAGTGGCCGGTCTCATCCGGGCCGCGGTGCTTCTGGACGTGCAGCATTCGAGCTACCGACGCGCTCTCCGCCAGCGGCCCCGACTTGGAGAGTATCCCTGCTAGGCCGCACATCGCCGAGCCGAGCTCACTCCCGCCGCCCAATCACGCTGGTCCCTGACTCCTGCACCGAGAAGCGCTCGACCACGAGGCCCTCCTCCTGGAACCACGACCGCACCTCTTCCGGGGTGTGTCGATATGCGTGCAGCGGATGGTACCAGTCGAAGTTCGTGACGAGGTTCGAGGTCCAGTCCATGGAGCCGTTCCAGTAGCACTTGAAAACGTTCCAGTAAATCCAGCGTTGCAGGTCGTACTTGCCAGCGCGGATGGCCAGCAGTGGGATGTCCACCGGGATCTCGATGTCGACGTGCAGCTCGCTGAGCGCCTTGCCCAGCTTGGTCATCGCCTCGGAGAACTCCAGACACTCCTCCGGCGACATGTTCACCGTGTGGCTGCGGATGAAGTCGTCGCAGAACTCCCGGATCGGCCCCTTGACCTTGTAGACGTAGATCGCGATGTGGCCGCGGCTCAGGTGGCGCAGCAGCGCGCGGAAGGCGGCGTGCGTGTCCGGCGTGTGGTGGATGGCCTGATCGCAGGCGACGAAGTCGAAGAAGGCTGGTGGAAACGGGAGCCGCGTGAGGTCGGCCTGCACGAGGTGCAGGTTCGAAATGTGGTGAAGCCCCTCATAGGCCAGGTGGATGCCCTCGCTGATGTCGACGCCGAAGACCGTGGCGCTGGAGTTCCGGGCATACAGCTCGGCATCGCGCCCTTGGCCGGTACCGGCGTCGAGGATGAAGCGCTTGTCCTCGAGGAAGCGCTGGAGACCGCGCAGGTCGCCGTGGCCGTAGCGCTCGAGGTACCAACGTACGTAGTGCGGCTTGGTGTCCTCGCGGTAGTTTGGAGCGCGCTTCCACTTCTCCGAGAAGCTGGCGCGCGTCTCGCCCTGTCCCGGCACCCACACTGAGGGGTCGAGGAGCACCGGCACGCCCTCGACGATCTCGTACTCGCGCCCCGCGTCACTTACCAGCCGTCCCGAGCGGATCTCGTCCTCTGGCCCACGCGGGTCCACGAGGTGCAGGGGTTCACCGGTCACGGGGCAGCGGAGGAAGGAAACGAGACTGGGCTTCATGGTGTGTTCCCCCCGCTCACGGCCTCGGCGACTCTACCAGGCCGCACAGCGATGAGCGACCGCGCTCGGCCTCTGCGTGGGCGCGACGGATACTGCCTCGTCGTCTCGCCGACGCATGGACCCGTGTCCTGACGCTACACGGCGGTCGAACGTCGGCCCCGAGGACGCGCCGAACAGCCTCTACTGCAACTGCCGCGGGCGCTCCGCGGCAGAAGGTCCCGCGGCTGACCGAGCACCCTCGACGTCGGCCCGCCGGTAGAGTCCTGACCGGAGCG
>Ga0209266_1001279_pt1 | contig 16869 bp, 19 predicted proteins | sample GraSoiAngelo_132_FD_185889 | JGI IMG/M metagenome (GOLD analysis project Ga0209266, IMG submission 185889) | Grasslands soil microbial communities from the Angelo Coastal Reserve, California, USA - 14_0929_02_40cm (SPAdes) (version 2) | ecosystem: Environmental > Terrestrial > Soil > Grasslands ...
GCACCACATTCAACGTCTTTGGGTCTGGAATCGTGGGAGTTATCGATACCGGGATTGATGCGAACCACCCCGCGCTGCAGGGGGTAGTGGTCCAGGGTTACGACTTCACCCGCAACACGCCCGGAATACCTTCGGAGTCTTCGGACTTGACGCAACCCGTGTCGCCTGCGGTTAGCGGTTCAGCGCCGGCCCGCGTGAATGACTCCACCGCGGCGGTGCTGGATCAGCAGTCTGTAATCGTCCTCAGCCAGTATGCCGCGTTTGGCCACGGCACGAGGGTCAGCGGAGTGATCCATCTTGTGGCCCCAAATGCGCTGATCATGCCTCTCAAGACGTTCAGAACCGACGGAACGGGCCACTTGTCCGACATCCTTCGCGCAATCTACTACGGCGCGCAAAACGGCGCCAAGATCCTCAACATGAGCTTTAGTACTCCAAACTATTCGAAGGAACTGGGGCGAGCTCTGAATACGGCGACGGCCAATGGAGTGATCAGTGTGGCCTCGGCCGGAAACGATGGACAACAGGTCTTGGTTTACCCGGCTGCTCTCGGCAACGTCATGGGAATTGCCTCCACAGATTATCTAGACCAACGTTCCTGGTTTTCGAATTATGGCAGCAGTCTGGTATGGGTGGCCGCACCCGGCGAAGCGATTATCAGCACGTATCCTTTCAACACCTATGCAGCGTCGTGGGGGACCTCCTTCAGCACACCATTCGTCTCCGGCGTGGCGGCGCTTCTATTAGACATCCGACCCGATTGCAGCCAGAAACAGGCTGCAAGCGCAATATCGAATGCCCGCCAACTCGGTCCGGAACTAGGATATGGCCGGCTCGATGTTTACGGGGCAGTGTTGTCGCTTATCAATTCACGTTGAGCCGTTGAGTCCTAAAAACTTTTTTGTAAGGAGCTCTACTTTTTGTGTTCGAGCTTACCCTTATTCAAATAGGAGCGCGTTTGTGGGACGACCGGAGGTGAAACATATTTCCAGCGAAGCGTGGATCGATTTCGCACGCGGTCTCCCGCCGCCTCAGAAGGCGGACCAGATGAAGCATCATCTGGAAGGCTGTAAAAAGTGCCGAAAGGCTTACGACGTGTGGCGCGCTGTAGCCGGAGCCGTTTCCCGGGAAAGGGAATATTGTCCCAGCGAAACTGCAGTGCAGCGGACGAAAGAGATGTTCGCCTTACGTGAGGTGTGGGGGCCAGTTGGGCGAAAGGCGAGCTCTCGATTGATCTTCGACAGCTTTCTCCAGCCTTTACCCAAAGGGGTCCGAAATTCGATGGATGCGACGCGGCAGCTCCAGTATCGGTGTGGATCGCTACTCATCGATATCGATCTCAGGAAGCAGTCGCAAGCTGTGGAAAGCCCGGTCCTGCTGATGGGCCAGATTCTCAACGCCGACAACCCCGGTCAACGGTTCAAGGATTTCCGGGTTTTTCTTTCCCAGGGGAAGCGTTTTACAGCACAAACGAAGTCAAGTCCGCTAGGGAAATTCCGTTTCGAATTCGCTGGCGCAAAAACTGGAAGTTTTTTAAAATCGAACGCCTGGCGATGAATCCATCATCGCGGCCCGTCATTCCGGTAACCCTCCCAGTGACGCCGCTGGAAAGGCAAGCCGGTGAACCACATATTAGAGTGCGGGCTTGCGCGTTCCAAGACAGCGGGTGAGGATGGTTCATAAATAGGTCCCACCTGAGAGGGCGAAAGCTTGATGTCTTCCTCCAAAACGTCAAGTCTTCCCCAAAAGCCACCAAACCATAGCTCGATCAATTCCACACCAACGAATGCCATGTCTTTGGAAATAACCCAGAAATGGTTTGCTTTATACGTTAAAGCTCGCCACGAAAAAGTAGTCGACCGGGCACTCCATCGCGTCGGATTCGATTCTTTTCTTCCACTGTATGTCCTTCGCCATGTCTACGCGCACTGCAGCAAGGAACATCAGATCCCGCTATTTCCCGGATACGTCTTCTGCCGGTTCGACCCGCTTAAGCGGACACCAATTCTGTCAACGCCAGGCGTTATTTCCATTGTCAGTGTCGCCAGGAAGCTGGTGCCTGTGGATGACATCGAGATTTTCTCTCTTCAGTCCGCAATCAAAGCCCAACTTCCGCTTGAACACTGCGGTTTCGTCGAAACAGGCCAACGGGTTCGCATTATCCATGGCGCGCTCAGCGGGATTGAGGGGATCGTTTTAGAAGTCAGAAATTCGGTCCGTTTGGTGTTGTCCATCACACTTCTCCAACGTTCGGTTCAATTAGAGATCGATGCCAGCTGGATAGCGCCGTGTGAAGCCCCTTCGGTCTCTCTATCCATCGCAAGCTGAGTACCACGCTGTAGAACTCGGAGCCTGTAAAGTCTCGGACGGCAATTTGAAAGTTGCAATAAACAGGTTCGTCCATAACCTTACGCGCATCGGAGCAAAGTGTGTTGGAGAAGCCCTGAGGCAGGAAGTCCTCGCGCCTGTGCGAGAGCTGTCTGCAAAGCGAATAAAGGAAAGACCCGCACATCAATGCGCGGCCTGAATTCCGAGGCATCTCTAGCTGGCGACTGGCGTGCCTATTGGTTGGGACTGAAAAATGGAAGTCATTCGATGCGGAAGAATTTCTTGGATTAGCCAAGATCCAGAGTGAGGTCAATAGATCCAGCATTATGCTTTTCGACTCCCCAATATATTTCGTCTTCCTGATCCCTGTCGTCCGGGCTTACTGGCGGCTGACTCACCGCCGGCAGAATGTCTTTTTGTTGATCGCGAGCTATTTCTTCTACGGGTGGTGGGATTGGCGATTTCTGGCACTCATGGCCGGCAGCACAACGATAGATTTCCTAATCGCGCAGAAGATAGCCTCTGCCTCTGAGGGACGGACCCGCAAACATTGGCTTGCTTTTTCGCTCGTCCTCAATTTTGGAATTCTCGGTCTGTTCAAATATTTTAATTTCTTCGTGGATTCCTTTGCGGGTCTCTTGGCAACATTTGGTGTCCATCACATTGCCATTCCGCTAATCCGCATTCTTCTCCCGCCCGGCATTTCTTTTTATACATTTCAAGAAGTGGCTTATATCGTCGAGGTATTTAAAGGACGTATTGAGCCAGCCCGTTCTTTTGTGGATTATGCCCTCTTCATCAGCTTGTTCCCCCATTTGATCGCGGGGCCGATCCAGCGACCAAGCCACTTGCTCCCGCAGGTGCAGAAAGAGCGGGAATTCGATGCTAATCGATTCTTTGACGGGATGCTGCTGATTGTTTCGGGCCTTGTGCGCAAGTGCGTGGTCGCAGACAATTGTGCTCTGCTCGCGAATGCCGCCTTCGGCGGCCGACTTGGGCCTCCTAACCTCTGGGTCGTTCTCATTGGAACGTACGCCTTCGCATGGCAGGTATATGGAGATTTCAGCGGATATAGTGATATCGCGCGTGGCAGTGCCCAGTTGCTCGGCTTCCATTTCATGGTTAACTTCCGGCAGCCGTATCTCTCGAAGCGGCTCCAGGAATTCTGGCGTCGCTGGCACATCAGTTTGAGTACGTGGCTGAGGGATTACTTGTATATTCCCTTGGGTGGCAGCGAAGGCGGCAAATGGAAAACATGCAGAAATCTGTTGATCACCATGGTCCTTGCAGGGCTCTGGCACGGAGCAGCTTGGACCTATGTCGCCTTCGGCGCTATTCAGGGCGTCGCCCTTTTGGTCGAGCACACGGTCTTTCCGCCGAAAGATAAACTCGGAGAAGCAACCTCCCCTGAGAGCCTCTTCTCGGTGTGGGCACAACGGATCGTTACTTTCAATATTTTCTGCCTGACATTGTTATTCTTCCGGTCGACATCACTCGGTTCAGCCCTGCAGATGCTCCGCGGACTGTTCGACTCTACGTGGCGGGCCGAGTATGCCGCCGCATTCGCAACGTTGTGTGTCTTCGCGCTTCCTTTGCTTGCAGTGGATCTGCTGATGGAAGCGAGTGAACAGGAATATCCATTGGCCAAGGCACCCTACAAGGTGCGGACGGCAATGGTTGCCGCTGCTCTCATCGTGCTTGTGCTCTTTACGGGGAACGATTCCAATGCGTTTATTTATTTCCAATTCTAAATCTCCGGCCGCGACTCATGCGAAGGTGATCTGCGGGATCTCGTTCGCTTTTCTGATCGCGCTGGAGGGTTTGTCTGCGTACATGCTCAAGCACCACTCGGTGACTTATCGGCGCGTATCGCAGCAACTCAATCGAGCGGTTGGAGCGCGTCCAGCGGGAACCGGGGAGCCGGCGTCGGTCGTGATGATCGGCAATTCGTTATTTTTGGATGGCATCCAAGTAGACAGGCTTCAAGAGCTGACGTCCGAGAGGTTGCGTATCTATCCAATCTTCTTGGAAGCTACCGGCTATTACGACTGGCTATATGGGCTGCGGCGCATCTTCCGCCTAGGAGCCAGACCAGAGGTGGTTGTCGTCCAACTTGAAGCCATCAGCCTTCTTTGGAACCGAGTGCGAACCGAGTATTCTCCAATGTTGTTCTTTGATGCCCCAGACTTAGTCCATGTAAGTTCGGATTTGGGTTTGGGCCGCACGGCTGAAAGCAGTCTGTTATTAGCGCATTGGAGCGCATTCTCCAGCGCACATAGCGTTATTCGAACAAAAATTCTTAGTCACACGATTCCGCATTTTAGTGAGCTTTTCGTCAATCTGCTGATTCAGGCACGGCGTCCCACTACCCTCCGCCCCGACACCGAAGAGATAGCGGAGGCTCGATTGAAAACGCTCCGTGACTTATGCGATGCGCACCGGGCCAAACTGATACTCCTGGCTCCGCCGGTCCCATCATCCGAGAGTGCCGTTCGCAAACTGGTCGACATTGCAGAACGGATTGGAGTCGCAACATTGGTACCGATCGAGCCCAAAACCCTTACCACGCGGCATTATGAGCCGGATGTGTTTCATCTCAACGCCGAGGGCGCAGCGCTGTTCACCTCTGCCATAGCCCGAATATCGGATCAGTTTTTGTACGGGAAGCTTATCCCGCAGTCCCATGACCGAATTGTTCTTCCGAACAGCTTCCTTCCCCAAGCTCATGGAGCGGCATCGCGGGTGCACAAAGGTGGCACGCGATGTGAATGCTGTTACTGAGGCGGACATGAATCGCTAATCACAATTTTGAATTCCCATTCATGAAAAATGGAGGATTCGCCGTTGACAACTGCTCACCAAATCAAAGCAATTAGGTACCGCGGATAAGCGATTCAAAGGCCCCCGGCGAGTATCCAGCCGGCGTCAGTAGCGCAGTCTCGTCATCTTGTTGGGGATCAAAATTGTGCAAAAGGAGATCACAATGCCTTCCAAGGATTTGTCGAGTATTGGTGTTCCGACACTGGAACGAACACATCTGGAAAGAGCGAGCGAGCACATCGAACTTGCCATCGATGATGCCATGGCTTCTCTTCCGAAGGCGGAGCACCTTTCAGCTCATGATCGACGGGGGATTATCGCTCGGTACACCGCCGTCCTTGAAGGTAACTTCATTTACTGGATGACGGCCACCTATCTTTCGGTCTCTTCAGCAGAAGCGCAGGAGATTATCAAAGACAATCTCCTGGAAGAAGTGCGAGACAATCATCCGGGCATGCTCCGACGGTTTGCGGTAGCTGCAGGGGGCAACTCCACCGACGTGGATCGAATGGCGATCCAGCAAGACCTGCAGGCGGTTCGCGCATTTGTCGCTCGGTTGGCTACTTTGCAGCTCATATTGATGATGGCCTTCTTTGAAGGTTTCATCCAAAGGTTTATGCCTTACTTGGCGGATCTGGCAGCACGGCAAGGATCGCGTGAAACCGAATACACTGACGTGCACAGTGTCGTGGATATTGCGCATACTCAGGGACTGCTGACAGCTTTCGCCACGGAGTTGGAGCTGCAGAAAGATCCCGTGTCGTCGCCGACCCTTTATGAGGGTGTTGAAGTCCTGCGCTCTCTCATTAAAACGATCATTCGTCCTTAGCTTGGTGTGCGCACTCCTATAGCAACACGCGTCAGGGAACTATTACGCGAACCCCTACAAAGGATTCGGCGGGAGTATTTTGTTCGTATCTGGCATATGGAGATTGGCGAGGGAAGCACGATTTCCTTCAGTGCAAAGCTGGATAGAACCAATCCAAGAGGAATCCATATCGGGAAATATTCCGTCGTAACGTTCGGGGCTACGGTTTTGACTCACGATTGCGTGAATAACCGCCAACGGGACGTCTACATTGGCGATGATTGTTTCATCGGCGCGCATTCAATCATTTTGCCCGGTGTAACCATCGGAGATCACTGTATTGTCGCAGCGGGGAGCATGGTCGCTCGAAATGTGCCTGCCGGATCGCTCGTGGCCGGGAACCCCGCACGTGTGATAGAGACCAATGTCAAAACGACGCATTATGGAGTTCGCTTAGGAAGCGCCCTGAAGCCCGCGGTGTAATGCCACAGTTAGCCCGCCCTGATCGCCCGAGGGTCGGCTAGCGAGTTGGAATACCAGATCGTTCTAGCTCACGACCTCAAGCTCATCTCATCGGACTCCTATGAGCAACTGGCTCTCACTGAAATCAAGCGGATGCTCACTGTGTTGGTTCAGAAGCTGACCGCTGAAAGCTGAACGCGGATCGCGCGCGGGTCTTTAGGAAATCTAAGCGCGTGTTGGAGCTTCGGGTGGGCCGGAAGCGAGAAGAATGGATGTCGCATTCTGCAGAGAGTTTTTAGCCAACCGCTGCGGCTCTCCGCATTCCGTCTCCAACGTCTACATGGTTCGCCGCAGCGCTCGGCTAAAAACACTCTGATATGCGGTCACCGCATATCAGCAATAAGCTGCTAATTGTATTCTTGTAAAACGGACGATATGCACGTACCGTGGATCTTAAAAATTGGAAAATGAGAATACGGAGACGACCAGATGGGAAACCCTCAATGGCATGCGCTTCAGGTCAGACCGCGCTTCGAACGCATTGTTGCCCTACGGCTGCATCAACCTGCTGTCGAACCCTATCTCCCGCTCCGGCGAATGAGTCGGCAAAGAGTTAACACGCATCCCATCGAATTACCGTTGTTCCCAGGGTACGTATTTTGTAAGTGCGATCGAGCGAGAGTGTCTTCTTTATGGGACATCCCAGGTGTGCTCGTAAGGGTCCGCGGGGCTGACGGAATCGACGTCGTGTCTGAGCAGCAGATCACCGATCTCCGGCGCATCCTCGCGGCTGGATTACGCGTTCAGCCGTGCCCGTTCATACAACAAGGAAAGATCGTGATGGTCGAAGACGGTCCACTCAGCGGCGTGACGGGCATTCTCGAAGAGAGAGCAGGTAAGCGGCTCCTTGCTCTTTCGATTCCGCTGATACGCCGGTCGATTTTTATAAAGATCGATGACGTCCATCCAATCTCGTTTCGAAAGAGCAAGGAGCCGCTTACCTGAACCGGCTATAGGCAAGCTAACCTCTCGCTGGCAGGCATCATGGAGTGTCAGCGTCGCTAGATCGCTTCCTCAGCGAAGTGGGCTGTGGCAACTTTCATGCGCCGGATGACCCGGCTGGGTTTGGGATTCCCAAAGAACTCGACGTCAAGTAGCTTTCCACGACTTGGCCGTTGGCGATTTTCCATTCGAACCGGTCTTCATGTCGAACATTCAAAACAGCACCTTCAACTGCACCCACATGGTGCGAATGCCGCTGTCCGTGAAGTCACGATTCAGAAAGCGGGACGTTGAACCGGCACCGGGACCCGGAGAGGTTACGTCTCTCTCTGGAAACTGTGTGAACTGTGGATGGTCGCCTCCGTCCTGCCCGATTTTGTATGAACAAAGTTAATGAAATTGTCTTGAGCGCGCGGGAAATCGGAAAAGCGTACACGGAAGCGCTCAGGTTCCTGCGTTTGTCGAGACGAATCATCTCCGATCAAACTGTCGGCGACCGCACTGACCGGCTTGCCTTCAAGACATCCCAACACGATTCGCGCTCGTTCCACCAACCGGGCTTCCATCGTTCGGCTGTGCGCCCAGTTTTTTAAAACCTCACGATCTTCTTCCGAACATTCTGGTACCGGCGCTGTTTTGGGCAAAGGCACCTCCTTTGCCCAATCACCTCCGTCAGGACGTCTTTACCCTGTTCGAAGACCTCCTCGTTGCCGCCTAGAACCGACAAAGTTCCGAGTTTTTCAGCAATTAACCAAGGCGGGGAATGTTGCTCACTTCTTGGTGTTTGCTGAATTACCAAGTTTTTTCAAAATATGAAATGTAGTGCAACTACTCAGTTCGATAGCTCAATACAGTTTCGGTTGTGTCTTCTCGCCCACATCCCGGGACCCCCGCGATATCGTAGCGCTTCTTGATGTTCACCAGTCAAGATTGGCTTATTCAATGCATTCGACGAAAATGCATTGAATAATACGGAGGACACGACTACATTTTCACGCTTGTTTTTGAGTGGTATTTGTGGTCGGGTTTCCTCAACGGGTTGTGATCTGATTCCTTCCGTTTGAGTCGTTACCGATCGATCCCGATTCCAAACAACATTTTTGAAGGCGCAGAGGGGACGCTGGAAAGGTCGGATGCTTGGCCTTCGTCTTTACCTTTGTTCTCGCCGCGAAGTCGTTTCCGTTCGTGGCTCAATACCTGGATACGCAACCATCGACGGTGGCATGGCGCTACCGAAAGGACTCCGGACTGCCAAACCGAGCAGGGTAGAACTCGGCCGGATTTGGAGAGAAGGTCAGCACAACACGAGCGGACACCGCCGCTGCGCTTCGCCGCGAGCTGTCGGCTGCTTATGAGGCGCTGAAGTCCATTACGGAGGATCAGGAAGTGGCCAACGAGGAGCTTCTGTCCTGTAAGGAGGAGCTTCAAAGTACGAACGAAGAAGTGGAAACGGCGAAGGAAGAGCTACAGTCTGCGAACGAAGAACTCACGATTCTCAATGAAGACCTCCGGAATCGGAATGCCGAGTTATCGGCCCTTGCCGATGATTTAAGGAACCTTTTGACCGGGGTGAATATTCCGGTTCTCATCCTGGACAATAGCCGCAAGATCCGGCGTTTCACGCAGACCGCGCAGCGCATATTCAATCTGATACCCACAGATGTCGGCCGGCCGTTTGGCGATATTGGGACGAACCTGGAAACTCCAGATTGGAATGAATTGATTTCTCGGGTCACTGATCAACTGGAAACTGTGGAGAGAGACGTTTCGGACCGCGATGGGCACTGGTATTCCTTGAGAATGCGGCCGTACAAGACCGGCGAGAACAAGATTGACGGCGCGTTGATCGCGCTGTTGGACGTGGACCGGCTGAAGCGTCGATTGATCGACACTCAAGAGAGTCTTCGGTCCACCGAAGAACGAGCGGGCGATCAACGCCGCCAGAGCGAGTCTACAATCCGAACTCTGCTGGAAACGGCTTCGCAAGCGATTCTTGCAGTCGATCCCGGGGGCAAGATTGTTCGAATCGCATGGCCGAAGACATGTTTGGCTATTCAAAAGAAAAGTTGCTGAAGAGCCGAATCGAAACCCTGATCCCGGAACGCTTGCGCGAGCATCACATCAAAGATCGTCAACATTTTTTCAAAAAGCGCAAGGCTCCTCCAATGGGAGCCGGCTTCGATTTGTTTGGGCGGAAGAAGGACGGCCGGGAGTTTCCCGTCGAAGTCAGTTTGAGCCATATCCAGTCGGATCAGGAGGTACTCGCCGTTGCGTTCATCACAGATGTGTCGGCGCGAAAGCACGCGGAGACGGCCTTGCTGAAGAGCCACGAAAAGCTGCGCGTGCTGACGGGCAGATTGATGTCGGTTCGGGACGAAGAAAGTAAACGAATTTCCCGTGAACTTCATGATGTCTTCAGCCAGGAACTGGCTGCTCTGTCGACGCAAACGATACTGCTGAGAAAAGAGTTGCCGCTGCAGGCGCGAACTGCCGGAAAGAAATTGGAAGCGGTCGCGGAGAGAATTGGCGGGCTGGCGACGAATATTCACCAGATGTCCTGACGTTTGCATCCCGCGATCTTGGACGATCTTGGACTATCGGCCGCTCTGAGAGCGGAATGCAAGGCGTTCTCGCAGTTGCACGGGATTCGTGTGGACTTTGTCTCCAGCCGCGCTCCAAGGTCAGTTCCGGACAAGGTTGCGCTCTGTCTCTATCGGGTTGCGCAAGAGAGCCTGCAGAATGTTGCGAAACACTCGGGCGCCGGCAAAGCACGTGTCGAGCTCCGCCTCACAAAGAGCGAAATCCATCTGAAGATTGAAGACTTCGGCGGCGGTTTTGATCTCCAATCCCAGAAACGAAAGAAGGGTGGACTCGGTTTGATCAGCATGGAAGAACGAGTCTGCTTCATTGAAGGCACCTTGACAATCGATTCGAAACCGGGAAGAGGAACAAAGGTCCACGTGCGGGTACCGTTGAGGGTCGCTGCGCGATGAAAGCTAGAGTCTTATTGGTTGACGATCACACGATCGTGACGGAGGGTCTCCGAGCCTTGCTCGAACCGGAGTTTCAGATCGTCGGCACGGTGGACGACGGGAGAGCGGCAGTCAAGACATCCGGAGATCTCAAGCCGGACGTTGTGGTCCTGGACATTTCCATGCCCTCCCTTAACGGCCTTGAAGCCGCGAGACAGATTCGAAAGCTCTCGCCGAAAGTGAAGATCGTTTTTCTCACCATGCATAACGACATCACCTACGTGCGAAAGGCATTTGAGGCGGGGGCATCGGCCTATGTGACCAAACATTCCGCAAGCCTCGATTTGCGGCTTGCGATTCAGAAAGCGTTGTCGGGACGAACTTACATCACGCCGGCCGTTGTGAAGGAGGGGAACAATGTTCTTCTCCGCCGCTCTCGCATGAGTAAGAACGCATCGAATCGGCTGACGCCGCGACAGCGTGAGGTTCTGCAACTCTTGGCCGAAGGCCGGTCGGCCAAGGAGGCTGCGTGCTGAAGGGCAATTACTCGCGAGCGGCCGGATGGAACCGGGCGGCAGCAGGGCCGCTTTCTTGCTGCTTGGCAGATTTTTGCTTGGAATTTAAATTTGTGGAATTTTGACAAAAACACATGTCTTGTTTATACCAAGCGAGCCAAGGACTGCGGGCAATCTATGATCAGGACGATCTGTTGTGGCGATAGCCGACTTTACAGGTTTTAGTTCCTTTCGCGATTCGGCGGAATCGGGGGAATCGGGGGAATCGGGGGAATACGACCACACGGAGCGGGTTCTGGCGGCGGCTCGAATCCTGTTGGCGGCGGCCGCCTTTATTGCAATCTACATTGACCCAACCGATCCCACTCGATACGCAGCTCTGACGTACGGCCTCCTTCTCACGTACATTCTTTACAGCGTTGGAGTGCTCGTTTTCCTCACGTTCATCATCACACCGGTTCGGTTTCAAGTCCCGATCTGCGCCGCCGATATTCTTTGGGTCGCTCTCCTCACAGCGTTCACGCAAGGTCCGAACAGCCCCTTTTTCGTTTTCTTCACATTCGTGCTGGTGGCGTCGGCATACCGATGGGGATTTCGCGAAACCTTTGCCACCGGCATGATCTGCAGTGGCTTGCTGATTGTGGAAGGCGTGTTCTTCGCTCCGGAAGGCGGCGCAACCGGTCTTGTCGAGGGAAGCTATGAACTAAATCGCTTCATCATGGGACCGGCATACTTGGTGATCATTACGGTTCTGCTGGGCTATTTGGCTCAAGCCGACAAGCGCGCCAAAGCCGAGACATCGCTCATTGCACGAGCCATGGCGAAGGCTCAGGCGGAGTTAGGTCTAAATCAGACGATAGAAGGTGTGCTTGGAGAAATTCTGCAATTTTACGGTTCAGATAGAGCGCTCCTGGCTGTCATCGATAGTCTTAGCGGCAGAGCTTACCTCGTGAACTATGAGGACAGAATGGACACTCTTCGGAAAGTTCGGATTTCTGAACTCCAACCGGATGCTCAACCGGCCTACTTGTTCGACTCTGTTGCGCATGCGTGGTTCCTCTCGCGTATCGAGCAAGGTGGAGTCAAGACTGTCGCAATAGATGATCACGGAAAACACCTGCACAATCTCGCAATTCGTCTGAGCGACGGCTTTCTATTTGCACATCCCTTCAAGTCCATGTTTTCGGCGCGAATGGTCTTTGGAGAAGAACTCTGCGGACGCCTTTACATACTAGACCCGGTGTTGCACGGTTCCCGTGAAACGGAGGTCCACTTCATACAGAGGTTTACGCGAGCCGTGTCCCATTCGATTTACAACGTCTATTTATGGCGCAGAATACGGTCGAAGGTCGGAGCGATGGAGCGCGCGCGCATCGCTCGTGACTTGCATGATGGGGTGCTTCAATCCCTGGTGGGGCTGGAGCTTCAGATCGGTCACCATCAGGAACTCATGAGCGGGCAGGACCGTCCCACCATGCGTGAGATCTACGTGTTCCTTCAAAACGAGATTCGCAATCTTCGGGAACTGGTGACTCGGCTACGCTCGGTGGATCTGCGGCCGGGTGAGATGGTGCCTTTCCTGGTCGATGTGGTGGAACGATTCGGCCTCGACACGGGTATTGCGTCACGGTTTGTCTGCGACAGCGAAGACATCATCCTTCGTCCGAGGGTTTCGAGTGAGATTACCGCGATTGTTCAAGAGGCTCTTGCGAATGTGAGGAAACATAGCGGTGCCCGCAATGTGCTGGTGCGCTTTGCATGCTCAGCGGGTGTATGGACTCTCTTTATCGAAGATGATGGGTGCGGCTTCGATTTCGACGGCAAACTGTCGCTCACCGATCTCGACGAGACCCGCAAGGGGCCGGTCATTATTAAAGAGCGTGTTCGGCTGCTCAAAGGGGAACTTGTCATCGAGTCCACACCCGGAGCGGGATCGCGCCTCATTATCTCCGCCCCCATCCGCCCGTGTGACACGTGAAGCCAAGATTATGCCGCCAAAAGTATCGAATGCTCCTTCCGGCTTCGACAAGCAAGCGGGTCGCGCTGAAAAACTCGAATCGAGCAACTGTAGCGGCGCTCTATGAGCGCCGGTTTTCCCTGGAATCAAGGCAATACCGGCGGTCATAGACCGCCGCTGCAACGCATTCGTCACCTTGTAGCTTCGGCACTGGACGAACTACCCGCCTTCTTGGGTCTATTCGGCGGCATCGCGTTGCCGGTGGCCGCATACCTTCTTCGCAAACGAAGTCCTTCGATGACGTTCTGGCTGGCGTGGTTCGTAATCTTTATCTATCCCTTTTCGAACCTTATTATTCAGATCGGTGCGGTGATGGCTGAGCGGTTCGTTTATATCGCGTCGGCTGGAATTGCAGCATCCATTGGGATTTTTGTCGATCGAGCCACGATGCACAAGTCACGCGTGTCGCGCGTGCTGGTGTTGCTGGGTGTATTGGCGCTCGTGATCTTTTATGCGCGGGGCACCGTTGCCCGGAATCGGGATTGGTCTGATGTCGAACGGTTCTGGCGGGCAGAAGTCGATCAGGCGAGGAGCGAAAAGGCCTACAACGACCTTGCTAATGTGCTGTGGGACCGGGCGCGTCCAACCAAGGACGAACGCCTCATGGATGAGTCTGATGCTCTCCTCCGCGAGGGCTTGGCCGTTGCCCCGCGTCGACCGGGGCAATATACAAACGACCGCGCCATTCTTTCGCTCAATTACGCGCACCACCTCAGGGATCGGGGCCACGTTGAAGAGTCACTGCAGTACTTCGACCTCGCGGTCCGCATATTGGAAAGCATGCCGGAGATGAAGCAGGTGCTTCCGAGCGCCTCGTTTTACGCGCTTTATGGTGACGCGCTGCTCGGGGTGGGCAAACCCGTTGAGGCGGAGTCCTACTTAAGGAAAGCGCTGGCTGAAGACGCGGCGTCCGTTGCGGCACGTACAAGGCTGGCGGAATCCCTCGCAAAGCAGGGAAAAACCAGAGACGCAGTGGACGAGATTCGGCGAATTCTCGCCGTCAATCCCCACGCGGAGGGCGTGTACGAACTACTCGGTAAGACACTGGCCGATTTCGCCGCCGGTACAGATTCAGCGCCTGCTGTGCTTGCTGAGATGCGCGAGAAGACAGCTTCCTACTCCGATAGCTATGCGTACCTCGTTATGAACAACGCCGATGCGCTGCGGGAAAAGGGCCGTCTGAGGGAAGCCGTTGACGTCTACCAATCGCTCGTAACCCATGTGGACAGCTTTCCGGTGTTCGCGCAGATTGAAGCGCCGGGGGTCTACATTAACATGGGTGCTGCAGTCGAATCACTCGGGCAATTGGACGCAGCCTTAAGCTGGTACCGTAAGGCCCTGGAACTGAAGCCGAAGTGGGCGATACCCACGAACAACCTTGGGAATCTTTACAAGAAACAGGGAAATATCCCCGAAGCAATCAAGTGGTATCGCGAGGCGGTTGCGCTGGACCCCTCTTTCGCCATGAGCTATCTCAATCTCGGCATCACGTTGCTCGATTCCGGTTCATGCCCGGACGAGCCGCGCAGGCTATTAACAGATATGGCCAGGCTTACGGACGATACCGCCGACAATTCCTTTTACCGCGGATTTCTTGCCGCCCTATGGGTGATTCGCATGGGCTGAACGGCTCTTCCGCCACGCACTCGCGCTGCGACCAACACACAGCCGCGCGAAGCAGGCTCTGGACGAAATTACGCGCTGACAGCGTCACTTCGCCAGATGGTAGGTCTTTCGGGAACGGATCGACGTATCCGGGCCACCTCTGCAGCCAGCTCAAACGCGTTTTGCGAAGGATTGAAGATCTCCGCCTGGTTTACAGCCCGGTTTCGGAATCGTGCCGCCGGCGATCAGCACCTCATCGTGGCCTGCAGGCCGAATGGCGAGGTGATTCTGCCGCGGGGCAGCAAGAGATCCCGCGGGCAGGATATCTCCGGTCGCCGCATCGTACAGCTCCGCCGATGCGAGTTCCTGCCGTCCATCAGTCCCACCGGTGATTAATACTTTCCCACCTGGCAAGCGTAGTGGCCGTGAAGTTGGCGTGCGGTGACGACAGGCGGCCGCCGGAAAACACGCCCTGTTCCGGGTCAAAGATATCGATCGAATCCAGGACGCGCTTTCCCTCAAACCCGCCTGCGATGATCACGCGGCCATCATCGAGCAGCGCGAGGGCATGCCCCGTGCGCGGCGGAGAGAGAGTTCACGCGGCCTGGGTGAAGCGGCCTGCGGCAGGATGGTAGACTTCCAGCGTGTTCGCGGTCGTGCCGGATACTTCACCACCGACGATAAGGGCTTTTCCGCCTTTCAGCAGCACTGCGGCGGCCTTTTCACGCAACGTGAGCATGGAACCGGTCGGGACCCAGCTATTCGTGTCCGGATGGAAGATTTCGGCTGCATTCGTCGGGTCGGGCCGTCTTTTCCTGCATATCGCCTCCTGCAACCAGCACCGTTCCGTCTTCCAGCGCCACGAAGACGTGGTTCGTGCGCGGCGTGAGCATCCGAGCGGCGGATGTCACCGTTCCATCTCTTTCGAAGTATTCCGCTGTGGCCAAGGGTCCCGATACAGCCACGCCGACGGGTGATCAACGACCGTCCGTCGGGAGCACTGCAGAGCAGGAACCACCGAGGGACCGGCCGCGGAGACGTGAAGTCTAGAGTCGCTAGATTTCCGCTGCGTGCCGACTTGCGGAACGAATGCCGAAGTCAAGATGAACAGGAAAATGAGGGGCGTTATCGTGCCTAACGATGCCGCTGGAAGATCCCGATAGCGAGATTTGAAGTTTCGGGCGCGTCCGGCCAAGCGAGTCATGAACCTGCGCGAACACGGAACATACGAGAGCCAAATTGAGTAGAAAAAGAGACAGACGGGTCCCATTTTTGGAACCCGTCTGCTGAGTGTAATCACGTTCACTTCGGCGCTAGGAAAAACCTGTGAACTAGTTCCCGAGCACGCCTCCCATATTGTTCAACTGTTGTTTCATCTGGGGCTGCGTGCCGTTCCAGCCTGCGGCGATCCACACGTTTCCAGACTTAGATTGCACCTGGAGCTGGATGCCGCCGTATTGAAAGGCCGTGTTGTTGTAGGTGACGCCGGTATTCACGGTAGTCATCTGGAAGGTGGCACCGCCATCAACAGACACCGAACCTCCGCCGGTCACATCGATTACCGACGCCTTGCCTGTAAAGTTGTAAACGCCAGGAACCGGCGCTGTTAGGCCGGAGATCGAGTTGCTCTGAATGAGGTACGTGTGGAGCACTGTATCCACGGAACCATCGGGCTTGTTGTACGTGTTGAGGTAGACAACTACCTTGCCCTGCAGGTTGGTGAAGCTCTTGTTGTATGTGACCCCGGCCTGAACCTTCAAGTAGTTATTCGTACCGGAAGGAATTGCGGAAGCAGACCCGCCCGCACCGGTTGCCAGGTAACCGGCTGCGTAGTACGAGGCATTCAGGTCGACGACCCCGTCTCCGAGAATGCTAGCGGCCTTCCCTGGCTCGGCCACCGTGACGAGTTGGTCGTAGGCCGGGTTGTTGAGGCTGTAATTGCCGTTGTTCGGGCTCCCTCCCACGATAACTGCGATGTCGAACTGGGTGTAGGTCGAGTTACCCGTGCTGAGCTGTACGATCGCGGAGGCAGTGCCCACGTTCGGAACAGTGGGTGATACCAGCCCGACTGGCAGATTCGTCGCGCTCGGAATGGGCGTGTACGACGACGACCCTGGCGCACGCATGGCGAAGGTGACTTTGGAGGTCCTGATGTCACCGCAGTCCGAGTTCGTGAGGGTCGTGCTGAGCGTCACGCTCGCCGTGTTGTTCGTCGAGCTGGAGGTCCACACAAGTAGCGGACCGGTATACAACGACTGGCCCGCAAGCGGACCGATCAACGGCGACTGCGTGATGGTGTAAGGGCCGCTGGTATTCGACGGCGCGGTCGTCGCGCCACCG
>Ga0209266_1001281_pt1 | contig 16863 bp, 15 predicted proteins | sample GraSoiAngelo_132_FD_185889 | JGI IMG/M metagenome (GOLD analysis project Ga0209266, IMG submission 185889) | Grasslands soil microbial communities from the Angelo Coastal Reserve, California, USA - 14_0929_02_40cm (SPAdes) (version 2) | ecosystem: Environmental > Terrestrial > Soil > Grasslands ...
CAGAGCGCGTTGCCCGGCTGCGAGTAGGTTCGGTCCGCGTTGATGATGAGGAGCGCCTGCCCCTGCGCCGAGCGGGTGGCCGTCCGGCCGGCGGCGCTGACGGTGACCGTGATCGTACCGTCGAGCAGCCAGTTCCCCACCTGCGACCAGGCAGCCGCGGGAAGCCAAAGGTACAGCACCGTCGCCAGCAGCGTCGAGGCAAGGCGTGATCGCATGAGCAGTCCCCCCCTTGGACGAGAAGCTGCTACTGCCGTCGGCGACCATCGGTCAAGGAGCGCGGCGTCAGATCCCAGGCCGGCGCACCACTGCCGGCCGAGCCTCGCGTCTCCGCGGTTGGTCTAGTATGGAGCTCCTGTTTCGTTTTTGAATCACAAAATGGAAGCTACGCCTCGCTTCTTCAGCCCGCCCGGACGAGGAAGCTAGAGCCGGGGCGTTCATGCGGGCGGGGCCACCTCGGCCGACACGCCGCGGTGGCGCCGGTACATCTCGCCCGCCCAGCGGCACGCGGGCGTGCTCGCCAGGGAGTCGCGCCAGCGCGCGACCGCCGCGGGCAGCGGGCCCGGCGGCGGATAGGGGAACTCGGGCGGCAAGACGGCCGGCGCGAGGAGTGCGGCGGCGGTCAGGTCGGCGACGCTGAAGCCGTCGCCGACCAGGTAGCCGGAGGGCCGGAGCTCCGCTTCGAGACGCTCGAGCGCGGCGAGCACCTTCTCGCGGCTGCGGACTGCGCCGGCGGCGTCGATCTTCAGGTCGGCGTTCATCACCACCCGGAGGGCGGGGAAGAGGGCGCGGTAGAGGCGACGGATGCCCGGACCGCAGCCGACCGTGAAGGCGCCGGCCGCGAAGTCGGTCTCCGGCAGGAGCTCGTAGAAGAGCGCGCGCCGCACGTGCGGCCCGAGCTCCTCGTCGAAGAAGTCCTCGAGTGCGAGCGCCCGGCGACGGGCGCCCGCGTCGGCCGGGTAGAGGGCCGGCTCGGGCCGCAGGCGCTCGAGGCGCTCGATGATGCGCGTCGAGTCGTGGATCGTCTCCCTGTCGAGCACGAGGACCGGCAGCGACCTCTGCCCCGTCGTCCAGAGGACGCGCGGGACGTGGAAGCCGGGCAGGAGCGAGCGGCGCACGTGTGCGATGCCCTTCCAGTCGAGCGCCCAGCGCGCCTTCTCGTTGAAGTGCGAGAAGCGGAACTGCCAGAGGACAGGCGGCGTCATCTCCCGTTCCGCCGATCAGCGAAACCCGCCTGCTGGCGTCACGATTCCCGTGGACAGCGAGCTGTCGGGCGCGCCTGAGCTATCGCGAGAACGACGGCGTGTCCGTGATACCTGGGCTGGCTGTGAAAACGCCGGTGGGCGTGTCTGGGGTGCCTCCCCACGTGCACACCAAGGCGCCACGAGCTGGGGCCGCCTGACTTGCTGTCGCCTGGACGACTGCCAGCACCAGGACGGCGATTGCGATGGCTGTGAGTCGCGCGCGTCCGTATCTCATTCGGATATCCTCCCTTTGAGGGCTTCGCCAGTGCGTGAGGCGGGCCCTGACTTGGAGGCGCTAGAAACCGTGTAGCAATCTGCCAGGGGCGCGGGTGGTCTCGCGACGGGAGCGCAGCCGAAGCGGGTATCGGCGTCTTCCCTCCCACGCTGGTCGCTTCCTGGGTGGCCGCGGGAAACTTGCGACCGACCAGATCGGACTTACGAGCAGGCGAGGTTCGGGCTGCCCGCGGCGGGTTGCTGGTCCAGATGCAGGTCTTCGTGGCACGCGGGTGACTCATGGCCACGTTGAAGATCGTCGAAGTCCCCGTAACCCCACACACGACTCCCGGCGGGAGCACGACCTCGGCAAGACCGTCACAGTTGCGCCCCGCTGCTCGCCGGGAGCTGCTGCGGCCCCGGGCGTCCGCCGTCAACCGCCGCACCCGGCCGATTCGGCGACGTCGCGACGGGCCCCCCGCGTTCCTTGCGATCCGCGCCCCGCTGCGATACGGCACGCCCGTACGATGGTCGTCGGGGGGGAGGTGCGCCGGCGGTTCGGAGCGGTGGCCGTGCTCCTGGCGCTCTACCTCTTCGCGGTCACGCTCGGCGCCGTCGGGTTCCCGGGCTACCAGAACGCTTCCGGCGCTCGCGACCTCGGCCATTACCTGATCCCGTCGCTGCGCGACCTGCTCGGGGAACAGCGCGCCGAGTACGTCTGGTGGCTCGGGACGCTCCCGCTCGAGGTCTTCTTCGCGGCGATCGTGGTCGCGATCCTCGTGACGGGGAAGGGCATCCGCCTCGCCATGTGCCTGTACGCCATGTACGCCCTGCACTGGCTCTTCCTGCACGCGACGACCCTGCCGCCGCCCGACGGCATCGTCTGGCGCTTCCCCCCGGGCGTGTTCACGCTCGGGAAGCCGTACCCGACCGATCTCTGGTTCAGCGGCCACACGGCCAACGCCTTCGTCATGGCGCTCGCGACGCGCGGCGGACCCCTCTGGCTGCGCGCCGTCGCGTGGCTCGGGGTCGCGTTCGAGATCGTGCTCGTGCTGGCGACGCGCACGCACTATACGATCGACGTGCTCGGCGGCCTCTTCGTCGGCTACACCGCGCACCGCATCTCGCTCGACGTCTTCGGGGCATGATCCTGGCCGAGCCCGACGTCGCGCTCACGGACCTCGGGCTCGCGCTCGAGAGCGGCGCGTTCGCCGTCATCCTCGACCGGACGCGACCCGTGGGACGTCACTTCACGCTCTTCTTCGCAGCGACGGCGACGGCGTCCGTGCTCGGCGGGGCCGTGCATGGCTTCTTTCCCGATCCCGCCTCGCCCGCTTCACACGCACTCTGGCGGGCGGCGCTCCTCGCGATCGGGGTCGCGGCGCTCGGCGCGTGCGCGGCGGCCGCGCACCTCGGGCTCCGCGAGGGCGTCGCGCGCCGGGTCGTGCGCATCGCGATGCTCGAGCTCGCCGTGTACGCCGCGATCGTCCTTTCCGGCGATCGGCCGTTCGCGGTCGCCGTCTGCGAGTACCTTCCCGCCGCGCTGTTCCTGCTCGCCGTGCTCATCGCCCGCTTCGCCCGTCGTCGTGAGGGGGCGGTGCTCGTCGGCGCGGCGGGGCTCGGCCTCACATTCGTCGCCTCCGGCCTTCAGCAGGCCGGAGTCGGGCTTCATCCGCGCTGGTTCAACCACAACGCGCTCTACCACCTGCTCGAGGGCATCGCGTTCGCGATGCTCTACTGGTGTGCGCGCGCGCTCGATCGGAGGACGTGATGCTGACACGACGGGAGGTCCTCGCCGGCATGGGCGCGCTCGCGGTCGGCGCTTGCGCCCCGCGTCGGCCCGCCCCGGCAGGTCCACCGGCCGAGGTGAACGACGTCCACTCGCAGCTCAACCGGACGCGGGTGTACGCGCTCGTGCAGCCGACGTCGGCCGCCGAGGTGCAGCAGGTGATCCGCGCCGCGCGGCGCGACGGCCGCGCCGTCAGCATCGCGGGCGGACGTCACGCGATGGGCGGGCAGCAGTTCGGCGAGGACACGGTGCTGCTCGACATGCGCGGCATGCGGCGGGTGCTGTCCCTCGACGCTGAGCACGGCGTGGTCGACCTCGAGCCGGGCATCGAGTGGCCGGAGCTGATCGACGAGCTCGTCCGCATGCAGCAGGGCAGGGACCGGCAGTGGGGCATCGTGCAGAAGCAGACCGGCGCCGACCGGCTCACGATCGGCGGGGCGCTCGCCGCGAACGTGCACGGACGCGGGCTGCGCTACCGGCCGATCGTCCAGGACGTCGAGTCGTTCACCATGGTGGACGCGGCCGGCGCAGCGAGGACATGCAGCCGGCAGACGGACGCCGAGCTCTTCCGGCTCGTGATCGGGGGGTACGGGCTCTTCGGCGTCGTCACCTCGGTCCGCCTGCGGCTCGCGCCCCGGCACAAGGTCCGGCGCATCGTCGAGGTGCGGGAGGTGGGGACGGTCGCGGACGCGTTCGCGCGCCGCATCGCCGAGGGCTTCGAGTACGGCGACTTCCAGTACTCGACCGAGACCGACTCGGACCGCTTCCTGCGTGCGGGGGTCTTCTCCTGCTACCGGCCGGTGCCCGACGCGACGCCGATCCCCGCCGGGCAGCGCGAGCTCCACGTCGACGATTGGCGCGAGCTCCTCTACCTCGCTCACGCCGACAAGCGGCGCGCCTTCGAGCTCTATCGCGATCACTACCTCGCCACCAACGGGCAGATATACTGGTCGGACGAGCACCAGCTGAGCACCTACATCGACGACTACCACCGCGACGTCGACCGGCGCCTCGGCGCAGCCCCCGCGACCGAGATGATCTCGGAGCTCTACGTCCCGCGCGCCCGGCTGGCGGACTTCCTCGGCGAGATGCGGGAGGATTTCCGGCGCAACGGCGTCGAACTCATCTACGGCAGCGTCCGGCTGATCGAGCCCGACGGCGAGACGTTCCTCCCCTGGGCGCGCCAGCCATGGGCCTGCACCGTGCTGAACCTGCACGTCACCCACACGCCCGACGGGCTCGCACGCGCGATGGCGGATTTCCGTCGGCTGATTGACCTGGCGATCACGCGGGGCGGGAGCTACTACCTGACCTACCACCACTGGGCGACGCGGGCGCAGGTTGAGGCGTGCTACCCGGAGATGCCGGAGTTCCTGCGTCGGAAGCGGCTCTATGACCCCGAGGAGCGCTTCCAGAGCGAGTGGTATCGCTTCTATCGCCGCATGTTCGCGTAGGGTGGCTTCAGCGGGTGCCCGCTGCTTCCACGAGGACGATGTCTTCGTCCACGCGGCCGATCAGGGCCGGATGCTGGCTTGCGCCGTTCGCCCTGGCCGCCCCTGGGAGCTGCGCGTCGAGGTATTGGTAGAGACTCAGGACCGTGATCGAACCGTCCGCCCGCGCGGCCGCACCCTCCAACCCCGCCAGGAGATACTGCGTGAAAAGCCCGTGGCCCACCCGGTCTGACTCGAGCGCGACCTCGTTGGCGGCGCTCGCCGTGATCAAGATGCGCCCCGAGCCGCGCGCGACCCGGCGCAGGAACTCGGACGTCACCGCGACCCGTCGCCCCGCAAGGTCCCGGCTGAACGTCCGGCCGCCGGGCGACGCCGAGCCGCTGAAGCAACTGTCCAGGAGCATGATCACGCGACCCGCCTCGATGCGGCGGAATATCCGCTCGAGCTCGGCCACAGGGAGCGCCGTCGTGAACAGCGAGACGGGATCAGCGTCGACGGGCACGAGGTACTTCTCGACGCCATCGTCCGCCAGCCCTGAGAGGTCGGGTTCGGGCGCGCCGTGGCCTGCAAAGTAGATGATGACGGTATCCTGCGGTTTCGCGCTGCGCGCCAGGAACTCGCCGAGCGCACTCTTCACGTTCCGCAGGGTGGCCTCCCGATCGACCAGCAGCCGGGCGTTCTCGGGCGAGACCCCGCCGGCGGGGCTCGTGAGGAAGGCGTAGACCGCCTCCGCGTCATGGCGCGCATGCTTGAGCGTCAGCTTCGACGCCTCGTAGCGTGAGATGCCGATGACCACGGCGTAGCGGCTTCCGGGGCCGAGGATGGGACTGGGCGCCGCCACGTTTTCCGGACCGGGGGGGACGCGCACCTCGAGGCCACCTCGATGCGCGGCTGGCCCGGCGCCAGCGAGGGTCAGCTGCGACCGCAGGGCGGCGAGGAAGCGTTGTTCCTCACGGGCGTCCTCGGCGGGCGACCGCTCGGGCCGGCGGCTGTAGCGGACAGCGACCCCGTCGCGCACCGTGCGGAGGACGACATTCACTTGCTCGGTCTCCGTCAGGTGCGAAGCGCGCGCGGCGGCCGTGGGCGCATCGATGGCAATGCCGAGCGGCGGGAAGAGGAGCCAGAGGAACGCGTCGAGCACGCCCAGGCCGTATGCGCGGGTGTAGAAAGACCCCCCGCCGGGGAGGACCCCGAGCGCCGCCGCGAGCCGGGGATCCTTGATGCGCACGCGGCGAGAGCACACGAGCGTCCCACTCGCGTAGTCGGCGTGGTCGAGCGCGGAGCCGTCATTCAGGAGCACGGTGCGAGCGGCCTCGAACGCGGTCCCGTAGTCCGTGTCGACCACCGTCTCCTCGAGCGCCTGCCGGGCGAGGCCGGTCGAGCGCGGGGCGGGACAGCCTGTTGCCACGACGGCGATCCACACGGCGACGAGTGCGGTGCCAGCGGGGCGGCCCATGGAAGGGCGCTAGAAGTGGCTTTCCTGCACGGCGAACGCCGCCACCCGCCCCTGGGCGTCGAAGTGCACGACGAGCGTCGTCATGGCGGAGCCGGAATCTCCCTCGTAGCCCCACACGTGCGCAAGACCGCCAGCCAGCGCCGGCCCGGGCAGGCCGCCGCCGAGCACCGTGAGCGCGCCGCCCTGGCTGCTCGAAGTGAAGCGGCTTCGCTCGTAAGCCCAGCTCTCTCGGCCCTCTCGGTCCCGCGTGATGATGTTGGGTGCTCCGAAGGTCTCCAGCACTTCACCCTGGGTGGTCACGCCGGAGACGAGCTTCTCCTTGGCCATCCCGGATGTCAGGGGATCGCGGCGCTCCGTCCTCACCGCGCATCCGGCGACGGCGAGCACGGCGAGGGCAGCGGGGATCATGGCGCCAACCCCACCCCTCGGCCTGAGCATCATCGCGTATCCTCCTTCGGGTTCGCGTCACGGCCGCTGCGCCGCGGCACGTGCTCGAACTCGATCACCGTGAGCGTGGTGTCGTCCTCGCGTCGCGCCGCGGCGGCGAGCAGTTCACGGACCGAGGCGGCGGTCGAGGGTGCCGAGGGGTCGACGATGCCCGCGATGCCGCGGCTGCGAATCTGGAGCACCATCTCGTGCGCGGGCTCGCCCTGCCCGGGCACTTTGAGGCGCCGCATCAGATCCTCGAGGTCCCGAGCCGGTGCGCGCGTGGCGACGATGTAAACCCGCTCCCGGCCCACGGTGTTGTCGAGTTGGAAGAGGCGCTCGTCGTCGGGAATCACATAGTCCACGTCGCGCTGGACGGGATTGCGCCCCCGGCTGAAGGCGCCGTTTGGGAAGAGCGCCGTGACCTCGCCGGCGGCATCCTCCTGGACCACGTAGACGTGGGCGGACGTCCGGCTGAGGAAGCGGATCGCGTACCGCCCACCGCTCGGCAGGGCGGCGCCCGCTCGCACTGGTTCGAGGTGTGCCTGCTCGTCGTCGGCCACGACCGTGGCCTCGACATGCAGCGCCTGCCTGTCGACAGGCGAGCCGCCCTCGCCCACGCGCACCACCTCGACCCGACGATTGGCCGCGCGTGCTGCCGGCACCCCCGCGGCGACGGCGGGGCGCGCGGCCCCGCAGGCCTTCACCGTGAGCCGCGCGGCCTCGATGCGCCGCTCGACGAGGTAGCGGCGTACCTGCTCGGCGCGTTCGGCCGAGAGGCGAGTCGGGTCAGCTGCCTCTGTGGCGTCAGCATGCCCCTCGATGACGAAGCGGGCGGTCGCCAGCTCACCCGTGCGGAGCGCCGCCTCGACTTCCGCGAGTTGCTCGCGGGCCCGCCGGTCGAGCGCAGCCGATCCTTCGGCGAAGCGCAGCTTGACGGCGAGCCGGGCCGCCGGCACGAGGACGGGGTCGGGACCACGCGGACGCGTGCCCGCCTCGGCCAGGCAGCGAGCGATGAGCGCGCGGTCGGGCGGCCGGTCAGCAGCGAGGGCGCGGGCGATGTCGAGCCGGCAGGTGGACGCGGGATCGGCGGGCTCGAGGGCGAGACCCCGCTCGTAGAAGCCGATCGCCTCCGGATACTGTCCCTCGACGAGCGCGATGTCGCCCAGGCCGAAGAGCGCCGGGGCGAAGTCGTGACCGGCGGCGAGCGCGCGACGGTAGCGCTCCTTCGCGTCGTCGAGCTGTCCTGCCGCCTCGAAGAGGTTGCCGAGGTTGTTCTGGGCGGCAGCGTTCGTCGGACACAGCGCCACCGCCCGGCCGTAGAAGTAGGCCTTCTGCCGCAGGCACTCCGCGTGGCACGGGGCCTCGAACTCCAGCGCCAGCCCACGGGCCACCAGGTTCTCCGCTTCCCTGCAGCGCGCCAGAGGCGCAGCGGCCGGCACCTTCGGAGGTGACGCGGCCACGGCGGGCGCGGCAGCGAGACCCGCGAAGACGTAGCAGGCCACCCGACAGGGGCTCCTCATCGGGTCACCTCCGAGCCCGCCCGGCAAGACAGCCTCAGCATTCTGCTCGCCGAGCCTCGATACCCCTCCAGTCGGAGCCTTACCCCGCGGCCGCCCGCCGGCACCACGAGCTCGCTGGCCGCCGTACAACGGCCGGCGAGACGGCCCGGCAGCGACCGCTCGAGCGCCGTCCGTATCGCGTGGGCGACGACCGAGCGCCGCGCCTCGCGCGGGCTCGGGCGGACCACGCGGACCCGGCGGAGCACGCAGCTCTCGGGACGCGTGGCACAGACGTTCATCCGGAACGTGCATCGACCCGGCACCGCGTCGTGATCGCAGTCAGGATCGCCATCCCGGCACACGACCTGATGTGGGCCGACCGCGCCGGCGGCCGCCTCGACCACCCAATCGAGTGCGCACCTCCCGCCCCGTAGCCGCGCGGGTAGGATCTGGCAGCTCTGATCATCGTCGCGCGGCGAGTACAGACAGCCGAGGTCCGAATCGCAGGTGTCTACGGTACACGAGCCCGCATCCCGACACGTGGCCGGCCGGCCCGGAATGCAGACGCCCGCCTGGCACGCATCGCCCACGGTGCAGGCGTCGAGGTCGCTGCACCCGGTGCCGTCGGGTGCCGGTCCGTGCGGACAGCGACCGCCGGCGGCGCAGGCATCGGCCGTGCAGGGATTGCCGTCGTTGCAGTCGACGCCGAAGCAGTCGACGGCGGCGACGAGGCCCGTAACGTTCGGCGATCCCCACCCGCTCGCGGCATCGAACCCGGGACCCGCCGCGACGCTCGTATCGAAGAGGAGGAGACCTCCCCGATCGTCGCTGCGGCGCGTGTCCCCTACCGTGACGTCGTTGAAGGCGATGATACCGCCGGCCGCCTGACGTTCGCCCGCGTCGGCGAGGAAGGTGGAAAGCGTGGCGGGGGGACGGCGAGTGAGCAGCGCCGCGACACCTCCCCACAGCGCTGTGGCAAGGCCCGTCCCGCCCGCGCAGCACCGGGTCTCGCCGTGGAGGACGAAGGCGTAGCCCGGGTGGAGCGGGCTCGCGACCGCGGCCACGTCGGCGCCACCCTCGGTGACGCCAGCCGCGTCATTCCACACGCGCTCCCCTGCGCCCTCCTGCTCCGTGCCTCCCACTCGCGTCAGCGCGGGTGAAGAGATGAGCTCACTCCCTGCGGCGACGAGGATGGCCTGCCCCTGCTGCTCCGCGAGGTTCAAGAGGCCGGCGGTCAGAACGACGGACGGCAGGTCGATGCGTACCCTGAACGTAGCGATCCGCCGCCCCTCGTACGTGACGGTGACGACGCCATCGGCGGTGATCGTGAACACGAGACCTCCGTACGTCACGGTCCCGACGGACACGTGAGCGGGCAGAGACGGACCCTCTCCCGGAAGATCGGGCACGACAAGAATCGGCGCGAGGTCTTCGGTGATCGCCAAGGTCAACCCGACCCACGGATCGCCGATGACCGCTGTGAGCGCGGCCTCGGGTGCGAGCGCGCCGACCCACTCCGTCACGATGGTGGCCTCCGCGGCGGTCGAGGCGTGCGCCCCTTCCACCACTCGCTGCTCGACCGTCGTCGGCGGAAGCCCGAAGCGGCTCCGGAAGGCCGCGACATCGGCGAGGGAGACCTCTCCACGGACGATGACGGCGATGCGGCTCCCGCGGCCGGTGGTGCCGCCCGCCAGAGCCGGGGCCGCGTGGTAGAGGCGCTGGATCTCAGCCGGCGTGAGGCCGGGTCCGGGACGGTCGACGACGACGGGTGCGGCTGCTGCCGGCGCAGCCAGGGCAGCGAGCGCGAAGGCCAGGGTGCAGCCGAGCTTCGGGTGCATCGATTTCATGGCGGTCCTTGCTCTGCCGCCGATTCTTCCAGGCGCACGGTGAGCCGCGTGCAATCGATCGAGGCGAGCTTCCGGACCCGGCCGGAGGCCCGGCCGAGCACGATCGGCGCGGACAACAGTTCGCGTCCTCCGCGATCGCGAACCGTCACCCGCGCACCCTCGAGCACCGCCTGGAAGGGCGGCAGCACCTCGACCGTGACGAGCGCCTCGTCGGTCGCCCCCGCCCGCGGATAGAGCGCGATCGAGTACTTGCCGCACTCCGTGCTCACGGCGACGGGCGCGCTGAGCGGAGCCGCCGCGGCCTTCGCAAGCGCCAGGTCCCAGCCGACCGCCTCCCGCACCGCTGCACTCAGCTCGGCGAACTCCCCGGCACAGGGTCCGCAGCGCGTGAGATGCACCACGACGGACGCGCTGGCATCGGCCGCGCCTGCGGACGCCAGCGCATAGAGTTCGTCCGGAGTCGCATGCGTCCCCGGCTCGCCCACCTCGCGCCACGCCCGCAGGGCCGCCAGCAACGTGGTCCGCATGGGTGTTCTCCCTCCGCTCATCCCTGGGCCGCCGCAATGGCGTCGGTGGCGTTCCACCCCTTGCCCTCGAGGCACGTCCTGAGCGCACGTCGGGCTCGGCGTTCGAGCCGCCAGATGCGGTCCTTCGAGCTCCGCAGCAGGGTGGCCAGGGCCTCGAGCGTCACGTCGTCGAGCAGCCGGCCGATCGCCACCACCTGGCTCTCGGGCGTCAGCACCTCCAGGCATTCTCCCACCGCTCGCGCCAGCTCCTCACGGGCAGCCGTCGAGTCGGGAGGCGGCGTGTCCCCGGCGGGCTCGCGCCCCGCCCAGTCGGGCTCCGCATCCAGGGACATCAGACTCAGCCCTCTGGCACGGATGCGGACCACCTCCGACGGCGTCGTCGCCAGCGCTTCCGCGAGCTCTGCCGCCGTCGGCGGCCGGCCGAGCCGGCCGGTCAGGTCCGCTTCCGCCGCCTCGAGCTCCCGCTGCGCGCGGCGCTCCCGCTTCGAGAGCGGATCGAGCGTGCCGAGTAGGTCGAGGATGGCCCCGGCGATCCGCGGCCGCGCATAGGCAACGAACGGCGCACCGTGGGTGGGATCGTACCGCCGGGCCGCCTCGAGGAGACCGAGGTAGCCGGCCTGGAGAAGGTCATCCAAACCGACCCCGGCCGCCTGGACCCGCCGATGCGCTCGGCGTGCCACGTAATGCACGAGACCGAGGTAGTTGCTGAGATCGATGGGGTGCACGGTCGCGGTCCTCGCCTGCTCCGCTCATCGCATAGAATCGGACCGCCCGGCCGATTTTCGCGCGAGGATGCCCCAGCCGGAGGCCACAGCGACCAAGTCAGCGGTGCGCAAAGAGAACTTCCTCGTAGACGATCCCGCGGAGACCTCCCAGGCGCGCCTCCTTCCGGACCGCCGCCCGCTGCGAGATAGCGCCGAAGAGGTCCTCGGCGTTCGCGGCCGCGATCCCGGAAGGGAGCTCGGCGAACAACGCCTCCAAATCCTCGGCGGGCCACGGCGCTGCAATGACGACGATCGTCTCTTTGCCGGGCCGGGTGTCGAGCACGAGCCAGCGATCGCCGTCGGGGAGCCAGTAGCGATGGCCGCCGCGGAGCGGGTTGCGCTCCGCGGTGAGGCTTGCGTTCGGGAACAGCACGGTGCCGCTGCCCCACGAGTCGATCTGCACCGCATAGAGGTAACAGTCGCGGTTCGGTTCGAGGGCGAGCCGGTAGCGGTCGCCGGCAGCGAGCTGCGGCATGCCCTCGACGTCGGCCGAGGGGACGCCGCCTGCAGAGCGGCTGTGCAGCGAGAGCACGAGGTTGAGCTCGCGGCGTGCCTGCTCCTCGAGCGCTCGCAGCCTCCCGTCTATCGGGAGGAGCCGGGCGAGCGGCAGACGCTGCCCTCCGAGGTCGCCGAAGTTGCCGGCGCGTGCTGCGCCGGCGAGCCGGACAGCGCGCCCCGCCTCCGCCAGCCAGAGAAGGGTCCAGCCGATGACCAGCATGACCGTCGCGGTGAGGCCAGCGGCCACCCATCGACCCCACCGGCTCCGCCCGCCTGCGCGTCGCGCGAGGATCTGCTGTGCCAGCGCCCCAACCGCCTCGTCCACGGTCCGGACGGCGACGCAATGAATGCCCTTCGCCGCGGCCGCGACCCGCGTGGCATCCGTTAGCTCAGCTTCGTCGGCAGCGGGGAAAAAAATCCAAGCGCCGAGGGGCAGGCTAGCGAGGGCAGCCGCGAACTTTGCCTCCATCCCATCAACGGCACCGACCTCAGCGTCGACCGTGCCGCTGCGGAGCGTGCCGGTGGCAGCGAAGACGACGGGGCACGCCTGCGGATGCTCGCGACCAAGGGCGTGCGCGGCGAACGCGAGCGCGAAACAGAGGCCGGCGCTTTCGCCAAGCACCGCAAGCGTGCGCTCTTCGGCCGACGCGATCTCGAAGAAGGTCGCATACGGATGACGGAGGAGCCCGCGCCGCCGAAGCGTGAAGTAGGCGGCGCGAGCACCGCGCTCCGCGGAGAGTAGGAGCTCCCGGCTCGTGCGGCCCAGAAGGAAGACCTTCGGCTCCGGACCCGCGTCGAGCTCGACCCTGAGGTGCGCGCTCGTGCCGTCCGAGAAAAGCGCGTAGGCCCTCACAGTCCCCCCCTGTTAGATTGGGGCGAGCGGGTGGTCAACGGCGCTACGGGGTGGGTCACCGGTAGCGAGAGACAGGATGTGCTTGAGTCTACGCTCGGTCAGCCATTGATCGAGCCCCCAGATGACTATGAAACCGAGCAAGTATGCGATGAAGAGCACACGCGCCCATGCCACCCGTCGGCGGTAGCGCTCAAATGTTGGTTTGTCCTCCGCGTCGATCCTCGCGCGCCAGTTCCCGAGCCCCAGCCGCACCCATAGTGGGTACTTGGCTCTCACGCGTCGTGGTGGACGCACTCTCTCAATTGCGACCGTCGAATCCACGACAGCTACGAGCCATGCCGCTGAAATGAGCACGAACATCCTATGGCCAGCGGCGCCGGCAGTCTTGGGCGGCGCGCCGCCCGATGGTCACCGCCGTCGCTCCCGATGGCCGAGCGCCATCAGGAACATGACGCTCTTCCCGGCCGCATGCGGGGAGAAGAAGCGAATGACGTCGTCGTCGAAGAAGGTGAGGCCGGTGGCGCCCAGGCGGAGCGCGTACGCGGCGAGGTAGCTCTTCCCGCCCTCGATCGCCGCCTCGAGCTGCGCGGCGCGGTAGCCCCGGTTTCCGTAACGCGCGAGCACGGGGTTCAGGCCGACCAGCCAGAAGACGCAGGCGGCCGCCTCGGCGGGGAGCGCCTGCCCGAGGCCTAGATGCCCGGCTTCGCGGCGGAACTCTCCGGCGCGAAGCAGCGCCAGGCGCTCGCCGTCGCGGTCGAGGACGTAGGTGCCCGGGTCGAGGCCGTCGACCGCGTGCACGATGAGGTAGAGGTCGGGGCGCGCGGCCCAGTCGCCCGGGATGCCGCGCGTCGACGCGCGCAGGATGGTCGAGAGCTGGGCGAGCGAGATCGGCTCGCGCGCGAAGGCGCGGGTCGAGCCGCGGCGGAGGATCACCGTCTCGACGGGCTCGGCCGTCGCGACGCTCGGCGCGAGCGGGACGGTGGGGCCGCCGGGCGGTGTGAACGGCGGGGGGACCAGCGGCCCGCGCCAGGCGGCGACCTTCTTCGCGGTGGTGAGCGACGAGGCGGCGTGTGCGCGCCGGATGGCGGGGTAGTCGACCTCGCGCGCGGAGAGCGGCAGCGTCGCGAGGCCGAGCCGCGGCGCGGGCGGCGCCGGCGGGGGCGGCGACCCGCCGCGCCCGAGGGCGACCAGGGCGAGCGTCACCTCGCGCTCGGTGTCGAGGTCGAGGAGACGGTTCAGCTCGTCGTCGACGAAGCCGAGCACGACGCGCGCGGGCAGATCGACGGCGGCCGCCACGGCGAGCAGGTTCGCAAGCAGCGTGCCGTCATCCCAGAAGCAGTGGCGGTAGGTGCGGGCCTGGTACTTCCAGGCGTTGCGCCAGAACGTGCTCGTGCAGGCGACGATCACGGGCGCCGTGGCGATCGCCGGCTCGCCCGCCGTCGCCGCCACCACGGCCGCGCGGTGGTCGCCGGCGCGGAGGCGGCGCAGCGCGAAGTCGTGCGGGCCGAAGTGGTAGACGCCCGCCTCGAGGTCGTCGAGCGGCCCCGAGGTCAGGTAGAGGTCGATGTGGTAGAGGGCGCCGGTGCAGGCGGCGGCGCGGAAGTAGATCTCGCCGCCGGCGTAGGTCTTGCGGCGGAGCACGCCGGCCGAGAAGTAGAGGAGGCGCGCGAGCGCGGCGCGACCCAGGCGCGGGCCGTCGCCGGAGGCCGTGCCGCGGTCGGCCAGCGCGGCGAGTGCCGGCCGCGTCGAGGAGGTGAAGTCCCGCGGCAGCGGGATCGGCTCCAGGTCCGGGTAGACCTTGAACGGCCGCGGCATGATCGCCCACTCGAGGTGATGGCCCGAGCGGTACACGCTCTCGACCGAGTGCTTGGTGCCGTCGTGGTAGGCCCAGATCTCGGCGAGGTCGTGGTTGTCCATGGACGCTCGAGCCTACACCCGCCGCGCGCGAGCGTACATGCCGCTTGACCCGACGGGGCGCGCGGCGGTAGCGGGACGCATGCACTTCGGCGTCGTCATGTTCCCCACCGACTACGCGATGCGGGTCGACGACCTGGCGCGCGCGGTCGAGGCCCGCGGCTTCGAGTCGCTCTGGTTCCCCGAGCACACCCACATCCCGGTCTCGCGGCGGAGCCCGTGGCCCGGCGGCCCGACGCTGCCGAAGGAGTACTGGCACACGCACGACCTGTTCGTCGCGCTGGCGACGGCGGCCGCCGTGACCACCACGCTCAAGATCGGCTCGGGGATCTGCCTGCTCGTCGAGCGCGACCCGATCACCACCGCCAAGGAGGTCGCGAGCCTCGACTTCCTCTCGCGCGGGCGCGTCCTCTTCGGCATCGGCGGCGGGTGGAACGCCGAGGAGATGGAGGACCACGGCACCGACTTCAAGCAGCGCTGGCGCGTGCTGCGCGAGCGCGTGCTCGCCATGAAGCGCATCTGGACCGAGGACGAGGCGGCCTTCGAGGGCGACTTCGTGCGCTTCGAGCCCCTCTGGTCGTGGCCGAAGCCGGTGCAGAAGCCGCACCCGCCCATCTTGCTCGGCGGCCACGGCCCGCGCGCGCTCGCGCGCGTGGTCGATTACTGCGACGGCTGGCTCCCGATCAGCGTGCGCGCCGGCGACCTCGAGGGGGGGATGACAGAGCTCCGGCGGCTGGCGCTCGAGAAGGGCAGGGACCCGCGCAGCATCTCGGTGTCCGTCTACGGCGCGCCGCTGGACGCGGCGGGGCTGGTGCGCTTCCGGGATCTCGGGGTCGCGCGCGCCATCTTCGCGCTCCCCTCGGCGGAGGCCGACACGGTGCTGCCCCTCCTCGACCGCGCCGCCGCGCTCGCGCGCCAGCTCGCGTAGCGGCGCGATGGACCTCCGGCTCGCCGGGAGGCGCGCGCTCGTCACCGGCTCGAGCGCGGGCATCGGGAAGGCGATCGCGGCGGGGCTTGCCGCCGAGGGCGCGCGCGTCACCATCTGCGCGCGACGTGCGGAGCGCCTGCGCGCCGCCGAGGCGGAGCTCCGGGCGCGCGGCGGCGAGGTGCTCGCGGTGGCCGCCGACCTCGCGACCGAGGAGGGGGTGGAGCGGGTGTGGCGCGCGCACTGCGAGGCCTTCGACGGCGGTGCGGACATCCTGGTGAACAACGTGACCGGCGGGCCCTCGCCGCCCGACGTCCTCGCCGCCACCGACGCCGACTGGCTCGCCAGCTACACCATGAACCTGGTGGTGCACGTGCGCTTCATCCGCCGCGCGCTGCCCGGCATGCTCGAGCGCGGCTGGGGCCGCATCGTGAACATCGCGTCCACCTCGGCCCGCCAGCCCGACGACCGGGCGCCGACCTACGGGCCGGCGAAGGCCGCGCTCGTCAACCTCTCGAAGCAGCTCGCCAACCTGTACTCCGGCCGGGGCGTGCTCACGAACTGCGTCTGCCCCGGCATCACGCGGACCGAGTCGGCGATGGCGGCGGCGGTCGCCCGCACCGCCCGCACCGGCAACGATCCGAAGCGCGTCTTCGACGAGTACTTCGGCGCCCGCCGCCCGCTCCCCGCCGGCCGCTTCGGCGAGCCGGAGGACACGGCCGCGCTGGTGGTACTCCTCTCGTCCGACCTGGCCTCCTGGATCACCGGCGCGTGCATCGACGTCGACGGCGGCTGGGTCAAGTCGATCGTGTGAGGACCCTCCGCCTCCTCGAATCGATGCGCGACGTGCCGCGCGCGGCGTGGGACGCGCTGGTCGGCGACGGTTCGCCCTTCCTCGAGTGGGAGTGGCTCGCGGTCCTCGAGGACTCGGGCGCCGCCACCGCCGCGACCGGCTGGCTGCCGCGCCCGCTGACCCTCTGGGAGGGCGAGCGCCTGGTCGGGGCCTGCCCGCTCTATGTGAAGGGGCACAGCCTGGGCGAGTTCGTCTTCGACCAGAACTGGGCCGCCGCCGCGGCCCGCGCGGGCATCACGTACTATCCGAAGCTGCTGGTCGCGGTCCCCTTCACGCCGGTCACCGGCGCGCGCTTCCTGAGCGCGCCGGGCGCGGAGCGGGGCGAGGTGATCGCGACCCTCGCCACGGCGCTCGAGGCGACGTGCGGCGAGAGCCATCTCTCCTCGGCACACGTCAACTTCTGCCTCCCCGACGAGGCGGCGGCGCTCGAAGCGCGCGGCTGGCTCGCCCGCACCGGCTGGCAGTACCACTGGACGAACCCGGGCTTCGCGTCCTTCGAGGACTACCTCGGGAGCCTGCGCAGCAAGCGCCGCAACCAGGTGCGCCGCGAGCGCCGCGAGCTCGCCGCCGAGGGCGTCGAGATCGTCACCTACGCGGGCGACGA
>Ga0209266_1001282_pt1 | contig 16856 bp, 15 predicted proteins | sample GraSoiAngelo_132_FD_185889 | JGI IMG/M metagenome (GOLD analysis project Ga0209266, IMG submission 185889) | Grasslands soil microbial communities from the Angelo Coastal Reserve, California, USA - 14_0929_02_40cm (SPAdes) (version 2) | ecosystem: Environmental > Terrestrial > Soil > Grasslands ...
TTCGAGATCGAAGCCGATCGGTTCATGCACCGCATGGTGCGCTTCCTGGTGGGGCTCATGGTGGACATCGGCCTCGGGCGCCGCCCGCTGTCGGATCTCTCCACTCTGCTCGCCGCGTCCGACAACCAGGCGGCCAGTCCGCCCGCGCCGTCGCAGGGACTGTACCTGGCGGCGGTGCGCTATCCCCCTGACCTCTACGCCGAGGCCTGAGCCATGAAGTTCTTCCTCGACACCGCCAGCCTGAAGGAGATCAGCTGGGCCGCACAGGCGGGCCTGATCGACGGCGTCACGACCAACCCCTCGCTGCTGGCGAAGCAGGCCGGGGACCTCGATCCCCGCGACGTGCTCAAGGAGATCTGCTCGCTGGTCGAGGGGCCGGTCTCCGCGGAAGTCGTCGCGGTCGACACCGACGGGATGCTGAAGGAGGGGCGGAGTCTCGCGAAGATCGCCGACAACATCGTGGTGAAGATCCCGATGCTCGAGGACGGCATGATCGCGGTGCGCCGCCTCGCCGCCGAGGGCATCAAGACCAACGTCACGCTGTGCTTCTCGAGCGTGCAGTGCCTGATCGCCGCGAAAGCGGGCGCGGCGTTCGTGAGCCCGTTCATCGGTCGCTTGGACGACGTCGGCCAGGAGGGGATGGACGTGATCCGCGAGGCGCGGGTGATCTTCGACAACTACGACCTCGACACCGAGATTCTCACCGCCTCGATCCGTCACCCTCGCCACGTGGTCGAGGCCGCGATGATCGGCGCCGACATCGCGACCATGCCGGCGGAGGTGCTCAAGAAGCTGCTGCTGCACCCGCTCACCGATCGCGGCCTGGACCAGTTCCTCAACGACTGGAGCAAGCTGGCCGCGCGGGCCAAGGCTTCGGTTTGAGCTACGTCTCGCCGCTCTCGACGCGCTACGCCTCGCCCGCGATGCAGGCGCTGTGGAGCGAGCGCCGGCGCATCGGGCTGTGGCGCCGGTTGTGGCTCGCCTTGATGGAGGCGCAGCGCGAGCTGGGGCTGGCCATTCCGGCGGCCGCGCTCGAGCAGCTCCGCGCCCATCTGGACGATGCCGATCTCGACCGCGCCGCCGAGCACGAGAAGCGTTTGCGTCACGACGTCATGGCCCACATCCACCACCTGGGCGAGCAGGCGCCGGCGGCGCGGGGCCACCTGCACCTCGGGGCCACCAGCGCCTACGTCACCGACAACGCCGATCTGCTGCTGATGCGCGAGAGCCTGCAATTGCTGCTCGGGCGTCTCCAGGCGGTGCTGGTTGCCCTCGGCAAAGTGGCGCGGCGCTACCGCGCCCTCCCCTGCCTCGCCTACACGCATTTCCAGCCGGCGCAGCTCACGACCGTCGGCAAGCGGATTACGCTGTGGATGCAGGACTTCGTGCTCGACGCCGAGGAGGTGCTGCACCGGCTGGACACGCTGCAGTTCCGGGGCGTCAAGGGGACGACCGGGACCCAGGCGAGCTTCCTGGAACTGTTCGACGGCGATCACGAGAAAGTCGCGGAGCTGGACCGCGCGGTGGCCCGAAAAATGGGCTTCGCGCGCGTGTTTGCGGTCACGGGGCAGACCTACCCGCGCAAGCAGGACGCGCAGGTGCTGGCGACGCTGTCCGGCATCGCCACCGCCGCCGCGAAGTTCGCGACCGACCTGCGCCTGCTGCAGCACGAGGGCGAGATTCTGGAGCCGTTCGAGAGCGAGCAGGTGGGCTCGAGCGCGATGGCGTACAAGCGCAATCCGATGCGGGCGGAGCGCATGACGGGCCTCGCCCGGTTCGTCATCGAGCTCGAGGGCAATGCCTGGCACACCGCCGCCACGCAGTGGCTGGAGCGCACGCTCGACGACAGCGCCAACCGCCGGTTGGCGATCCCCGAGGCATTCCTGGCGACGGACGGCATCCTCGTGCTCGCCACCAACGTGGCCGCGGGGCTCGAGGTACGAGAAGCGGTGATCGGCCGGCACGTCGCGGCGACGATGCCGTTCCTCGCCACGGAGCGGCTCCTGATGAAGGGCGTGAAGGCCGGCGGCGACCGCCAGGCCCTGCACGAGGTGATCCGCACGCACAGCCTCGCCGTGGCCCAGGCGGTCGCCGAGGATGGGGCCGCGAACGACCTGCTCGATCGGCTCGCCGCCGATCCCGCGTTCAAGCGCCTCAAGGTCAAGGCGAGCGCCGACGAGCTGGTGCCTGAGGCGTACGTCGGCCGCGCGCCGCAGCAGGTCGACGAGTTCCTGGACGAGGTGCTCCCGCCCGTGCTGCGGCGCATCGAGACCGCCGCCCCCGCCGCTGCGTCGGCCGAGGTGAAGGTATGACCGCTCCCCTGGTCGAGAGCCGCCTGCCTCTGCCCATGCTGCGGCGGGGCAAAGTGCGCGAGGTCTACGAGGTGGATCGCGACGCGCTGCTGATGGTCGCCAGCGATCGCGTCAGCGCGTTCGACGTGGTGCTGAGCGAGCCGGTGCCGCACAAAGGGGCCGTGCTCACCCAGCTGAGCGCGTTCTGGTTCCGCAAACTCGCGGGTGTGCTGCCGCACCACCTGCTCACCGCCGCCCCCGACGAGATCGTCGCGCGCGTGCCCGTGCTCGCCGAGCACCGCGAGGCCATCGCCGGCCGGGCGATGCTGGTGCGGCGCACGACGCCGGTGCCGTTCGAGTGTGTGGTGCGCGGCTACCTGTCGGGCTCGGCGTGGTCGGAGTACCGGAAGGCGGGGACGCTCGCCGGCGAGCCGCTCCCGGCCGGGCTGGTCGAGAGCCAGCAGCTCCAGCCCGCGATTTTCTCCCCGGCGACGAAGGCCGACCACGGCCACGACGAGAACGTCACGTTCGCGCACCTGGCCAGGGTGCTCGGCCAGCCGCACGCCGACCGGCTGCGGCGCGCGAGCCTGGCGCTGTACGAGGCGGGCCGCGCCTTCGCGGCCGGACGCGGCATCATCATCGCCGACACCAAATTCGAATTCGGGACCACGGCGGACGGTACGCTGCTGGTCATCGACGAGATCCTGACGCCCGACTCGTCGCGCTTCTGGCCGGCCGACCGCTACACTCCGGGGCGCAGCCAGCCGAGCTTCGACAAACAGCCGCTGCGCGACTACCTCGCCGAGCTCAAGGCGCAGGGCCGCTGGGACGGCGAGCCGCCGCCGCCGCCGCTCCCCGACGAGGTCGTCGCCGCGACGAGCGCGCGCTATCTCGAGGCGTACCGGCGCCTCACCGGCGCGGCGCTGGAGACCGTCGCGTGAGGATGGCGCCCGAGGGCCGGCCGTTCATCGCAGTGGGGTGGAGCCTCACGGCGCTCGCCGCGTGGGCGACGTGGCGCTGGGGGGGCAGTGGCGCGTGGGCGGCGGTCACGGCCGTCCTCGCGATCCTCGCCGTGTGGCTGCTGGTGTTCTTTCGCGATCCGGCCCGCCAGGGCCCGCGCGGCGACACGGTGGTGATCGCCCCAGCCGACGGCAAGATCGTGAGTGTGGTCGAGACCGACGAGCCGATGTACCTGAAGGGCCGGGCGCTGCGGGTGTCGATCTTCATGAGCGTGTTCGACGTGCACGTGAACCGCTACCCGGTGTCGGGGACCATCGAGCTGGCGCACTACAACCCCGGCAAGTTCCTGCACGCGGCGCGGGACAAGGCGAGCCTCGACAACGAGCAGGCGTCGGTGGGGCTGCGCGGCCGCCGCGGGCCGGTGCTGGTGCGCCAGATCGCGGGGTCGATCGCGCGACGGATCGTCACCGACGGTCGCGTCGGCGACGCGGTCACGCAGGGCGCGCGGCTCGGCATGATCCGCTTCGGCTCGCGGGTGGACGTGTTCCTGCCCCTCGCGGCGCGCCCGGCGGTCCGCGTGCAGCCCGGCGACCGCGTGGCGGCGGGCGCGACGGTGTTGGCCGAGCTCGGGGGGGACGCGTGAGACCGCCGGCGATCCGCCCGCCGAACATGCGGCGCGTCGTCGTCGTCGTGCCGAGCCTGTTCACGCTTTTCAACCTGTTCTTCGGCATCTGGGCGATGGTGCTGGCGGCGCGCGGCGAGTTCTATCGCGCCAGCTGGTTCATCGTGTTCGCGGGGATCCTGGACACCTTGGACGGCCGCGTCGCCCGTCTTTCCAACACGGGCACGCGCTTCGGCGCCGAGCTCGACAGTCTCGTGGACGTCGTGAGCTTCGGCGTCGCCCCCGCCTTCCTCATGTACGAGCAACATTTCGCCGCCGCCGGCGCCGCGGCGTGGATCTTTTGCTACTTCTACGTCATGGGGGCGGCGATCCGGCTGGCGCGCTTCAACATCACCCAGGCGGGCCGCGCCAAGGCGCACTTCATCGGGCTGCCCTCGCCGGCGGCCGGGATGACGCTCGCGACCTACTATCCGTTCTCGCAGACCGCCCTGTATCAGGAGCGGCTGGCCCACCTGCCGTGGCCGCTGCTGCTGACGTTCCTGATGATCCTGCTGACGATCCTCATGGTGAGCAACGTGCGCTACGCCACGCTCCCCCGCGCCGGCTTCCGCACGGCCCGCGGGCTCTTGGGACTGGCGGTCATTCTGAGTATCCTCATCTTCGGAATCTGGCGGCACGACGAGTTCCTCTTCCCCCTGGGGATCACGTTCATGGCGTACGGGGTGCTGCGGGCCGCGGTGCTGGGACTGTTCGTCGGCCCCGAAGAGGACGAGGAGACGGAGATCGCCGGCCCCATCGTCCTCGGCGACACCGACCGCGTCGGCGAGGCGTACGGGCCCCCGCGGCGCGGCATCTCGCCGCGGGGAGGCATCTGATGGCGCCGTTCCGTGTCGAGGTGCGAGTGATGCCCCGGGCCACGCTCCTCGATCCCCAGGGGCGGGCGGTCGAGCACGCGCTGCACGCGCTGGGGTTCCCCGAGGTGCGGCAGGCGCGGGTGGGCAAGCACCTCGTGCTGGAGCTGGAGGCGGCGACCCGCGAGGACGCGGCGACGCGCGCCCGCGCGATGTGCGATCGCCTGCTGGCCAATCCGGTGACCGAGGACTACCAGCTCGCCGTGGACGGCGAAGGGGGAACCGCGTGAGCAAGCGCGTGGCCGTCGTCGTGTTCCCCGGCTCGAACTGCGACGCCGATACACTCGCGGCCGCGCTGGCGGCAGGGTCGGACGCGTACTACGTCTGGCACCGCGACACCGACCTCAAGCAGGCCGATGTCGTGATCCTGCCCGGGGGGTTCAGCTACGGCGACTACCTGCGGTCGGGGGCGATCGCGCGCTTCTCCCCGGTGATGCGCGCCGTCGAGGCGCACGCCAGCGCCGGCGGTCCGGTGCTGGGCATCTGCAACGGCTTCCAGATCCTGTGCGAGGCGGGGCTGCTCCCGGGGGGCCTGATGCGTAACGCCGGCCTCAAATTCCTGTCGCGGCCGGTGCGGGTGCGGGTGGAGGTCACCGACACCCCCTTCACCTGCTTCGCGACCCCGGGCGAGGAGCTGGTGCTCCCGATCGCGCACGGCGATGGGCGTTATGTGGCGGACGCGCGCACGGCGGCCGAACTCGAGGCCGACGCGCGGGTGGTGTGGCGATACGTCGGGGACAACCCCAACGGCTCGACGAACGACATCGCGGGAATCAGCAACGTGGCGCGCAACGTGGTGGGCATCATGCCTCATCCGGAGCGCCGCAACGACCCACTGTTGGGCGGCCCGGACGGCGCCCGCGTCTTCCAGTCCATGGAGGCAGGTCATGCGACGCAGCACGCTGGCGCTCTTCGCGCTGTTGGCGGTCGCCACGACGGGATGTGACAAGATCAAGCTGGCGATAGACAAGATCAAAGGGCAGAAGCCGTCCACCACGACGGCCGCCCGGCCAGCTGTCCCCGCCGCGGACACCACCAAGCGCCCCGCCCCCGCTCCCTCCCCGACCACCCCCGTTCCGGGTCGCCCGGCGGCCGGGCAGCCGGGTGGCCGCCCCATCCGTGAACCGCCGCAGACGGTGCCCTCCCGGCTGCCGCAGGCGCCGGTCGTTCCGCATCCCAATCGCGACGTCCCGTACTTCTCGGCAGACACGGGTACGATCGCCCCGGGGATGGGCGAGCGCGACATCTACTCCATCTGGGGCCAGCCCGTCGCGGTGCGGCGCGAGGGCGAGTACACCTACCTCTATTTCCAGAACGGGTGCGAGTGGACGTGCGGCATGCAGGACCTGGTGATCCTGCAGAACGGCAAGGTCGTGGATGCCGTGCTGCGCTGGCCCGGCCACGGCTACAGCGGCGAGTCCTCTTCGCCGCCCGGCAAGAAGCCCGTGCCGAATCCCGGTGGCGACACGCTACGCGTCAAGCAGTGAGGGGCGATGGCCGAGAAACCGAGCAAGAACGAAGAGGAGTATTTCGCGAGGCGCGATGCCGACCTGATGCGTCAGCAGCGCGCGACGGCCCAGCAGGCCGCCGCCGCCGCGGAGCGGCGCTCGCACCACATGAAGTGCCCCAAGTGCGGCTACGATTTGATCACCGGCGAATGGCACGGCATCGAGATCGACCAGTGCACCCACTGTCACGGCATCTGGTTCGACGCCGGAGAGGCGGAATCGCTGCTCGCGCACGATGACCGCGGCATCTTCTCGCGCGTGTTCCGCGCGGTGTTGAAGGGCGTCTCGGGCGCCCGGGCCTCCGACACGTGAGCGGGGGGCTCCCCCCCCCTCCCACGCCCTTCCCGGGCGACCCCCCGATCACTCCGGCGCTGGTCCGCGAGCACAACCTCACCCCCGACGAATACGGCCGCATCGAGGCGTTGCTGGGTCGGACACCCACCTTCGCCGAGCTCGGCATCTTCTCCGCGCTGTGGAGCGAGCACTGCTCCTACAAGCACAGCAAGCCGGTCCTGAAGACGTTCCCGGTTACCGGGCCCCAGGTGGTGCAAGGCCCGGGGGAGAACGCCGGCGTGCTCCGTCTCCCCGACGGGTGGGCGGTGGCGTTCAAGATCGAGTCGCATAACCACCCCTCCGCCGTCGAGCCGTACCAGGGCGCGGCCACGGGGGCCGGCGGCATCCTGCGCGACGTGTTCACGATGGGCGCCCGGCCGGTCGCGCTGCTCAACAGCCTGCGCTTCGGGCCCTTGGGCGACGCGCGCAACCGCTACCTGTTCGCCGGCGTGGTGCGCGGCATCGGCGACTACGGCAACTGCGTCGGCATCCCGACCCTGGGCGGGGAGGTGGAATTCGGCCCCAGCTACGCGGGCAATCCCCTCGTCAACGCGATGTCTGTCGGGCTCCTCAAGGAGCGCGACCTGATCCGCGCCCGCGCCCACGGCGTGGGGAACGTGCTGCTGTGCGTGGGCTCACGCACCGGCCGCGACGGCATCCATGGCGCGTCGTTCGCCTCCGAAGAGTTGACTCAGGCGAGTGAGCAGCGGCGTCCCCAGGTGCAGGTGGGCGACCCGTTCACCGAGAAACTGTTGATGGAGGCAAGCCTCGAGCTGATCGCCTCGGGGCACATCGTGGCGATCCAGGACATGGGGGCGGCGGGGCTCACCTCGTCCTCGGCCGAGATGGCCGCGCGCGGGGGGGTCGGGGTCGAGATCGATCTGTCGCTGGTGCCGACGCGCGAGCCGGGGATGACGCCGTACGAGATCCTGCTCTCCGAGTCCCAGGAGCGGATGCTGGTCGTCGCGAGGCCCGACCGGGTCGCGCAAGTCCAGGCGATCGCCGCCAAATGGGAGCTGGACGCCACGCCGATTGGCCGTGTGACCGACGACGGGGTGTACCGCTGCCGCTGGAGGGATCAGATCGTGGTGGAGATTCCGGGCCGGCCATTGGTGGAGGACGCCCCGGTCTATCACCCCGAGGCGCGGGAGGACGAGGGGATCACCCGGCTGCGCTCGTCGCGGCCCACCTCCCACACCCCACTCCCCACGCCTGAGGATTGCTTGCTCCGCCTCCTCGACGATCCCTCCATCGCTTCGAAGCGCTGGGTGTTCGAGCAATACGACTCGACGGTCCAGGCCAGCACCGTGATCGCCCCCGGGGGCGACGCGGGCGTGCTGCGGGTACGCGGGGAGACGTTCGGCCTCGCCGTGAGCACCGACGGCAATGCGCGCTACGTGTTCCTCGATCCGTACGAAGGCGGCAAGGCCGCCGTCGCGGAGGCGGCGCGCAACGTCGCCTGCACCGGGGCGCGGCCCCTCGGCATCACTAATTGCCTGAACTTCGGCAGTCCCGAGCGGCCGGCCGTGTTCCACCAGTTCAAGGAAGCGTGCCGCGGCATCGCGGACGCCTGCCGAGCCCTCGGGACTCCGGTCACGGGCGGCAACGTCTCCTTCTATAATGAAAGCCCCGGCGGCGCGGTGGATCCGACGCCGGTGATCGGCATGGTGGGCCTGCTCACCCGGGTCGACCACGCCGTGCCCAGCTTCGCCAGCGCTGCGGGCGACGCCGTGCTCCTCTTCGGCGAGACCGGTGCCGAGCTGGGGGGGTCGGCGCTGTGGGCGACGGTGCTCGCGTTCGTGGGCGGTGAGCCGCCGCGCGTGGACCTGGAACGGGAGCGGCGGCTCGTGGACCTGCTCGCCAGCGCCGCCGAGCGCGGGCTGCTGCGCTCCGCTCACGACTGCTCGCACGGCGGGCTCGCGGTCGCGCTCGCCGAGGTGGCGATGGGCGGGCCGTACGCGGAGCACGGCTTCGGCCTCGACGTCGACCTTACGTCGTACGCCGTACGTCTCACGCCATACGAAGTGCTGTTTGGTGAGACCCAGGCCCGGGCTGTCGTCACCTGCGCTCCCGATCGCGCGGCGGCGGTCGCGGCCCTCGCCGCCGAGCTCGGCGTCCCGGTGCACCGCGCCGGCACGGTCAGCGCACCGGACGGCGTGTTCCGCGTCACGTGGCGCGACGCCCATATCGCGCGCCCTGTCACCGGGCTGCGCAGGGTATATTACGAAGCAATCCCGCGGCGAATGGGAGACTAGCATGTGCGGCATCATCGGCGTTTCGGGCCTCGCGGAGGCCGCCCGGCTCGCCTACCTCGGCCTCTACAGCCTGCAGCACCGCGGCCAGGAGTCGGCCGGGGTCGTGGCGGTGGACGGCGAGGGCGTCGCGCGCGCCCACCGCGGCATGGGCCTGGTCGCCGAGATCTTCAACGAGCAGATCATCGCGGGCCTCCCCGGCGACATCGCCATCGCGCACACCCGCTATTCCACGGCCGGCACCTCGGTGCTCGCCAACGCCCAGCCGGTGCTGGCCGGCTACCGCGAAGGGCCGCTCGCACTGGCTCACAACGGCAACCTCACCAACGCCGTGCAGCTGCGCAGCGATCTCGTCGCCAAGGGTTCGATCTTCCAGACCAGCTCCGACAGCGAAGTGCTGGTCCACCTCATCGCGCGCTCCGAGGCCCGCGAGCCGGAGGATCAGCTGCTCGACGCGCTGGAGCGCGTCGAGGGCGCCTACTCGCTGGTGATCACCGTCGGACGCACCCTGTACGCCATTGTGGACCCGCGGGGATTCCGACCGTTGTGGCTGGGCCGCCTGGGCGCGGGCCACGTAGTCGCCTCCGAGACGTGCGCTCTTGACCTGATCGGCGCCAAGCGGGTGCGCGAGCTCGAGCCCGGCGACTTCGTGCGCATCCGCGACGGCAAGGTGGACCGGCTCCCGTCCCTGCCGTCCAAGCCGGCGCGGCGCTGCGTCTTCGAGCTGGTGTATTTCTCCCGGCCCGACAGCACGATCTTCGGCCGCTCGGTGGACCGCGTGCGCCGGGCACTGGGCCGCGAGCTGGCGAAAGAGCATCCCACCCCGGGCGCCGACTGCGTGTTCTCTGTCCCCGATTCGTCGAACGCGATGGCCCTGGGGTACGCCGAGGAATCGGGCTTGAAGCTCGAGCATGCGCTGATCCGCAATCACTACATCGGGCGGACGTTCATCCACCCCGCGCAGCAGATCCGCAGCTCCAAGGTCAAGATCAAGTTCAATCCGGTGCGGGAAGTGTTGGAAGGAAAAAAGGTCGTCGTGGTGGACGACTCGCTGGTCCGCGGCACCACGAGCAAAGAGCTGGTGCAGATGATCCGGCAGGCGGGCGCGCGCGAGGTGCATTTCCGGGTCGCCTCCGCGCCGATCACCGGGCCGTGTCACTACGGGATCGACACGCCGACGCGCGCGGAGCTGATCGCGGCCTCCCACTCCGTGGAGGAGATCCGCGCCCACCTGGGCGTCGAGACCCTGGGCTACCTCTCGCTGGACGGCATGCTGCGGGCCGCGGGCGGCGACCCCGGCGAGTTCTGCCACGCCTGTTTCTCCGGCGATTATCCCACCGCCATCCCCGAGGACGTCGCGGCCAACCGCCACGCGGCCCCGCTCGCGACGGCGGTTACTCTGTAGCCGATTGCCTTCCGTCGAGCGCTTCGTCTACTCGTTCGGCCCCGGCCGCGCGGACGGCTCGGCCGCGATGCGCGACATCCTGGGCGGCAAGGGCGCGGGGCTCGCCGAAATGGCGAATCTGGGCCTGCCGGTGCCGCCCGGCTTCACCCTCTCCGCCAAGCTGTGCCTCGCCTACATCGAAACCGGGGACCTCTCGGACGCGCTGCGGGAAGAGGTCGCCCGGCACCTGAAGCAGCTGGAGCGGGCCGCGGGGAAAAGGTTCGGCGACCGCCGGAACCCCCTGCTCGTGTCGGTGCGCTCGGGCGCGGCGGTGTCGATGCCGGGGATGATGGAAACGATCCTCAACCTCGGCCTGAACGACGACACCGTGCAGGGGTTGCTGGAGGGATCGAAGAACCCGCGCTTCGCCTACGACTCGTACCGGCGCTTCGTGCAGATGTACGGCGATGTCGTCTTCGAGCTGGGCAAGGAGCCGTTCGCGGAAGTTCTCGACGAGATGAAGGTGCGGCGCCGCGTCGAGCGCGACATCGATCTGCCGCCCGACGACCTCGAGGCCCTGGTGCACGAGTTCAAGGCCATCATCCAGGCGAGGAGCGGCGTCTCTTTCCCCGAGGATCCGCAGCGCCAGCTCTGGGGCGCCATCGAGGCCGTGTTCCGCAGCTGGAACACCCGCCGGGCCGTGGATTACCGCAAAGTCAACGGCATTCCCGACACCCTCGGTACCGCGGTGAACGTGGTGTCGATGGTCTACGGCAACATGGGGGACGACAGCGGCACCGGCGTCGCGTTCACGCGCGACTGCCGCGGCGGGGAGAACACCATGAACGGGGATTTCCTCGTGAACGCCCAGGGAGAAGACGTGGTCTCCGGGGCGCGCACCCCGCAACCCATCGCCAAGATGAATCGTGGGCGTCTCGCCAAGGTATTCAAGGAGCTCACCCGCATCGCCGCGAAGCTCGAGCAGCATTTCAAGGACGTTCAGGACATCGAGTTCACCTTCGAGCGCGGCAAGCTGTTCATGCTGCAGACGCGTCGCGCGCAGCGCACCGGCCCCGCGGCGGTGCGCATCGCGGTGGAGATGGTCGAGCAGGGGCTGATCACGCAGGACGAGGCGATCCAGCGGGTTCCGCCCCAGGATCTCGACCAGCTGTTCCACCCCATGGTGGATCCCAAGGCGAGCGTGACCGTGCTCGCCAAGGGGCTGCCGGCGTCGCCCGGCGCAGCCACGGGCGAGGCGGTCTTCGACGCCGACGAGGCCGAAACGCTGGCCAAGAAGGGCCGCAAGGTCATCCTCGTCCGGCCCGAGACTTCCCCTGAGGACTTCCACGGCATCGTCGCCGCCCAGGCCGTGCTCACGGCCCGCGGCGGCATGACGAGCCACGCGGCGGTCGTCGCGCGCGGGATGGGCAAGACGTGCGTGGTGGGGGCGCAGGGGATCGACGTCGATCCGGCAGGCGGGCGGTTCCGTGCCAACGGGCGGGTGGTCAAGCGCGGTCAGACGATCACCGTTGACGGCACCAGCGGGCGCGTGATCCTCGGCGCCGCCAAGGTGGTGCACCCCAAGATGGGTGCGCACTACGCCAAGCTCATGACCTGGGCCGACCAGCGCCGCCGGCTGCGCGTGCGCACTAACGCGGACACGCCCGCGGACGCCCGCCGCGCCCGCGAGTTCGGCGCCGAAGGCATCGGCCTGTGCCGCACGGAACACATGTTCTTCGAGGGGGACCGTATCACCGCGATGCGCGAGATGATCGTCGCCCCCGACGAAGCCGGCCGCCGCGGGGCGCTTGCCAAGCTGCTGCCGATGCAGCGCGAAGACTTCGCGGGGATCTTCGAAGCGATGGCGGGCTACCCGGTGACCATCAGGCTCTTGGACCCGCCGTTGCACGAGTTCCTGCCGCACACGCGCGAGGAGATCGCCGGCCTGGCCAAGGCGATGCACCTCCCTCCGGCGCGGCTCAAGCGGCTCGTCGCCTCGCTCGTTGAAGCCAACCCGATGCTCGGCCATCGCGGCTGCCGGTTGGGGATCACCTACCCCGAGATCACCGAAATGCAGGCACGGGCGATCTTCGAGGCGGCGTGCCGGGTCGTGTCGCGCGGGAAGAAGGTGAACGTCGAGGTGATGGTGCCGCTGGTGGCGACGGTCGAGGAGCTCCGGCGCCAGGCGCAGATCATCCGCCGGGTGGCACAGGAGGTGTTCCACGCGGAAGGGCGGGCGGTGCCGTGTCTCGTCGGCACGATGATCGAGTTGCCCCGGGCGGCGCTCACTGCCGACGACATCGCCCGGGAGGCGGAGTTCTTTTCGTTCGGCACCAACGACCTCACCCAGACGACGTTCGGGCTCTCTCGCGACGACGCGGGGCGGTTCCTGCCCTTCTATGTGGAGGCCGGCATCCTGCCCGACGATCCCTTCCAGGTGCTGGACCAGGAAGGGGTGGGGCGGCTGATGGAGCTGGCGGTGCGGTTGGGGCGCGGCGTGCGCCCCGAGCTCAAGGTGGGCATCTGCGGGGAGCACGGGGGCGAGCCGAGCTCGGTGAAGTTCTGCCACCGAGTGGGGATGAACTACGTCTCGTGCTCGCCCTTCCGCGTGCCCATCGCCCGCCTCGCGGCCGCCCAGGCCGCGCTGGAAGAAGCGGGCGTCATCAACCGGACCCGCGCGACGGTCTAGCGCCTCAGCTCGTCTTGGGCGCGCACGTCACCGCGAAGAAGACACCCACCAACAGCGCGATCACGAAACACACGATCGCCACGGCATACGCGGAGCCCTTCGACAGCCGGTTGGTCACTCGCACGCCCGTGGCGGTGAGCACCACGCCCCAAATCGAGAAGGGGTTGATGCCCTTGAGCAGGGTCGAGGCGAACCGCCCGCCGGCGGGGATCAGCAGATCGAGGCCGATCGCCGGTTGCAGGTCTTCCATGCTCGTGATCCCCTCTTTGCCTTTCACCATCATGATCACGAGCGTGATGACCTGCGTGAGGACGAAGGTGACCGACGCATAGGTCGCCACGCTGAGCAGCTTGCTGAACTTCGCTTCGCCGCCGAACAGGGAGACCACTACCCACAGCAGCCCGGCGTTGATGAGCATGAAGATGCCGTAAATGATCGGCCAGACCGCGACGCCCACGCCCGCGAACTTGCGCGCCGCCGCGGCGCGGTCGGGCGGCATGGCCTGGTACATCGGCTCCAGCGCGAGCTTCGCGTAGGGAAGCAGCAGGAATTGAATGACGACCAGCGCGACAGCCAACACGACGTACGGCTGCCAGAATCGCGGCTTTTCGTCCACCCGGGTGAAGACCGCTTCCGGCTCGAACAGCACCCGACCGACATCGGCGAACGCGCTCATCTCACCTCCCGAAGTGATTGCGGATTGCGGATTGTGGATTGCGGATTCTAGGGTTCGACGTTCAATTCCGCCACTTGGAGATCGGTGGGGGCCTTGACCCTTTCCCCGGGACGGGGGTACGGTAAAGACTAGGAGCCAATGGTTCTCCCGCTCGTTGTGAAGCTCGGGCTGATCGCCCAGACGCCCGCTCTCTCCACCGCCGGCGCGCAAACCGCGCCGACCCTCACCGCCGCCTCCGTCCGTGTGTGGCTGTCCGACAGCAATTACCAGGTAGGGGCGCGCGCTCGGGTGTTCGTGAACCTCCGCGATCCGGGCTACCTCGTGGTGCTCCACGCCGACGCCGCCGGCCGCATCCGCGTGCTGTTCCCATTGAGCCCGGACGAATCCTCCCAGGCGCCGGCGGGCGCGACGCTCCAAGTAGCCACGTGGGGCGACCAAACGGCGTTCGTCGTACCGGCTGGAAGCGGGGTCGGGACGGTCGTGGCGGTGCGCTCGCGCACGCCGCTGCGGTCCGACGACCTGCGCACTGATACCGGGTGGGACTACGCTAATTCCCTGCTGTTCCAGCCGACCGCGGGCAACCCGCTGGCGGCGTTGCTCGACATCGCTGATCGCATGACGGGCGGCGCCCACTACCAGTACGACGTAGCGGTGTACCGCACGCCGCAAACGTCGAGAACGCTGGCGGTTCAGGACGAGGTGCCGTGGAGCGGGGTCGGGTCAGGCGGGAGCTACTACCCGGAGGTCGCTGCCCCCCGCCCAATGGCGGTGGTGGCGCAAACCAATTCCGTGGGCTGCTCCAACGCGACGCTCGTGGATTCGTTCTGCGGCGTCATCGACAATCACGTCACGAACATCTACCAGCAGCCGGAGCAGCAGCAGGCGCCGCAGTACGTGCCGTACTACCTCCCCTACTTCATCCCGCGGCGTCACCGCTTCAGTCGGGATTCGCAGCCCACGCCGCCACAGCCGGCGATTGCCCTGGCGGTGAACCTGCGGGCGTTGCGCACCGCGATGGTCCCGCCGCGCCAACGTGAGCCGGCCCCCATCCGGGTGCGGCAGCCCTACGCGCCGAGTCACCTGTCGCTGCCCACAGAGGAGGCGGCCCCCGCGACCGCCGCGGCCCCGCGCTTGCAGATCACCAGCACGGCGCCGGTGGGGGCGGCGAGCGGCGCTTCCACGACGCCCGGTCGCATCATGATGGTGCGCTCGGTTCCGGCCGGAATGTCGGGGTGGCGCGGAGCCGTGGCCAGTCAAACGCCCGCTGCGCCAGCTCCCGAGGAGTTCACCGGCAGCAGCAGCTCGGGGGGGACGAGCGCGTTCGCGCGGCCGGTGCCGCTGCGGGTGGGGGGAACTGTTCTGTACCGTGGATCGGTGCGACGCCGCTAGGAGGTCGCTGACGCTGACGTAGTTCCGAGCACGACACCCCGGTGCCGGTCCGCCCACCACGCCCACGTCACCGTCACCGCTTCCAGCACCAATCCGACCGTGACCATCGCGGGCACACTCGGCGGCGGGGCTCCGTTTGCGCTGACGGCATACAACACGGTCAGGACCGCCACCAGCCCCCACCATCCCCACCGCCCAATGGCGTCCCGCGCCCTGGTGGTCCGGGTGTACAGCCACACCCCAGCCACGAACAGGAGACTCTCGACCACGACCGTCCCGGCGACTGAGTTCCACAGCCCGAGGCCGAGCTTCGTGTCGAGTCCTGGCGCGAGCGGCATGTCCGGCCGGTGGGTCACCCAGTCCAGCACCCAGTGGCTCACGACGCCGAAGAAGATCGCGATCCCGCCGGCGCGGTACTTGGTGACGGCGTAATAGATCCCGCCGAACACCAGCCCCCACACGCAATCCATCAGCAGGCTGTGGGACCACGGATAGTACTCGAGGTCGAGCGGGTTGAACGCCATGAGGCCGGGGACGATGCGCACCCGCTCGACGCCCAGCAGGACGAAGATCGGCCACAGGATATCGGCGAGGAGGGGGGCGGCGAGCAGCGGGCCCAGGGAGGCCTTGGGGGCAAGCTTCTTCGACGCGAACCCGACGGCGAAGTGGCCGATGAACATGAATGGAGGCGCGGGGAATCGAACCCCGGTCCGAATCTGACTCCGATGCCGCTCCTACGTGCGTAGGCGACGCTTTTTAAGTCTCACTACCGTGGCGCCTCGCCGGCCCCGGCAGCAACAAGCCCTTTACAACTCTCGCGCAACCCGTTCGGGCCCCGGGTCACACCAGCCCGACTTTGCGATACGTGAGCGCCGCCTCAGGCGGGCTGCCACTCACGCAGGTGCACAAGCCGAAGCTTATGCAGCCAGGGCCAACTCAGTGTTGGCAGTTAAAAAGTGCCAGTTGTTTTGCGAGGTGACTGACGACCTCGGCACGCAGCGACACCCTCATCAAACCCGTCGAAACCTGTCGCCCCCCAGGAGCGAACCTAGTCGCCCGGCCGCGCCTTTTCAACTCGGTTGCGCCCCGCTTCCTTGGCACGGTACAGCGCCGCATCGGCGGCGCTGCGCAGGTTGTTGATGTCGCGCACCGTTTCGGGGTAGGCGGCGACGCCGCACGACGCCGTCATCGGGTACGGCGTCGCGTTCCACCGCCACCCCGACGATTCCACCGCCCGCCGCATCCGCTCGGCCACGTCCAGCCCCTGGTCGAGCGGCGCGCGCGGCAGCCACACCGCGAACTCCTCGCCCCCGATGCGCGCCACCAGATCCACGTCGCGCACCTGCGCCTGGAGGATCCCCGCGACGTGGCGCAGGGCCGCGTCCCCCGCCGCGTGGCCCAAGCTGTCGTTCAACGCCTTGAAGTGATCCAGGTCCACGTAGATCAGCGTGCCCGGCTCGCGGACGGCCGCCGCTCCACCTTCCCGCGACACTCGCTCCTCATCCACCTGCTTCTCGAACTCGCGGCGGTTGCGCAGCCCCGTCAGCGGGTCCAGCACCGCCCGCTCCTCCGCCTCGTGCACGGCGCGCGCCGCTGCGAGCCGCGGCCCCAGCTCCATGACCAGCCGCCCGATCTGCTCTGCCACCGCGGCGTTGGCCGCGATCGTGGGGCCGAGCAGCACGAGCGCCCCCACCGTGAAGTGACCGTCCACGAGCGGGTAGGCGACCCCCACGCGCTCCTGGCGGCGCCGTTCGGGCATGCCGGGGCCGAAGATGTCGTCGCCGCGCTGCGAGGCGACCGGCACCCCCGTCTGGATGGCGCGCAGCACCGGCGCCGCCGAC
>Ga0209266_1001285_pt1 | contig 16817 bp, 15 predicted proteins | sample GraSoiAngelo_132_FD_185889 | JGI IMG/M metagenome (GOLD analysis project Ga0209266, IMG submission 185889) | Grasslands soil microbial communities from the Angelo Coastal Reserve, California, USA - 14_0929_02_40cm (SPAdes) (version 2) | ecosystem: Environmental > Terrestrial > Soil > Grasslands ...
TTTACGAGATCGGCGCGGAGGGAAACCGGCAATTCATCGCAACCGAGTTCATCGAAGGCATCACTCTGCGTGTGTCGATCGGGCGCGGAAGAATAAATCCGCATACGGCGCTGGAAATTGCTGTGCAAGTGGCCTCGGCGCTGGCTGCCGCGCACGAAGCCGGCGTCGTGCACCGCGACATCAAGCCTGAGAACATCATGCTGCGACCGGACGGATATGTGAAGGTGCTCGATTTTGGGATTGCCAAACTGAGCGAACAAAGGCTGGCGTCGCACGATCACACGGTCGAAACAACCGCACCGCTGCAAACGCGACCGGGATTGGTGTTAGGCACGGCGCGTTACATGTCTCCGGAACAGGCCCGCGGCCAGAAGGTGGATGTGCGCACGGATATTTGGAGCCTGGGCGTAGTGTTCTACGAAATGGTGGGAGGAATCCCGCCGTTCCGCGGCGACACGCCGAGCGATTGCATCGCCTCCATCCTGACAGCGGAGCCACCACCTTTGTCCGGCATACTGACAGATGTTCCGCTCAAACTCGAATCCATTCTGCAAAAGGCTTTGCGCAAAAACAGTGACGAACGTTACCACACGATCAAGGAGATGCTCGCCGACCTGCGCCTTCTCAAGGAGGAACTGGAAGCAGATAGCTCCTTGCCGCAGACCAAGGCGCCTGCCGAATCTATCGTCAGCAAAATCAAACATCATAAGCGTGGCATGTTATTCACGCTGGCGGGGGCGCTGCTGGCGGCCGCGGTCGTTTACTCTTTTTACTTTGTCGCCCCGGCGCCATTGCCAAATGAAAAATCCATCGCCGTTCTGCCGTTTGAAAACCTGAGTGAGGAAAAATCCAACGCCTACTTCGCGGACGGGATCCAGGACGAAATTTTGACCCGGCTCTCAAAGATCGCGGATCTCAAAGTGATCTCGCGCACGTCCACGCAGCGTTATAAGAACACGTCTCAAAAAGTTTCTGAGATTGCGAACCAACTCGGTGTGGCCAATCTCCTGGAAGGCAGTGTCCAGAAAACAAATGATCAGGTGCGCGTGAATGTGCAATTGATTAGAGCCGCAAGTGATTCGCATCTCTGGGCAGAGACATTTGATCGCAGAGTGACTGACATCTTTTCTGTTGAGAGCGAGGTGGCCAAAACCATCGCCGATCGATTGCGCGCGAAACTTACTGGTCAGGAAGAACAAGTCATTGCGGCTAGACCGACAGATAATCCTGAAGCGTACGATGCGTACCTGCGTGGTCTGGCTTATACCCTTAAAACGGGAAACTCACCCGCTAACACCCTTGCGGCACAGAAGTATCTGAAGGAAGCGGTGCGGTTGGATTCCAAGTTCGCGCTTGCCTGGGCGTTGCTATCATACGTCGATGCGCTCGGCTATCTCACACTCACTCTTCAACCAACAGTTGCACTCCGCGAAGAAACGGGCCAGGCAGCTGAAACGGCTCTGACTCTGCAGCCCAATCTCGGCGAGGCCATAATGGCCAGGGGATATTACTACTACGCATGCTTGAAAGATTACGACGCCGCGGTGCGTTCCTTTGAGCAAGCACGTCAGTTTCTGCCGAATAGCAGCCAGATTCCTGAATCGCTGGCGTACGTCGCACGCCGGCAAGGTCAATGGGACCGGAGCGAGTCCTACTTCAACGAAGCTGAGCGGCTCGACCCGCGCAATGTTTCGCTGCTCACCCAGCATGCACAATCGTACATGATAGTTCGTCGTTTCTCCGAAGCGCTGCGGAAGTTTGATCAGGTGCTCGATGTAATACCCGGCGACCTGGATACACTTGCGCAGCAGGCAGGTATTGCCCAGGCGCAGGGCGACCTTCAGCGGGCTGCTGCACTACTCGCTCCGTTGCATCCGCCCGCCGACGACACGGGCGCTTTGGAAATACAAGTTTATCAGGCGATTCTGGAACGTCGGCCTGTACAAATGATCTCTCAGCTAAAGGAAATACTTTCCAAGCCTGATCCCGCTTTGGGTTATAACAATGGCGAGCTGCGCTTTTGGTTAGGCTGGGCGCAAGAAATCGCTGGCGACCATTCCGCGGCTCAGGAAAGTTTTCGGCAGGCTCGCGGCGAACTGGAACCGTTTCTTAAAGAACAGCCGGATAACTATGTTCTCATTGGCGATCTCGCGCTGGTCAATATGGGCCTCGGTGATAAAGCCGCGGCGTTAGATCTGTCGGAGCAGGCGATGAGGGTGCTCCCGCTCGAAAAAGACGTAGTGGATGGTCCCGCGCCGATCGAGATTTTCGCCCGGGTGGCCGCGCAAGTGGGAGAACGGGACCGCGCCATCGCCGCGTTGGAAAAATTGTTATCGATACCTTCCGAGGGCGCACTGGCTTCGCGCGTGCCGCTCACTCCTGCGCTGCTCCGGCTCGATCCGATGTTCGATCCGCTCCGGAACGATCCGCGCTTCCAGAAATTGGCGGCAGAACCTATCTCAAGATCTCTCTAAGTAACCACGCCAGAGCGTACGCTCCGCGGAAAAGAGATCGCCTCGACCCGCCTTCATGATTTCGGCGTGGCGGGCGCAGCCCGTTCGACTTCGCTCCCACCTTCGCACGACTTCGGCGTGGCAAGCAGGGCAGACTCATTGGCCGCTACAGATAACGGCATGGATCTATTCATCAGGCCGCACGCGGGCGGCCTGCATCGCAATGGGTACTTCCTGTTTGTGTATGGGAACCGCGTTGCAGTAACCTTCCCCGCATTGGCATGGACCCGGCTACCTTTCTTACCGAGCTGAAGCGACGCAAGGTTTACAGGGTCGCCGTCGCCTACGCGATCGTGGCGTGGCTGCTGATTCAAGCAGCTTCCATTTTGTTCCCGACTTTCGAAGCGCCTCCCTGGGTGATGAAGGTTTTTGTCAGTGCAGTCGTTCTTGGGTTTCCAGTCGCGCTGATTCTGGCGTGGGCATTCGAGCTGACCCCGGAAGGAATCAGGCGGTCCGAAGAAATTTCGCCGCGAGAGCCCGAGACGCCGAAAACTGGCAAATGGACCGCGATTATTGTTGCCGCCGCCCTCCTCGCGGCTGCGCTGCTCGCGTTTCAATTTGCGCGAACAAAAAGACCAGCGAATGCCGAACTGGCAAAACAAACCGCGCCAACTGCAACACTGGACAAATCAGTCGCCGTTTTGCCATTCGAAAATTTGAGCTCGGACAAGGAGAACGCGTTTTTCGCGCAGGGTATTCAGGATGAAATCATCACGACGCTCTCGAGAATCAGCGGGCTTCGCGTGATCTCGCGCACTTCTACTGCCCACTACCAAAGCGCTCCTGAGAATCTGTCTGAGATCGGTCGACAGTTACGTGTGAGCAATGTGCTCGAAGGAAGCGTCCAGAAGGCCGGCGATCGGGTGCACATCAACGTGCAGTTGATCCGAGCCGACACGGACGCCCATTTGTGGGCGCAAAGTTATAACCGGGAATTGACTGACATTTTCGGAGTAGAAGCCGAGGTTGCGAAAAGTATTGCTGACTCGTTGCAGGCCACGCTTTCACCGCAGGAAAAAGCTCGCGTCGAAACCAAACCCACAACCAACCCGGACGCTTACGTTCTCTATTTGCGTGGCCGCGATTACCAGACGCGACCGGATAACCTGCTGCAGGATTTCAAATCGGCTGCACAGCTTTACAAACAAGCCATTGCGCTCGACCCGAACTTCGCTCTCGCTCACGCGCGACTCTCAGCAGTGATGAGCACGATCTATCATTGGTTCGAACCGACACAGGAAGTAAAAGAGACTGCCCGCCGTGAAGCGGACGAATCACTTCGACTTCAACCTGATCTCGGCGAAGGGCATCTCGCGCTCGGCCTCTATTTCTATTACGAGGAGGGGAATTACCAGGACGCTCTGCGCGAATTGAATTTGGCAGCCAAGACTCTTCCGAACGATGGCGATGTCGGTCTTTACATTGCTGCGGTGCAACGACGGCAGGGGCATTTCACCGAGGCTATTGCCGCTTACCACAAAGCTGAAGCGATTGATCCACGCAATTCCATTACGCTCTACGATGCCGCGCAGACCTACTTCGGAGTACGCGACTGGCCAAATGCCGTCAAAGGAATGGATCGCGTCCTCGCGCTCGCGCCCGACTCGCTCAATGTCAAAATACAACGCGCCTACATGGAGTTTTTCTGGAAAGGCAGCACGGCCCCGATTAAGGCAGTTCTGGAGAGCTTCGCGCCAAATCTCGATCCCGACGGGGTCGTCACCTTTAGTCGCTGGGACGTGGCTCTCATCGATCGTGATCCGGATGCGGCTGAACGCGCGCTGAGATCGGCACGGCTTGAGAACTTCGTCGCGCCCACCGGCATACCATTGCCAAAAAGCTATCTCGCAGGCTGTGTGGCGTTGATGCGCAATGATGCAGGGCGGGCGCAGCACGAATTAGAAACCGCGCGGCCGATATTGGAACAAATTGTGATGAAGAGTCCGCAAGACGGCATTCGTCACGCGCAGCTCGGTTTTCTTTACGCGTTAATGGGATTCAAAGATGACGCTTTGCGCGAAGGCCAGCGTGGAGCGGAATTGACGCCTGTCTCCAAAGACATAGTGAATGGAAGCACAGTTCAGGGGTTTATCGCGTTGATTTATGCGCGCAACGGCGATGCCGATCACGCTATACAGCTGATCGAGCGTCTCCTCACCACCCCGTTCGCGGTCGATTACGCTGACAACGGCATCACGCTTTCAGATCTGCGGAAGCGGTGGGAATGGGACCCGTTACGGAACGATCCACGTTTTCAAAAGATCTTAGCGGAGCCAGAGCCCAAAACCCTGTACAAGTAAGTTGAGCGCTTCCAAGAGTTTCGCGCTGAGACAGCGGAGACTACAAAAAATGAAATCGCAGCACACTTCTTTCTTCGCGGCATTCGTTCTTAGTTTTACTTTGGTCGGATCAATGTCTGCACAACAATCTCCAGCAGAACGGGTGGCTGAAATTCAGGCTGCCTTGCGCGACGCCAGGCTCGATGGCTGGCTCTTCTACGATTTTCGGCATAGCGATCCGCTCGCTTATCGGATTTTGAAGCTGGACGAAAACATGCTCGCCTCTCGCCGCTGGTTCTACTACGTCCCAGCCTCGGGCGAGCCGATTAAAATTGTGCAGTCGATCGAGCAGTTCAAACTCGATTCGCTTCCCGGCAAGAAGATTGTGTTCCGCAGCTGGCAGGAATTGCACGCGCGACTGCGAGAGGTGCTGGGCGCGGGGACGAAGGAATCGAAGCGCCGCGTTGCCATGCAGTATTCGCCCATGAACGATATCCCTTACATCTCGCGCGTGGACGCCGGAACGATCGAGCTTGTCCGCTCGTTTGGAGTCGAACCGGTCACGAGCGCGGAACTAGTTCAACGATTCGAAGCCGTGTTTTCTCCGGCTCAACACCAGATGCATGTGGAAGCCTCCGATAAAATGCATCGCATCATTCAGGAGGCATTTGCCGAGATAGCGCGCCGGATTCGCGCCGACGAACCAACTACAGAGTGGGATATTGCGCAGTTCATGCTTCGTCGCTACAGCGAAGAAGGAATGCAGCAGGAGCCCATGATCGTTGCGGTGAATGCAAACAGCGCCAATCCCCACTACATACCGACGAAGCAAAAAAATTCACCTGTCAGGCGCGGTGATTTCGTGCTAATCGATGCGGCCACTAAACTGACCAAACCGGACGCAGTCGCGACTGACCAAACCTGGACTGGCTATGTGGGCGAAAGTGTTCCGGAAGATTACTCGCGCATTTTCAATATTGTGCGGGAAGCGCGTGATTCTGCCGTCGATTTCGTGCGCAAAAACATTGGGGCGGGAAAATCGATTCGCGGAGCGGAAGTCGATGATGTGTCGCGCGGTGTGATCACCCGCGCAGGTTTTGGAGAACAATTCACGCATCGCACCGGCCATTCCATCGGCGAAGAAACTCACGGCAATGGCGTTAACATCGACGATTTCGAGACGCGCGATTCGCGCCGTATCATTCCGGGAGTTTGCTTTTCGCTTGAACCCGGGATTTATCTCGAAGGGAAGTTTGGGGTTCGATCCGAAATTAATGTTTACGTTTCGGATAAAGACATCGAAGTCACTGGGCAGCCAGTCCAGACGGAGATCGTCGCGATCCTAAAGACTTCGTGAGGTCCGAGCGAGCATTAGGTCTTTGCGTAGATTTCTGCGCCGGATTTCTTGAACTCCGTTGCCTTCTCGCTTAATCCCTGTTCGATTGCTGCTTGTTCTGCAATCCCCTGTTCAGCGGCGTACTTCCTCACGTCCTCTGTTATTTTCATGGAACAGAAGTGAGGACCGCACATCGAACAAAAGTGTGCTGTCTTTGCCCCTTCCGCCGGCAACGTTTCGTCGTGAAACTCGCGCGCGGTTTCGGGATCGAGCGAGAGATTGAATTGATCCTCCCACCTGAATTCGAACCTGGCTTTGCTGATTGCGTTGTCACGATATTGCGCTCCGGGATGGCTCTTCGCTAAATCCGCGGCGTGCGCAGCGATTTTGTAAGCAATCACGCCGTCTTTGACGTCCTTTTTGTTAGGCAAACCGAGATGTTCCTTCGGCGTGACGTAGCAAAGCATGGCGCAGCCGTACCAGCCGATCATCGCCGCGCCGATTGCGCTGGTGATGTGATCGTAGCCGGGCGCGATATCGGTGGTTAACGGACCGAGCGTGTAGAACGGCGCTTCGTCACACCACTCGAGTTGCTTTTCCATGTTCTCCTTGATCATGTGCATGGGAATGTGGCCCGGGCCTTCGTTCATCACTTGCACGTGTTGCGCCCACGCGCGCCGGGTCAGCTCGCCCTGCGTGTACAACTCGGCAAACTGCGCCTCGTCGTTTGCATCCGCAATACTGCCCGGCCTCAGGCCATCGCCGATGGAAAAGCTGACGTCGTACGCGGCCATGATCTCGCAGATTTCGTCCCAATGCGTGTAGAGAAAACTTTCCTGATGATGCGCCAGACACCACTTGGCCATGATGCTCCCTCCCCGAGAAACAATCCCTGTCGCGCGTTTAACCGTTAAAGGGATGAAGCGTAATAGGACGCCGGCGTGCACGGTGAAATAATCGACCCCCTGCTCCGCCTGTTCGATGAGCGTGTCGCGATAAATTTCCCAAGTCAGTTCTTCCGCGCGGCCCCCGACTTTTTCCAGCGCTTGGTAAATCGGCACGGTGCCGATTGGCACGGGCGAATTGCGAATGATCCATTCGCGCGTTGCGTGAATATTTTTTCCGGTACTGAGGTCCATCACGGTGTCGGCGCCCCATTTCGATCGACGATGCCACGGCGCTGTTGCCGATGTTGGCGTTGATTTTTACCAGGAAATTGCGGCCGATGATCATCGGCTCGGATTCCGGGTGATTGATGTTGGCGGGGATGATTGCGCGGCCGCGCGCTACTTCTTGCCTGACGAATTCCGGTGTGATGTCAGGCTGGATGTTTGCGCCGAACGATTCGCCGGGATGTTGTTGATCCAGGTCGTTGCGGAATCGTATCGCCGGTTCGATTCCGTTATAGCCGCTGCCGTCGGCTGCAGCACCGCGGTCAGCGCCCGCCGCTACGGTGTGTCCGTTTTCGCGAATCGCGATGAATTCCATCTCCGGCGTGATGATTCCCTGGCGAGCGTACCAAAGCTGGGTGACTGGGTGGTTTGCCGAAGCGCGCAAAGGCTTACGCCTCGGCAAAGTTGATGGTTGAGGGTTGAGAGTTGAGAGTTTTTCATCACTCCCGTTTCCGTTCGGCATTGGACGTTGGGCGTTGGATGTTCGGCGTTTCTGCTGCGAAAACGCATGAACTTCCGAGAGATATCCGTCATCAATTGGCCTAACGAGTCGTCCTTCGTATTCCGCCACATCTCTGCGTGCGCGAATCCAGTTCGTACGCAACGCTGGCAGGCCTTGCGTGACATGGCCATGAAAATCGGGATCACCCCACGGGCCGCTCGTGTCGTACACGCGCACTGGTTCGTTCTGGAGAATTATGGGCGAGGCGCCCGCATTACCCTCGATCTGGCCGCTGATCGATTTCGTCGGTGCGAGCGAGATTTCCCGGAACGGGACGCGAATATCCGTATGCAATTTGCCCGCGACGTAAGTCTTTTTGGAATTGAAACTCGATCGACGCCCGTCTCTCTCGCCGCTAGCCGTCGCGGCTTTACCTTCTATGTCGCTCGCCCCGCTCGCTCCGTTTGGCAAAGGCGTTTCTGTGCTTTGTGAATCAATCGAGTCTTTGGGCGCAATCATGAATGAGTAAGTGTGCTTTTGGGGAGGTCCCTCATTGCATTCGGAATGACATCATAAAACAAAAAACCATGCGCGATCGCGCGCATGGCTGACATCACCAGTCCGGCATCGGACCCTCGCTCCCTTCGGCGGCATTACCCGCATCAGGTTCAAGGGGTCTCCACTCCCGCCGTCGCGGGACCAGACTCTCAGCCATTGCGGCTCCCCCGCAGTTTGCTTCTTGGTCAGAATAGGACTCGTACTTGCGAAGTCAATGGTAGCCACAGGTGTGTCGCCTCCGAACGCCCATGCAGCCGACATGGCTGCCACTACAGCGGACACCCAATCGGGGATGCCGCGCCTGTAGCGAAACTGCTGACGAGATTCTATTCGGCGGGTTGCGTAGCCGATTCTTCTTTCATGTCAGAGTGAAAGACGGCTTGCCACTGACCTTTTATCATCCGCCAGACGGAACCGTTATTATAACTGCCGGACGTGTCCTTGCCTTCCGACGTGGACTGAACCTTCGCCTTATAACTGATGATGGCGGTGCCGGGATCCGGAAAGACGACATTGAAATCGCTCAAGTCAAACGATTGCATCTCCGTCTTTGCCATTGCGTCCAATTCTTTTTGCAAGGTTAGGATTCCGTTGCTGTAAACAGCGACGAGATCTGCGGAAACGAGCTTCTTGAAGTCGTCCTGTTTCTTGTCTTTGAACGCTTGCCAGGCCGCTTTTTCCTTGGAGATAATCGCGTCTTTGTTATTGTCGGATGCGGCGAATGATATCGCGATCGTCGCGCAGAGCGCTATTAGGGTGTAGCTAATTAGTTTTTTCATGAGGTTGGTCCTTTCGTTAAGTTTGTATTCAATCAGGCGGGCAAACCCAATCAAAAAATCGTGTCATTGATCGCCTACCCAGAAGCCAATCCCGATGCCGGCGCGGAGGGGTATCGCTACGTCACGGGACAATCGGGGCGGATTCGAGAGACATTCTTTGCGAAGGTGTCGGCGCCTGCTGCGGCGCAGGGAACGCGGACTGACCAACCAGGTTGACTATACTTGTATCTGCTTCTTTCAATTCCGCGTCCTGAACCGCGAATTCATCCGGCGCCGATTTGACCTGTTTGCGATAGTCCGCGACGAGCAGCGGCGGCTGCTTCTTGATTCCCAATGCGCGATAACTTTCGATCCCGACGCTGATGGCGTGTGCAAGCTTTGCGCGCCATTCTTTTTGCGCAATCAACTTGCACTGTCCCTGCTCTGTCAGAAAACCGCCTTCGATCAGCACAGCCGGCACCTTCGTCAATCGCAGAACAGCAAAGCGCGCGCGCTTGATGCCCCGGTCATACTCGGGGATGTGGCCCAGCAGAGAATGATAGATGCATGCTGAGAGCGCCAAGCTTTGCGCATCGACAGCGCTCCCGGGTTGGGTGCTGAGAGCACTTGGAGCTACTGCGCTGTCGGACGTGGATGGCGCTCCACGCGGGGTAAATGAAAAAATCTCAAAGCCCGTGGCGTTCCGATCGTCATTCGAAGCATTGAAATGAATGCTGACGAAAATCGAGTCACGCGCCTTGTTGGCAATCTGTGCCCGGACTTCGAGAGGAACAAAGTAATCGCCCTCGCGCGTCATGATCACGCGCAGTCCTTTCGACAGTAACAGCGGGCGCAGCTTTCGCGCTACATCGAGAGCAAAATCTTTCTCGTAACCGTAACGACTTACCTGACCCTTGTCGTAACCGCCGTGTCCCGGATCCACAACGATAGTCTGAACTTTGCCGACGTTTGGGACACGGTGCGGGCGCACCAGCGGCTCGATTGTTTTGGCTACATCAGTGCGTGAGACGAGAAGCTTTCCATTCTGTTCGATCGCCGGAAAACACAACCAACTCCGCGCGCCGTTGATCATCACCTCGCGGCTGCCGCTGACAAATTCCAGCGGATTCTTCGCCGCCTCGAATTCTACTTTTTCGCCGGAAGCGGCGATGCCCGCGGGCAATCCATAAAACCGCGAGACATTATCGACGCTCAAATAATCCTGGCCGCTAACCTTGATGATCTGCCAGTCGTCCGCGGCAAGTGCGGTTGTTTGTGTTATAGCGATGACACCGACCAGGAACCCGATCGCGAACCATCGTTTCACTGGGAGGACCATGGTTGCGTTATAGTATCGAAAACATCTCCAATCTCAAATCGCGTGAATCTGCGTCTGCGGGTGGCAATCTCGATGTGAAATTAAATTGACGCAGCGTTTTTTTTCGTTAAACACCGGAAATGTTTTTGTCTTGCCGACGTATTCCCTCCTGTTGGATCATCTCGCTCCTGCTCGGTTTAACCCTCCTGCTCGCGGTCCCTGTTCGCGCGGCTCAAAAGCATCCGAAAAGTTGTGTCTGGCGCGTGACCAACGCGAAGGCGCCATTTTATCTGGTGGGCTCAATCCACGCGCTCAGCAAAAAAGATTATCCACTCCCGGCGCCGTACGAGATCGCGTTAAAAAATAGCAGGCGTTTCCTCTTCGAATTCGATCCGAGTCGACATGTCGAATTCGAAAAGAAATTTGAGGCAGCGGGGAAATATCCTCGCGGACAGGATATCCGCTCAAAGATTCACCCTGACCTTTTGGCCTGGCTCCGCCAGAATATTTTGACTGTTGAGGCCGATCAACGTCAGGGCAGGCGGGAACACGTCAGGGGCTTCGACAGCCAGATGGGCTACAAACCCTGGTGGATTGCACAGCATCTCGTCGGCCCGGCGACATATACTAAAAGCTCTCTCTCGCACGGGCTGGACAATTATTTCGTCCGGAAAAGAGAGAAAAGAGATTGCCGGCCTCGAATCAGTCGATGAACACGTGGCAGTCATGGGTGGGTTGTCAGATCGCGATAGCGAATTCATTCTGCGCGACGCTCTCGACGAGCCCAGGAACGCCGAGAAAGAATTCAGCAGGATGCACAAGGCATGGCGCAAAGGCGATACCGATGCGCTTTGGGCAGGTGACACCCGCCTCCGGACAAAGGCTCCCTGGATCGCTGCGCGTTTTGTCGATAACCGCAACACCAAATGGGTTCCGCGGATCGAAGCGGAACTGAAAAGCGGCAAGCCGACTGCAATCGTCGCTGGTGCACTACACTTCTCCGGTCCGAATAGCGTCATAAAGCTGCTGGAAAAACGCGGATACAAAATCGAGCAACTCTAGTCCGGAAAAACCGGAGAAGTATTTATGCCGCGTCGATCGAGAATCACGCGCAGTATCGCCGCCAGCGGATGCATTCTTCTCGCTGTCTAGCGGCTTGCATCTGGTGAGCTGGCTTCGAATGGCAAACACTGTCTCTGGCGAGTCACGAACGCCCGGGCCCCATTTTATCTCCTCGGCTCCGTTCCTGCGTTGCAGGCATCCGATTATTTTCGGACGCCGGTCATCGAAGAAGCGATCAAACAACCCCAGCAAGTCTGGTTTGAGATCGATCCTAAAGATGAGTCCTTTGGAGAAAAACTCAGGGAAGCTGCAAAACTTCCCAGCGACCAATTGGTTCAGAGCAAAATACATCCAAAGACCTACGAATATTTGCGCAAGATCACACTCAGCAGAATGAACGACTGGCATCATCTTCGTCCCTGGGCCATCGCCATGATGTTGCGAAATCCAACTCTCGGTAACCCGGATTACCGCTGGGGCGTCGATAGCTATATTGCACAGCGAGCGCGCTACTATGGTAAGCTCACTGGCGGTCTCGAAACAGCGGACGAGCATATCCGTGTTTTTTCCGACATGTTCGACGCAGAAGGCGAAGTGGTCCTGCTGCAAGCTATAATCCACGCAAAGGACGAGGCAGGGCAGTTTCGACAAGACGCGTCAGCATGGAAAGTCGGTGATGCTGCTCGCCTTAATGCGATACACACCGGTGAAATGAAAGAGGCTCCGACGGTTTCGTGGCGGTTGCTGGATCGGCGTAACGCAAGGTGGAGCCCGAGAATCGAAACGGCAATCAGATCGGGAAGACCGACATTGATCGTCGCAGGCGCACTGCATTTCGCCGGGCCTCGCGGCGTTATCGCCCTGCTCCAAAAACGCGGTTACAAAATCGAGCAACTCTAGGCTACGAGGCCTGCTTCAGGGAGCCGATCCTTTCTCCGCCTGACACCAGCGTCTTATAAAGTGCTTTCGTTTTTTGTGCGATTGACGTCCAACTAAAATTTTCCTCCACTCGTTTGCGCCCGGCTTTGCCGAATTTTTCGCGTAATTGTGGATCTTTCATTAGCTGATTGACGCGCTTAGCGATATCTCGCGCGAATTTTTCGCGGTTTGCCGGCTCGAATGAGCCTTCCTTCGTTTGTTCTAGTGGAACCAGGAATCCGGTCTCGCCATCGGCAACGACTTCTTTGATTCCGCCAACGGCACTGGCAACCACCGCGGTTTCGCACGCCATTGCCTCAAGATTGATAATGCCGAACGGTTCGTAAATCGAAGGGCAAACAAATACCGCTGCGTGCGAGTAAAGTTCGCGGGTCGCCGTTTGATCCACCATTTCATTGATCCAGACGACTCCCGGCCGCTGCGCTTTTGCGGCTTCCACTGCGGTTTTCATTTCTTCTGCCATCTCCGGCGTGTCCGGCGCGGCGGCGCAAAGGACGATTTGGAAACCGTGATTCATGAATGGGATTGCGCGCAGCAGGTGTTGGAATCCTTTCTGACGGGTGATCCGACCGACGAACAGCAGGTACGGTATGTTTGGGTCGATGCCGTAGTGCTTGAGCGCGTTGCTCGAATCGACTTTCCGGTATTGCTGCAGATCGATTCCGTTGTGGATCACATGCGCGCGCGCGGGGGCCACATCGAACAATCGCTCAATGTCGTCCTTGGTCTCGCGAGAAACAGCAATAATCGCGTCAGCCATTTCCAACGCCGTCTTTTCAACCCAAAGCGAAAAATCGTAGCCACCGGCGAGCTGTTCGCGCTTCCAGGGTCGAAGCGGCTCCAGCGAGTGGACTGTGATCACGAGGGGAATTCCGTAATTCTTTTTCGCTAAGATCCCGCCGAAGTGGCTGTACCAAGTGTGACAGTGCACGAGATCGGCATCGATGTTGGTAGTATTGAAGTCGGTGCACCGCCGCACGGCGCCGAAAACGGAGCGCAGCGGCTTTGGGCAACTGAAATCGCTTGTATCAACCTTGTAGCCGGTGACCTTGAGATTGCCTTCTTCAATGTGCTGGTCGCCAAAGCAGCGAACTTCCACCGGCATCATCTTCGCCAGTTCACGCGAAAGATAGCCGACGTGAACGCCCGCACCGCCATAGATGTGCGGAGGATATTCATTGGTGAGAAAAAGAACTTTCACGAGCGTCCATAGAATGACGATGCACGAATGTCGAATAACGAATTAATGACAAAGTTCGAATGACGAACAAACGCCTGCGAAGATCGAGATGTCTTGGAGATTCGTCATTCAGCTAGCGTTGTACTTTCAACAGCAGCACCGGCACCTCCACTTCGTGGCGCACTTTGTCGACAGTCGCCCCGTAAAGTATGTCGCTGATGAAACGGTGGCCGTGCGTCGTCATCGCAATGAGATCGACATTTTTCTCCCGAGCAAGTTTGATGATCTCGTCCGAGGGCTCGCCCAACGCCAGGACGGCGTCGCAGGAAAAGCCTTCCGCGGTCAGTTCACGGCTGCGTTTTTCCAGGTAAAGCCGGTCCTGTTTCATCTCTTCGCTCTCGGCGAGTTTGAGCTGATCGAAATTGCGTGCCACCCAGCCATCGGCCACATGAACGAGGAGCAGTTTCGCACCGGCCATTCGTGCAAGAGGCTTGATATGGGTGAGAATGGTCTCATCGGCTGGGCTGTTCTCGAGCGGAATAAGGATATGTTTATACATGACAAAAATGACGAAATTCGAATGACGAATGACGAATAAAATCCGAAGCTCGAATGGCGAAAAACCACAAATAAATCGCTAGCTTACTCTCCGGCTGCTGCTCGCAAACAGTCCGCATGAGGCTGCCGTTCCAAGATAAATCTTGCGCGCGCGCGTTTCGAGCTTCGGATTTTGTCATTCCTTCGTCATTCGTCATTAGGCCTTCGTCATTTTATTCAGGCATCGGCAAACCGATGAACCCATAGAATGCCTTACGAACCGCGTCTGGTATAAAAATATCGAAGAGCAGCTTCACGTTAAGCACAATGATAATGCCGGCGGCCGTCCAGCCCAGAATTTTCACCCAGAGACGGTTGGCAAACTCGCCCATTTTCGCCTTTTCCCCCGTAAACCGCATCAAAGGCCAAACGGCAAAACCGAGCTGCATGCTCAATACGACCTGACTGGCAACGAGCAATTCCGTAGTCTTGCCTTCACCGAAAATACCGATGATGAACACCGCGGGAACGATCGCGATGAGTCGCGTAATCAACCGGCGCAGCCATGGGGTGATGCGAAAATTCAAGAAACCTTCCATCACAATCTGCCCGGCGAGCGTGCCAGTCAGGGTCGAGTTTTGTCCGGAAGCGAGCAGGGCCACCGCGAAAAGGGCACTGGCCACGCCGACGCCCAGCAGCGGGCTGAGTAACTTATAGGCGTCCTGAATTTCCGCGACCTCCTGGTGCCCCGACCAATGGAAAACCGCGGCTGCCAGTATCAAGATCGCGCTGTTGACGAACAAAGCGAACATAAGCGCGGCGCTAGAATCGATGGTGGCGAACTTGACCGCCTCGCGCCTGCCCTCCGGCGTCTGCTCGAACTTGCGCGTCTGCACGATGGACGAGTGCAGGTAAAGATTATGGGGCATCACAGTCGCGCCAAGAATGCCGATGCTGACGTAAAGCATTTCCTGATTTGCGACGATGCCTGGATTGGGAATAAACCCCAGGAGGATGCCAGTCGGGCTGGGCTTGGAAAAGATCAGTTCAGCGGCAAAACAACCTCCGATGGTGGCGATAAGAGTGATCACAATAGCCTCGACATAGCGAAAGCCTTTTGTTTGCAGATACAACACCAGGAGCACATCGGACGCAGTAATGATGCAACCCCACACCAGCGGAATTCCGAAGAGAAGCTGCAGCCCGATGGCCGAGCCGACAACCTCCGCCAAATCGCAAGCAGCGATGGCGAGCTCGCAAAGAACCCAGAGAAGCCAGACGGTAGGTGTCGAGTAGTGATCGCGACAGGCCTGGGCAAGGTCGCGGCCCGTGGCCACCCCGAGTTTGATGCACAAATGCTGGAGCAGGATGGCCATCAAATTGGAGATCATGATGACAGCCAGAAGCGAGTAACCAAACCGGGCCCCTCCAGCCAGATCGGTGGCCCAGTTGCCCGGATCCATGTAGCCGACCGCCACGAGGAACCCCGGGCCGGAGAAAGCCGCCAGTTTGCGCCAAAATGAAGCCGTCGTCGGAACGGCGATGCTGCGGTGGACTTCCGGCAGGGAAACCTCGCCGGCGGTTCTCCGCCAGGCTACATGAGATTTTGCTGCAATTGTGCCGTCGCGTTGCGTCATCACTTTCCCTAGCCGTTTCTTTTTCGAGACCTTCACTGATGAGTAAGCTTGGTCTTGAACATTAGTCTGACCTAATTTAGTTGGATAACAATATGATTCTGTCAATCATCAATTATTTATCTCTTTGACTATTTTGTCCTGAATCATATTTTTCGAAGCATGCGCCGCAAAACGTCCTACTCCGCGCTCGGCAGTTCCACAGCGGTCGAGGATTACCTGGAACGCATCCTGGAACTGATTAACTCAAAAGGATACGCCCGCGTGGTGGACATCGCGGCCGCCTTAAGAATTTCCCAGGCAAGCGTGACCAATATGGTTCAGAGACTGGACGCCGAGGGTCTTCTGAAATACGAAAAGTATCGCGGACTTATTTTGACTGCAGCCGGTAAGAGCCTGGCCCATAAAATCGCCCAGCGGCATAAACTTCTGACTGATTTTCTGGGACTGCTTGGCCTCGACGATCGCGTCATTTATCATGATGTAGAGGGAATGGAGCATCACATTAGCCCCCCCACCTTGCGCGCAATTGAAGCTCTCACCGCTCAACTGCGGCGCCGACCGGCGTTGTTGGCGGAATTGCAAGCTGCGATTGCATAGGCGACCCATGAGAAAGAAAAGGATCTCATCGCGTCGGGCTGCGATTCCCGTTCGAGCGCTTGATTTCGTGATGTATCACACGAAAAACATTCGCCGGGCCCGGGCCTTTTATCAGAAGCTTTTTGGCCTCAAGCGCGGAGAGGAGTGGAATGATTTCTGGAGTGAGTTCGCGACCGAACCGTTGACTTTCAGTCTCAACGGCACGGGACATAAACGCCATCCTGAATGGGACTGGAGTGGGCCGGCGTGCGTCGCGCTAGCGGTGGACGACGTTCGCGCTGCGATTGATATTTGCCGCAGACACCGTGTCAAAGTCCTCATCGAGCCAGTTCAGACACGCGTCTGCTGGATGGCATGGATTGCGGATCCGGATGGCAACCGGATTTGCCTGCATTCACGCAAAGACGGGACAGCAGGATAGGACTACACCTTGCCAGATGCGGGGACCGTCGCAGCCGTGTTGCTGCTCAATTTCTTAAAATGAAGTTG
>Ga0209266_1001287_pt1 | contig 16801 bp, 20 predicted proteins | sample GraSoiAngelo_132_FD_185889 | JGI IMG/M metagenome (GOLD analysis project Ga0209266, IMG submission 185889) | Grasslands soil microbial communities from the Angelo Coastal Reserve, California, USA - 14_0929_02_40cm (SPAdes) (version 2) | ecosystem: Environmental > Terrestrial > Soil > Grasslands ...
CTCGCGCGCGCTCGAGTCCGGCATGGTCTTCACCGTCGAGCCCGGCCTGTACATCGATCCCGAGCGCGAGACGGTGACGTATTCGCTGCGCGAGTACAGCGAGGACGAGCAGTGGGAGCGCCGCTATCGCCTCGGCGTCGTCGCCGCCAAGAAGTTGGAGGAGGAAGACAAGGCGAAGGCGCCCAAGATCACCCATCCGGTGCCGAAGGAGTTTCGCGGCATCGGCGTGCGCATCGAGGACGACGTGCTGATCACCGCCGCCGGCCACGACATCCTCACGGCCGGCACGCCAAAGAGCATCGACGAGGTCGAGCGCGCCTGCGCCGAGGCCTCGCGGCTGCCCCGTTCCTAGCTCAGCTTCGGCGAGGAGACGATGAAGACACTCGACGGCAAGGTCGCGCTCGTCACCGGCGGCGGCTCCGGCATCGGCCGGGCCACCGCATTGCTCTTGGCCGCCGAGGGCGCGCGCGTCGCCCTGGCGGGCCGTCGCAAGGAGCCGCTCCAGCAGGTCGTGGCCGAGATCGAGCGCGACAAGGGCGTCGCCGTAGCCAAGACGTGTGACCTGACGAAGGCGCACGAGGCACGCGAGCTGGGCGCGTGGGCGCTGAAGACGTTCGGCGGCGTCGACATCCTCGTCAACAACGCCGGGCAGTCGAGCCACGCGCGCAGCATCCGCTGGATCGGCCAGGACGAGTGGGACGCGGTGCTCGGCGTGAACACCACGGGCGTGTATGCGCTCACGCAGAGCGTGCTGCCGTCGATGCTCGAGCGCGGCGCCGGCACCGTCGTCACCGTCGCGTCGATGGCGGCGCTGCGGCCGGGCGGCTTCTCCGGCGTCGCCTACGGCGTCGCCAAGGCCGGCGCGCGCGCGATGATGCAGGCCCTGCACACCGAGCTGCGAAACCGCGGCATCCGCGCGACGACGATCCTGCCCGCCGAGGTGGACACGCCGATCCTCGACAAGCGTCCGCTCGTGCCCGACGCGAAGGCGCGCGCGACGATGATGCAGGCCGAGGACGTCGCGCGCGCAATCGTCATGGTGTGCACGATGCCGCAGCGCACCGTCATCGAAGAGATCGTGATGTCGCCGACGTTCCAGCGCGACACGAGCAAGGACGTCGCGGCCGCGTATGCCGCCGGCGCGCCGCCCGGCGTCAGCTAGCCGGTCGACTCCGCGACGCGAGGTGTGCGGCGGCAGCGAGTCCCGCCGCGACCGCGAGCAGCACGCCCGGCTCGGTCGCCGTCGTGCTCGCGTGGCCGGCCGCGGCGCCTGCACCACCGGCGATGCCCACGAACGTGGCGCCCGCGTCGGGGCCGGAGGCCGCGCGGTTCACGACGAGCGTGAACCCGTTGGCGGTCGGCGTCATGACGCCGAGCCCGCTACGCGGCGCGGTCGAGGTCGGGAAGGTCATCGAGCCGTTGTACGTGCCGTCGCCCGTGGCGACGAGCGTGCCGCCGTAGCCGGCGCCGAACGACAGCGTGCGCGCGGCGCCGCCGCCGGTGACGATCTCGGCGAACGTCACGCTTCCCTGGCCCGACAGGGTAAAGGGTCCGCTGACCGTGAACTGCGTGGGACTGTCGTAGGTCTTCGTCCAGGCTTGTGACTGCCAGGAGAAGTCCATCGTGTCGGCATGTGCTGGCCGCGCCAAGATGAGGGGAAGGACTGCAAGAACGAGGGCTATGCGTTTCATACTTGGTCGACCCCCAGGCGACTGGGTCACTGAGCCAGCAAGTGGCGCGCCACACCGGCCGCGCCGCGTATGTGAAGGCCTGCCGCGATGCTGATCTCGTTCGACGTCTACGGCACGCTCGTCGACGTGCGCGGCGGCTCGCGCGACGCGTTCGCCGCCATCCTGCGCGCGGTCGGCGCGCCGCAGATCGACGCACTGCAGTTCTGGGAGCACTGGGAGGCGGCGAACATCCGCCGATACCGCGCGCCGTACACGCGGTATCGCGACATCTGCCGCGCGTCGCTGGCGGAGACGTTTCAGCATTTCGGCGTGCGCGGCGATCCCGATCTCATCCAGCACTACTTCGAGGCGTTTCCTCGCTTTCGACGGTTTCCCGACGTGGACGACACACTCGCTCGGCTCAGCCCACGTGCGCGGCTCGCGATCGTCTCGAACATCGACGACGATCTGCTCGCGGCCACGGATCTCGGGCGACGCTTCGACGTCGTGTGCACCGCCGAGCGCGCGCGCGGCTACAAGCGCGACGGCACGCTCTTCCGGGTTTTGCTCGCGCACGCCGAGCCCGACGCCCGTCGGCTCTTGCACTGCGGCCAGTCGCAGCATACGGACCTCGTCGGCGCCAAGCCGCTCGGGATCCGCGTGGCGTGGATCAACCGCCGCGGCCTCGCGCTCGCCGCCGGCGTGCCGAAACCCGACCACGAACTTCGCGATCTGCGGCCGGTGCCGAGCCTGCTGCCGCCGGATTCCGATTAGCGGTACACTTGCGCCACGCTCCACACGCCCGGACGAAAGGACTCACCATGAGAGAGGCCGTCGTCGTCGCCAGCAGCCGCACCCCGCTCGCGAAGTCACAGCGCGGATCCTTCAACATGACGCTGCCCTCGGACCTGGCGGCCCACTGCATCACCGACGCGCTCGGCAAGGTGCCGCAGCTCGACAAGAAGGAAGTCGAGGACGTGATCCTCGGCTGCGGCCAGCCGCACGGCACGCAGGGACACAACATCGCCCGCGTGGCGGCTATGCGGGCCGGACTGCCCGTGAGCGTGGGCGGCCTCACGATCAACCGTTTCTGCTCGTCGGGGCTCAACGCGATCGCCATCGCCGCCAACTACATCGTCAACGAGGGCGCGGACGTCGTGTTCGGCGGGGGCGTGGAGTCGATCACGCTGATGCAGCGGGACAGCGCGCCGAACCCGTGGGTGAAGGAGCATCTGCCGGGCATCTACATGGTCATGGGCGACACCGCCGAGGTCGTGGCGAAGCGCTACACGATCAGCCGGCAGGTGCAGGACGAGTACGCGCTGTCGAGCCAGCAGCGCACGGCGCGCGCGCAGCAGGACGGCTTCTTCAAGGAAGAGCTCGCGCCGATGCACGTCACGCGCGCCGTGCTCGACAAGAAGACGGGTGAAAAGGCGGGCGAGGAGCCGTACTACGTCGAGAAGGACGAGTGCAACCGCGGCGACACGACGCTGGACGGCCTGCTCACGCTGCCGCCCGTGTTCGACAAGACGAGCGGGCAGGGCACGGTCACCGCGGGCAACTCCTCGCAGCTCTCCGATGGCGCGTCGGCGACGCTGCTCATGTCGATGGAGCGCGCGAAGCAGCTCGGCATCAAACCGAAGCTGATCTTCCGCGGATTCGCCGTCGCGGGCTGCGAGCCCGACGAGATGGGCATCGGTCCCGTGTACGCCGTGCCCAAGCTCTTGAAGCGCCAGGGGCTGCGCGTCGAGGACATCGACGTGTGGGAGCTGAACGAGGCCTTTGCCTCGCAGGTCGTGTACTGCCGCGACAAGCTCGGCCTCGATCCTGCGAAGCTGAACGTCAACGGCGGGTCGATCTCGATCGGGCACCCGTTCGGAATGACCGGCTCGCGCATGGTCGGCACCATCGCCAACGAGATGCTGCGTCGAAAGGCGCGTTACGGCGTGGTGACGATGTGCATCGGCGGTGGCCAGGGCGCCGCCGGCCTGTTCGAGGCCTGCCACTAACCGGCTGACCGCGCGCGGCGTTCAGGCGGCGTTGGCCGGAGGCGCAGGTCGGGACGGCTCGATATCGTGCTCGTAGCAGCGGGAGTGCACCTTCAGCCCGATGCCGGGAACGATGCGGGTCGTGTCGCCGCGGAGAATGCGTCCGTCGCACAGCCAACAGCGCTCGATGAGCGGAGCGCTGTGCTCAGGTGGCGTCATTCGCCGCTGACCGACGCGATCAGCAGCCGGCGCGGTCTGTGGCGCCCTCCAACGAAATCAGCGTCGTAATCGAATGACGGCCGACGGCGAGCGAGGGCTCGAGTGAGCCCCGCCGTCCCGTTGCGGCGCGAGCAACTGGACATGCCCGCAGTCGAGAGCATGGCGCTTGCCATCTCAAAAGGGGTGCTGTTTCGAATGCTTGTGACCGAGGTCGCCGGCCCGCAGTAGATAGGTAGTTCCACGAAGTAGCGAAGTTTTTCACGCCATCGACGCGCCGTCCACTGTGTAGATGCCGCCGTTGACGTACGACGCGTCGGGGCTGAGCAAGAACACGACGAGCCCCGCGACCTCGTCGGGCTCGCCGAAACGCTGCATCGGGATGCGCGCCAGCAGTCGCTCGTGCGCACCCTCGCCGAGCGCGGTCTCGAACTGCCGCACCATCGGCGTGTCGATCGGCGCCGGGCACACGGCGTTGACACGGATGCCACGACGCGCGAGCTCGACGGCGGCCGTGCGCGTGAGACCGACCACGGCGTGTTTGCTCGCCGAGTACGGACCGAGCGTCGGCGACGCACGCAGCCCCGCGACCGACGCGGTGTTCACGATCGCGCCGCCGCCGCGCGCGATCATGGCGGGCGCGACGGCCTTGAGACCGAGCCACACGCCTTTGACGTTTACCGCCAGCACACGGTCGAAGGTCGCCTCCGAGCATTCGATCAGCGGGCCGACGTCGCCGAGGATGCCGGCGTTGTTGAAGAAGAGATCGATGCCGCCGAAGCGCTCGGCGGCGGCCGTCGTGTAGCGCCGGACGTCGTCCCAGCGCGTGACGTCGGCCTCCACCGCCAGCGCCGCCGCGCCCGCACGCTCGGCCGCGACGTACGTGTGCTTCAACGTGTCGGCCACGCGGTCCACGAGCACCAGGCTCGCGCCCTCCGACGCCAGGCGCGCGGCGACGGCGCGCCCGATGCCGCCGCCGGCGCCTGTGATGACCGCGACCTTGCCGGTGAAGCGCCCCATCTCAGAGCGCGGCGACGACCGCGATCTCGACGAGGAACTTCTGCTGCGCCAGCTTCGCCTCGACGGTGGCGCGCGCCGGTGTGTTGACGGGATCGACCCAGGCGTCCCACGCCGCGTTCATTTGATCGTACGACTTCATCTCGGCGAGGTACACGGTGGCCGACAGCAGATTCGACTTGTTGGTGCCGACGGAGGCCAGGAGCGCGTCGATCTTCTTCAAGATGGCCTCGGTCTGCGCCTTTGTCGTCGGCTCGTCGCCGGCCACCTGACCGGCGAGGTAGACGGTGTTGCCGTGGACGACGGCCTGGCTCATGCGGGGTCCGACCTGGTGGCGCTTGACGCTCATGACGAGGGTCCTTTCCGTGTGGGATGGTTCGGGTGCCCGCAACCATAGCACGCGCGCCGAGGTGCGCGGCGCTCAGCCGCGGACGACGAGCAGCAGGCCCGAGACGAAGAGAATTGCGAAGACGATGCGACGGAAGCGCGCCTGGTCGACGCGCGCGAACAGCGCCATGCCGATGACGAGTCCGAGCGCGGCGGGCACGAGGAAGACGACCGCATACCGCCAGACCTCCGGCGTGAGAAGGCCGGCCCACCAGTACCCGAACATGATCAGCGCCTGGTTGACGAGAAAGAACGCCTGGAGGTTCGCCTTGATCGTGCGCGGCGACCAGCCCTGCGATGCCATGTACAGCACGACGGGCGGCCCCGGCGTTCCGACGGCCGCGCCCAGCAGCCCCGCCGCGAGCCCCGCGCCGAGCGCCCAGCCTCGCCCGGCCAGTCGTTCCGGATAGACGCCGAGCCATTCCAGCGCCACGACGACGAGCAACACCATGCCGATCAACCGCGTCAGCGTGCTCGCGGGCAGCATCGCGAGCACCCAGACGCCGAGCGGCGTGCCGAGCAGCGAGCCGATCAGCAGCGCCGGCATCCCGCGCGGGTCGAAGTCGTGGCGCAGCGGAACGAAGATCACGACCGTCGCGAGCACCGTGTAGACGGTCAGGAGCACAATCGCCGCGACGGGTGACATCACGAGCGGCAGGAATGCGAGCGCGACGAGGCCATTGCCGAATCCCGCCAGGCCGAGGACGAGGAACGCGCCCGCGATGACGAGGGCGCCGACCGCGGAGGCGAGCGTCACAATGGCCGCGTCTCGGCGGCGCCGGGATTGCAGCCGCCCGGCAGAAGGAGGAGCCCGCCATGGCGAAGTGCGAAGTGTGCGGCAACGACTACGACAAGGCCTTTGAGGTGGTAGCGGCCGGCAAGCGCCACGTGTTCGACAGCTTCGAGTGCGCGATTCACCGCCTGGCGCCGACGTGCTCGCACTGTGGCTGCAAGGTCGTCGGCCACGGCGTGGAGGCGAGCGGCGCGTTCTTCTGCTGTGCCAGCTGCGCGCGCATGGCCGGCGAGAAAGGACTACGCGACCGCGTCGCCTGAGCGCTCAGCTGCGCGTGGGCTGATATCCCCGCTCGCTCATGCAGCGGTCGAAGTCGTGGCTCATCTTCGCGTCCTGAATCTTCGCGGCGACGACGTCGGCGAGCCCGCCGACGAGCGTGTCCGGGAAGGGCCGCGCGTCGACGGCGACCCGCGCACAGTCCATCTCGTCGAGCGAGGTCTGCGCGACCTGGGCGCCGGGCTTCGTCCACTCGCCGCCGCCGACGTCGAACCGCGTGGTGCAGCCGGTCAGTAGTGCGGCCGCGACCAGGATGCCGAGCGCTCTCACAGTTCCACCAGCACTTTCATCACGGATGCGCCGCCCAGCGCGGCCTGCATGCCTTCGGTCAACGCCTCCAGCGGGATCGTGCGGCTCACCAGCGGTGCAAGCGGCACCGCGCCGCTGGCCGCGAGTCGGATGGCTTCCTCCCACGCGCCACGCGTGTAGAGCCGGCTGCCGTGCATGGTGAGCTCGCGCGCGAACATCTGGTAGAGGTTGACGGCCATCGGCTCGGCGTGGATGGCGACGATGCTGATCGTGCCCCAGACCCTGACGACGTCCGTGATCGCGCGCACCGCCGCCGGATGGCCGGTGACCTCGAACGCGACGTCGACACCGACGCCTTCGGTCCACTCGTTGGCGAATTTCACGGGATCGTGCCCCGGGCCGAGCGTCGGCAGGCCGAGCGTGCGGAGCAGGCCGAGGCGGAAGTCGTTGATCTCGGCGACCACGACCTCGGCGCCGCGCTCGCGGCACACGAGGCCGATCAGCGTGCCGATGGGACCGCCGCCGAACACGAGGACGCGATCGCCGCGCTTCACGCCGGCGCGCGTGACGTCGTGCGTGGCCACCGCGAGCGGCTCGATCACCGCCGCCGCGTCGTCGCCGAGCGTGTCGGGGACCTTCAGGAGATGCTCCGTTCCCACCGGATAGTACTCGCGCATGCCGCCGGGGAGGTCGACGCCGAGCACCTTGAGCTGATAGCAGAGATACGAGGCGCCCATGCGACACGCGCGGCAGGCGCCGCAGCGCACGACCGGCTCGACCACGACGCGGTCGCCGGCCGCAAACCCGCTGTCCTTCGGCGCCTCGACGACCTCGGCGAACGTCTCGTGGCCGATGACGCCGCCGCGCGGAACACGGTGATCGAGGTGACCCTGGAAGATGTGGAGGTCGGTACCGCAGATGCCCACCCGACGCACCCGCAGCAGCGCCTCGCCGCGGGCCGGCGCCGGCACGGCGACGGTGCCCGTCGCGAACCGCCCTGGACCCTCGTAAAACGACGCACGCATGGTTTTCGGAGGCATGTCGCGAGGGTAACACGAGCGGGTCGTTGGCACCCCGTTCGCAGCAACAGTGCGGGCGAGCAAAAACCACATTCGCAGAGGTGAGGACCGTGAACCTCGATCGAATCCGCGCAGTCGTTCGCGAAAAGCTCGATAGCGGCGACCTGCCACCGGAAAAGTGCTTCATTACCTGGTTCGGTCCGGGCTCCGGCCAGCTCTGCGTCGTGTGCGAGCGGGTCATCGCAGCCGCCGACATCGAGTGCGAGTGCGAGCATCCGCGGGGCGGCCTGATGCGCTTTCATCAAGCCTGCTTCGCCGCGTGGGACGAGGCGCGCCAGGACATGGCGCCCGCCTGACGCACAACCACTGGCGCTCGCCTTGCAGCCTTCCTCCGCAGGGAGGGGCACACTATGGACCTCGACGCATTGCTCGACCGTCTGGCGGCGGTCGAGCCCACGGATCAGCCGTGCATCAGCCTCTACGTCGACGCTCGGCCGGACAACACCGGACGCCCGCACTGGGGGCCGGTGGTCCGCAAGGAGCTGGGCGAGCGCGCGCGCGCATTCGGTGAGCGCACCGCCGCGCGCGCAGCGTACGACGCCGATGCCGGGCGCATCAGCCAGTGGCTCGAGGCCGAGCCACGACCCTCTGCGCAAGGCGTCGCGGTCTTCGCGTGTGAAGCCGCCGGGCTCTTCGAAGGCGTCGAGCTGAACGCGCCCGTCGACACCGAGCTGGTCGTCGGCCGTGTGCCGCATCTCTACCCGCTGGCGCGGCTGCTCGACCAGTGGCGCCGCTATGCGGTCGTCGTCACGGACACGCACCAGGCCCACATTTTCGTCGTCGCCCTCGGCGCAATCCACGAGCGCGCCCGCGTCGAGAACGAGAAGACGTCGCGCTCCGGGGCCGGTGGCTGGTCGCAGGCGCGCTTCCAGCGTCACGTCGAGAAGTTCCATCGCGAGCACGTCAAGGAGCTCGTCGACAGGCTCGAGCGGATCGTGCGCGACGAGGGCCTCGACCGCGTGCTGCTCGCGGGCGACGAGGTGGTGATCCCGCTCGTGCGCGAGGCGCTGCCCAAGACACTGGCCGAGCGCGTCGTCGAGATCGGCAACCTCGACCTCGTATCGTCCGAGGCGGAGATCCTCGAGGAGACGCTGGACGTCGCGCGCCGCGAGGACGCTCGCGACGACGCCGAGCGTGTGGCGCGCGTGCTGGACGCGTATCGCGCCGGCGGGCTCGGTATGATCGGCGTGCCCGGCGTGACCGCGGCACTCGAGAACGGCCAGGTGCACGAGCTGCTCGTCGTCGCCGATCCGTCGCGCCTCGAGGGCGCGGATGGCGCCGCCATCGCTGACGCGCTCGTCGCCAAGGCGCGGCAGACCGGGGCGCGCGTGACGTTCATCGAGGACGCAGCGCTGCTGGCCGAGGCGGGCGGCGTCGGCGCGCTCCTGCGCTTCCGACTGCACCGCCGAGCGGCCTAGCTTGACCGACTTCAGGGAGGGGGACCATACGTGAGCCGCAAGAACAACGTCAATCCGGACTACTACAAGCTCGCGGGTCGCGATCGTCCCAACGAGGACGTGCCGCCGTCGTCCCGGACCGCACCGGCCGATGCGTCGCCGCGCCGTCGAAAGAAGGGCGATGGGCCTTCGCCGAACCTCATTCCCGGCGCGCCGCCGGTCGGCGAGCGCCCCGCAGAGGACGAAGGGCAGGGCGACTGAGCCGACGCCGCGGCGCCTGAGCGATAATGGGCGCGCTCGGGAGGGAGCGCCCTGCGTACCATCGATCACGATCCCCGCGGCCGCATCGTCGTTCTCGACTCGATCACCCGCTGCGCCGGTAATGTCGGCACGCGCGACGTCGTCGTCGTCGGCTCGTTCGGCGGAGCCCCGTCGCTCGGCTTCGCACTGGAGATCGGTGTGCGCGGCCTGCTCGCGCACGACGCCGGCGTCGGCCGCGATGGTGCCGGCGTCTCCGGGCTTGCACTCGCCGAGCGCCTCGGCGTCCCCGCGGCGACCGTGGCCGCGCATTCCGCACGCATCGGCGACGGCGAGAGCGTGTACGCCGATGGTCTCGTCAGCCACGCCAACCGCCTCGCAGCCGCGCTCGGCGTGGTGATCGGCGGCAAGGCCGGCGACGCCGCGCACGCGATGCTCGCCGCGCCGCCCGGCGCGCCGTCGCCCGAGCCGATCGTCGACCGTCGCCAGCGGATCGCGCGCGAAATGGCCGTCGGCCGTATCGTGCTCGTCGACTCGATGCTGTTCGCGGGTCCCGAGAACCGTCACGATGTGCTCTGCGCGGGCTCGCACGGCGGCCGCGTGAACATGGCCCGCGCGCTCGAGATCCGGCCCCGCGGTGCGCTCTTCAGCGACGGCGGCGGCGCGCGCGACCGCTCGGGCGTCGACGGCCTGCCGCTGCTCGATGTCGCCGACGTGCCGGCGGCGGCCGTGGACGCGATGCGCGCGCGGATCGGCGAGTCGGCGAGCACGTGGGCCGACGGCGTGATCTCAGCCGTCAACGAGACGGCGCGGCGTGCGGGCGTCCTCGTCGGTCAACCGGCGGCCACCGCCGCGCAGGCGATGCTCGAACACCGTCGTAGAACGGAGGCGTGAACGATGCCGAAGGTCGCGATCGGAAGCGTGAAGCTGCACTACGAGGAGGCGGGTCGCGGCACGCCCCTCGTGTTCGTCCACGAATTCGCCGGTGACGCGCAAAGCTGGAGACTGCAGACGGCGTTCTTCGCCCGGCGCTACCGCACCATCGCGTTCAACGCGCGCGGCTATCCGCCCTCGGACGTTCCCGACGATCCGGAGGCGTATTCACAGCAGCAGGCCGCCGACGACATCAAAGGTGTGCTCGATGGTCTCGGCATCGCGCGCGCACACGTGTGCGGCTTGTCCATGGGCGGGCTGTCCACGCTGCACTTCGGTCTCAGCGATCCCGACCGCGCGCTCTCCCTCGTCGTCGCCGGCGCGGGCTATGGCAGCGACGATCCTGACGGCAATCGCAAGGACTGCGAGCAGGTGGCGCGCCGGTTCGAGACCGACGGTATGGAGAAGACCGGCGACTTCTATGCGCACGGGCCCTCGCGGGTGCAACTGCTCGAGAAGGATCCGGTCGGATGGCAGGAGTTCCGCGATCGCCTCTGCGCCGGGTCGGCCAGGGGGCACGCGCTGACGATGCGAGGCGTGCAGATGCGACGGCCCACGGTCTATTCGCTGGAAGCGCGGCTGACCAAACTGGAGGTGCCGACGCTGATCGTCACCGGTGACGAAGACGAGCCGTGTCTGGAGCCGGCGTTGTTCATGAAGCGGAAGATCCCGACGTCCGCGCTCGTCGTGCTCCCCAAGAGCGGCCACGCGGTGAACCTCGAAGAGCCCGAAGCGTTCAACCGCGCTGTGCTCGAGTTCCTCACGCTCGTGGACGGGGGTCGGTGGACGCGGCGCCGCACGGATTCGCTCTCGAAATCCGGGATCCTGCCGGCGGAGGCCAGGCGATGAGCTGCGCCGCATCGGTGCGCTCGTCCGCATCCTGATTCCGCGCCGCGCCGACGGCATCGAGGATGCACGCCGACGTGTCGATTCGGCGGATGCGCGCCGAGGAGGAGGGGACATGGACGTTCCGAGGATCTCGCCGGCCGAGGCGCGGCGCCGCGAGCAGCAGGGCCAGGCGCTGCTCGTGTGCGGATATGAAGACGAGAGCAAGTGCCGGTCGATGGCGCTCGAAGGCTCCATCGCGCTGGCTGACCTCAAGCGGCGGATCCACTCGCTGCCGAAGAGTCAGGAGCTGATCTTCTACTGCGCATGACCTCAGGAGGCGACGGCCGCCGGTCAGGCGGCAAAGTTCGCGGAGCAGGGGTTCCGCACCGAGGCCCTTGCCGGGGGCGTCGAGGCCTGGAGACAGGCCAAGTACCCGATGCGCGCTTTCTAGCAAAGACTGTCCAGAGCCTTATTTATCAGGGATCTACCGCGGCGCCGGGCCATTCTTGACAATTCCGATCAAGAATATATAGTTTCGCCATGGTGCCAGCGACGGAAGAGGGGCGGTGCCCGGTGTGCCGCACGAAGGTCGTCGCGGAGCGAGGAGGACGTGATCATTCGCAACGCGATCCTCAGAGTGGAGTCCGCGACGGGCCGCGTGGCCGCGAAATGCGCGCGCTGTAAATCGTGGGTGGAGGTACCGCTGCGTTACGTGGCGGAGTGAGGCAAGGACACCGAGGCGATACGTCGCAGTCGAAAGACAAAAGCCGGGTGGACGGGACGCAGGTTCCGACACCCGGCTTTTTCTTTTCGGGGAGGCGAGCGTGGGCGATTTGAAGGAGAGCAAGGCGCAGCGCGCGGAGCGACTCAAGCGCGAGCTCAATCCCTGGGAGGCGTACGAGATCATCGAGCACTTCGCGCGCGAAGGCCACGCCGCGATCACCCAGGAGTGGGGCACGTATTTCCGGTGGTGGGGCATCTATTCGCAGGGCGATGGCGTGGGCGCCGTCGGCGGCCCCGGCGGCGAGGGCCGCGCGACGAAGCATTTCATGGTCCGCGTGCGGATTCCCAACGGCATCGTGGCGGCGCCGCAGCTGCGCACGCTCGCCGACGTCACCGACCGCTATGCGCGCGGCATCGCCGATCTCACCGTGCGCCAGAACGTGCAGCTGCACTGGGTCACGATCGAGGACCTGCCGCCGCTGATGCACGCGCTCTGGCGCGCCGGACTCACGAGCCTCGGTGCCTGCGGCGACGTCACGCGCAACGTGACCGGCTGTCCGCTGGCCGGCGTGGATGCGGAGGAAGTCGTCGACGCCTCGCCGCTCGTGTTCGAGGCGACGCGCCTGCTCAACGGCAACCCGGACTTCTACAACCTGCCGCGCAAGTACAAGGTGACGATCACCGGCTGCCGCACCTGGTGCTCGTATCCGGAGATCAACGACGTCGGCCTGACGGCGCTGCGCCATCCCGCGTCGGGCGAGCCCGGCTTTTCGCTGCGCGTCGGTGGTGGACTGTCGACCGATCCACGCCTCGCTGAGCGGCTGGACGCGTTCGTGCGCTGGCATCAAGCCGTGCCGGTCGTCCGCGCGGTCACCGAGATCTTCCGGGATTCCGACGTGCTGCGCGAGCACCGCGAGAAAGCGCGGCTGAAGTTCCTCTTCCTGCGGCATGGCTGGACGGCCGAGCGCTTCCTGGCCGAGGTCGAGGCGCGCCTCGGCTACGCGCTCGATCGCGCGCCGGAAGAGCCGCGGCCCGAAGAGGTCTACCGCGATCACGTCGGCATCCATCCTCAGCGCCAGCCCGATCTCTGCTATGCCGGCGCCACCGTGCTGCGCGGGCGTCTCACGGCGGCGCAGCTACGCGCGGTGGCCGATGCGGCCGAGCGCCACGGCGACGGACAAGCCCGGACGACGACGATGCAGAACGTCGTCGTCGTCAACGTGCGCCGCGAGAGGGTTGGTGCGCTCGCCCGTGAGCTTGCGCAAGCCGGGCTGCCCACGGGCGGCTCGCCATTCCGCCGCGGGACCATCGCGTGCACCGGCACGGAGTTCTGCAAGCTCGCGCTCACGGAGACCAAGGAGTTTTCCCGGCGGCTCGTCGAGGATCTCGAGCGGCGCCTGCCGAGCTTCCATGAGCACGTGAAGCTGCACGTCACGGGGTGCCCGAACTCGTGCGGACAGCACTGGATCGCCGACATCGGCGTGGAGGGCAAGAAGCTCAAGATCGACGGCGCACTGGTCGACGCCTACTACTTCTGCGTCGGCGGCGCGCTCGGTGCGAGGCAGGCCGTCGCGCGGCCCATCGGTCTGCGCGTGCCCGCCAGCGAGGTGGCATCGGCCGTCGAGCGGCTGCTGCGCGCGTACCTGGCCGAGCGCCACGCCGGTGAGACGTTCCGCGCCTTCGCCGCGCGGCACGACGACGCCACACTGCGCGCGTGGCTCGCCGGCGGCCCCGTCCCCGCCGCGGAGCGCGACCCGGCGGGCGGTCTGCTGCCCGCGGGTGTGGACGCGTAACCGTGGCGCTCTTCCCGCTCTTCGTCGAGTTGGCCGGCCGGCCTTGCGTCGTGATCGGCGGCGGCGCCGTCGCCGAGCGGAAGGTGCACGCGCTGCTGGCCGCGGGCGCCGTCGTCACGGTCGTGAGTCCCGCGGTCTCGCCGGCGCTCGCCACGCTGGCCGACGCCGGCCGCATCGCTCACGTGGCGCGGCCGTACGCCGAAGGCGACCTCGCCGGCGCGGCGTTGGCGTTCGCCGCCACCGACGCCGGCGCCGTGAATGCCGACGTCGCGCACGAGGGCCGCATGCGCGGCGTCTGGGTCAACGCGGCGGACGATCCCCCGCACTGCGACGCGATCCTGCCCGCCGTGCTGCGTCGTGGCGAGATCACGGTGGCCGTGTCGACCGGCGGCGCGAGTCCCGCGCTGGCGCGCGCGGTGCGCGAGCGCCTCGAGCGGGCGCTGCCACCGGCGTATGGCGTGCTCGCGCGAGTCGCGGCCGACGCGCGTCGCGAGCTGCGCGCCGCCGGACGTCGTGCGAGCGCCGACGACTGGCTCGCCGCGCTCGACGTCGGCCTCCGCGCGCTGCTCGCCGGCGCGCCGTCGGTCGAAGCCGCGCGCCGGCTGCGCGCGCGGCTGGAGCGCGCCGAGTGCGCGTAGGCTCCGTCGCCCTCGTCGGCGCGGGGCCGGGCGATCCCGGCCTCATGACCGTTCGTGGCCTGGCGCTGCTGCGCCGCGCCGACGTCGTCGTCTACGATCGGCTCGTCGACCGGCGGCTGCTTCGCGAGGCGCCGCGCGCGCGGCGGATCTTCGCCGGCAAGGCGAGTGGTGATCACGCGCTGCCGCAAGCGCAGATCAACGCGCTGCTCGTGCTGCACGCGCGGCGCGGCCGACGCGTGGTGCGCCTCAAGGGCGGCGATCCGTTCGTGTTCGGCCGCGGCGGCGAGGAGGCGGCGGCGCTCGCGGCCGCCGGCGTGCCGTTCGAAGTCGTCCCCGGGATCAGCTCCGCCGTCGCCGCGCCCGCGTATGCCGGCATCCCGCTGACCCACCGCGGGCTCGCGTCGTCCTTCGCGGTCGTCACCGGCCACGAATGCGGTCGAGGGCGCGGTCGCGTCGATTGGGCGCGCCTGGCCACCGCGGTCGATACGCTGGTCGTGCTCATGGGCGTGGCCGCGTTGCCGCGCATCGCGCGCGAGCTGATCGCGCACGGTCGTGCCGCGTCCACGCCGGTCGCGCTCGTTCGCTGGGGGACGACCGCGTGGCAAACGGTGGTGACCGGACGGCTGGACGACATCGCCGCGCGTGCGCGCGCCGCGCGCGTCGAGCCCCCGGTGGTCATCGTCATCGGCGACGTCGTCGCGCTCGCCGAGCGCCTGGCCTGGTTCGCGCCCACGGCGCCGGCGGCCGCGGCCTACACCGCGAACGGGTAAGTCTCGGGCACCTCGCCGCGCTCCCACGCGGCCGTCCGCTCGAGCGGCTCGACGGCGTGGCTTTCGTCGACGTGGATCACGGCGTCGAATTGCGAGGGCAACCGCGCGCGGAAATAGTGGCTCGGGCGCTCGGTGTCGGGACGATAGATCACGCCGATGGCGCGCTCGAGTCGTGGCCGGGCGAGCGCGGTCGCGACCGCCTCCCGCATCGGAAGCAGAAACGATGGGACGCCCAGCCGGTGAAAATGCGCCTCCCACGATCCCTCGAGCGCCGGCCGCACGCGCTTGCGCTCGACCGCGGCACCCCATTCACTCGCCGCTGTGACCGTGCCCGTATAGGTCGTGAAGCCGACGAGCCGAATGGCGTCGCCGTGACGCTCGCGGGCCAGTTGCCCCACGTTCAGCTCGCCGATCTCTCCCAATTCGGTTGCCCGCGCGTCGCCGACGTGTGAGTTGTGCGCCCAGACCACGATGCGACCACCGAGGTGGGCCAGGAGCGCGTCGAGCGTGTCGGCCATGTGGGTGTCGCGCAAGTTCCACGACTCCACGCGGCCGCGGAACATCGTGCGGTAGTAGGCCTCGGCGTTGGCCACCAGACGCGCGTTCTGCTCGGCGAAAAACTGCTCGTCCGCGGCGAGCGTGCTGTCCTGCGCCACGTACCGCAGCCGCCCGCAGATCGATCAGCTGGGCCACGACTTCCTGCTCACAGTCGTCGCCGGCGCCGAACGCGGTGGCGTAGCCGTACCGCTCGACGTCGCCGCCGTAATGATCGAAGCACGCGTACCGGCCACGCGCGCGGCGGGCGGCCTCGGGGTCCACGCGTTCGAGGTAACGCACGACGGCGTCCATCGACGCGTGCAGGCTATAAAGGTCGAGACCATAGAAGCCGGCGCGGCGGGAATCGGGCACCCCGACGTTGCGCCGGCGCAGCCAGTCCACGAAATCGACCACGGCCGTGTTGCGCCACATCCAGGCCGGGAATCGGCGAAAGTCGGCGAGCGCGTCCCGCGCGTCGCGTGCCTCGTTCGCGCCGCGGACGAAGCGGTTGACGCGCGCGGCGTCGGGCCAGTCCGCCTCGACAGCGACCGCGCTGAAGCCACACTCGTCGATCAGCCGCTGCGTGACGCGCGCGCGCTCGCGATAGAACTCGTCGGTGCCGTGCGAGGCCTCCCCGAGCGCGATCACGCGCGCATCACCGACGAGGTCGAGCAGCGCGTCGTAGTCGTGCCGCGCCCCGCGCAGCGGCAGGAGCGCGTCGCGGACCGCATCTCGACTCACGCGGCCTCCGCGAGCAGGCGGCGCACGTCGTCGTCGGTCGTCTCCGAGAAGTCCTCGTACCACGCGCCGACCGCGAGGAACGGCGCGGGCGTCTCGGCGCACACGACCTCGTCCGCCACCTCGGCCATCTCGGCGCACGCCTCGGCCGCCGCCGTCGGCACCGCGACCACGACGCGGGCGGGACCGAGGCGGCGCAGCGCGGCCACGGCGGCGCGCATCGTGGCGCCGGTGGCGAGACCGTCGTCCACGAGGATCACGACCTTGCCCTGCACGTCGGGCGCCGGCCGATCACCGCGATACTCCCGCTCGCGACGGGCGAGCTCGGCCTCCTCCTCGCGGGCGATGGCGTCGATCGCCGCCGTCGGGATGCCCAGCGCATCCACGATCGCCGTGTTGAGGACGCGAACGCCGCCGGTCGCGATCGCGCCCATCGCGAGCTCGCGGTGGAACGGCACGCCGAGCTTGCGTACCAGGAACACGTCCAGCGGCGCGCGCAGCTCGCGCGCGA
>Ga0209266_1001290_pt1 | contig 16782 bp, 19 predicted proteins | sample GraSoiAngelo_132_FD_185889 | JGI IMG/M metagenome (GOLD analysis project Ga0209266, IMG submission 185889) | Grasslands soil microbial communities from the Angelo Coastal Reserve, California, USA - 14_0929_02_40cm (SPAdes) (version 2) | ecosystem: Environmental > Terrestrial > Soil > Grasslands ...
GAGGCGCGAAGAGTACGCGTCGATCGTCACCTGGCTCGCCGGCCAGGCGAAGAAAGCCGGTGTCGAGGTCCGGCTGAACACGCCCGCGTCCGCCGCCGACGTGCTCGCGCTGAAGCCGGACGCCGTCGTCCTCGCCACCGGCGCGAGCCAGCGCGTGCCGGACATTCCCGGTGTGAAGCTGGCACACGTCGCGAGCACGGTCGATGTGCTCCTCGGCCGCGTGGCGCCCGGCCGCCGCGTCGTGGTCGTCGATGAGGAAGGTTACTTCGCGGCGCCCACGACCGCGGACTTCCTGGCCGACCGGCGCGCGCAGGTGACGATCGTGTCACGCTACTTCATGGTCGGCGAGGATATCGACGAGGGCACGCGCTCAGACCTCTATGCGCGCCTCTTCGCCCGCGGCGTGACGCTGACCCCGATGACGCGCGCGGTGGAAATCGTCCCGCACGGCGTGCGCACGCGCCACACGTTCTCGAGCGCCGAGACCGTCGTCGAGGCCGACTCGGTGGTGCTCGCGTTCGGCGGCAAGGCGCATGATCCGCTCTCGCGCGAGCTGGAGGGCCGGGTGGCCGACCTCAAGGTCATCGGCGACGCGTACTCGCCACGCCGGGTCCACGACGCGATTCTCGACGGCACGCGCGTCGCTCGCGCGCTCTGATGCGTTTCGCGAAGCGATGGACCTAAGCATTCGACTGGCCACGCCCGCGGACGCGCCACGACTTCACGCGCTGCACACCGCATCGGTGCGCCGGATCTGCGCGCCACACTATGCGCAGGACGTGATCGACGGCTGGCTGGCCCACCGTGCGCCGGCCGGCTATCTGACGCGGATCGAGCGCGGCGAGCTATTCGTGGTCGAACGTGAAGGCAGCATCGTCGGCTTCGGCGAGGCGACGCCGGGCGTCGTCGTCGCCTGCTACGTCGATCCGGCGTTCGCCCGACGCGGCGTCGGGTCGGTGATCATGGCGCACGCACTCGCGCTGGCGCGACGCGGGCACCAGGGCCCGATCCGTGTGCAGGCGACCCTCAATGCGGTGCCGTTCTACGGGCGCTTTGGCTTTCGCGAGCTCGAGCGCTCGACGCTGCGGCGTGGCGACGTCGATGTTCCCTACGTGCTGATGGAGCTCCCGTGAGGCTTACGCCTCCGAGCGCGCGGCGTCCGGCGCCGCCACGCCTGCGGCGTGACGGCCGTAGACCCAGGCGAAGAGCGGCGAGGCCATCAGCGTGGTGACGACGGCCATCAGCACCAGCACGGAAAAGAGCGCGGGACGGATGAGGCCGTGCTGCAGGCCGATGTTCACGACGATCAGCTCCATCAGCCCCCGCGCGTTCATCAGCGTGCCGACCGCGAGCGCGGTGCGCTGACTCTCACCCTGCCAGCGCGCGGCCGCCCAGCACGCGACGCCCTTGCCCAGACACGCCGCGCCGAGCACCGCGGCCGCGACGGCCAGCAGCGACGCGTCGCCGACGAGGTCTAGCCGCGTGTTGAGCCCGGAGAACACGAAGAACATCGGCAGGAGGAACACAACGGCGAACGGCTCGAGCTGGCGTCGCAGCTCGCGCGAGAGCATCCCACGCGGCATGGCCACGCCGAGCAAGAAGCCCCCGAATACCGTGTGCAGGCCGATGGCGTCGGTGAGCCAGCCCGCGAGCATGAACAGCATCAGGACGACGGCGAGCGCCGTCGGCGTCAGGCCCCCGGCGCGCTGCACGTGCGTCTCGAGCCCGCGCAGCGCACGGCGGCCGAGCGTGAGGACGAGCAGCGCGTAGGCGGCGCCGCCCGCGATCGTCGTGGCCGCCGCCATCGCGCCGCCGCCGAAGCTCGCGAGCACGACGGCCAGCACGCACCAGGCCACGGCGTCGTCGATGCAGCCGGCGGCGAGGGCGAGCGTGCCGAGCGCGGTGCCCGTCAGCCCGCGCTCGTGGATGATGCGCGCGAGCATCGGGAACGCGGTGATCGACATCGCCGCGCCGAGAAAGAGCATCGCCTCCGCCGTCGTTACGCGCTCGGAGAAGAGACCGGGCATGCGTGTGAAGGCGATCGCCAGGCCCGAGCCCAGCGCAAACGGCAGCAGCATGCCCGACAGCGACACACTCAGCGCGCTGCGCAGCCGGCTGCGAAAGAGCTCGGTCTTGAATTCCACGCCGACCAGGAACATGTAGAGGCCGATGCCGAGCTGCGCGCCGACGTAGAGGACCTGGAGCGATTCGCGCGGAAAGAGTCGCGCGTGGACGTCCGGCAGCAGCAGCCCGAACAACGACGGGCCCAACAGTACGCCGGCCACCATCTCGCCCACGACCTGCGGCTGACCGAGCCGGCGGCCGACGAGGCCGACCAGTCGGCACGTCGCCAGGATGATCGCCATCTGAAGGAAGAACGTCATCGGCCTATTCTAAGACGCGTGGTGGCGCTGGCGGGCAAACCGGGCTACGATCACGCCACCCTGAACGCCAGGAGCGACGCCATGGCCGTCACGCAGGACCGTCTGATCTCCGGCGACAACCACATCGACCTCACGTACTGCCCGCCCGACCTGTGGTTCTCGCAGGCGCCGGCGAAGTGGAAGCTCCTGGCGCCGCGCGTGGAGGAGCTGGAGGACGGCCTGCACTGGTTCGTGGACGCGCAGGATCGCGGGATGTGGAACGGTGTCGGGCCCGGCTTCCTCAAGTACACGAAGGGGATGTTCGGCCACATCGACGAGATGAAGGAGCTGGGTTTCGAGTGGGGCAACACGCGCGAGGTCCGGCCGCGGCCGACGACGCCGGAGCTCCGCTTGGCCGACCTGGACCGCGACGGCGTCGAAGCGGAGATCGTCTACGGCTGCCTCATGATCAACGACCTCATCGACGCGGCGGACCGCCGCTCGTGGGCCAACAAGATCTACAACGACTGGGCGGCCGATTTCGCGAAGCGCTCGGATCCCACGCGCGTGTTCCCGCTGGCGATCATCCCGAACACCGATCCGATCGACGCGGCGGCCGAGGTGCGTCGATGCGCGAAGATGGGGCTGCGCGGCGGCGATCTCGCGTTCAAGCGGATGAGCCCGCCGCTCTACCACAGCGCGTGGTACGCGCTCTGGGAGGCGTCGGCCGAGTGCCGCTTCCCGATCTCGTTCCACTCCACGGGCTTCAAGGGCCTGCGCGCGCCGGACACGCCCGAGATGGAGAAGGAATTCAATCTGCAGTGGCGACTGGTGCGCTCGGCGCTGTTCCAGCTGGACACGATGGAGGTGCTCGTCTCGCTGTTGGCCTCGGGCGCCTGCGAGAAATATCCGGACTTCAACTTCGTGCTCGGCGAGTCCGGCGTGACGTGGCTGCCCTACGTGTTCGACCGGCTCGACACGGAATACCATGACCGCGCGCGCGGACTGAATTTCTCGATGAAGCCCAGCGACTACTTCAAGCGTCAGGGCTTCGTGACCTACCAGCAAGACCAGTACCTCGAGCCGATCATCCCGCTGATCGGCGAGGACAACATCATCTGGGGCGCGGACTATCCGCACCCCGACTGCATCTGGCCGGAGTCGCACGCGACGATCGAGAAGAACCTGGCCGCGATCTCGCCACGGGTGCGTCGCAAGATCGTGTTCGACAACGTGTGCCGGCTCTACGACCTGCCGCAGGGAAAGACGGCGCGCTGACTGCGCCGCGCCGGCGGCTCGGCCGCTAGCGGCTGGTGCTGTGGTTGCTGCGCAGATGCGACGTCGAGCGCCACGCGCGCACCGGCGCCGAGCGATCTTCGCGCAGCCGGCTCATGTACTGCGTGCCGCGCGCCACGGCGGCGGCGATGGTCGGAAACGTGTCGCGCGACTCCTGGATGGTCTCGCCGGCGTAGTTGACGATGCGCCAGCGCCAGTCTGGTTTCTTCGGTGTTGAGAACGCCGTGACTTGCATAGGCACCTCCTCGCCTCCGAGGCCGGCCGGGAATTCGGCGACCAAGCGGGCCCCGAGAGACTATCACATCGCGGTGTCACACAGTCAGCCAGCGTCAGACCAATGACGCAGGGCCCGCCACGAACCGAGCCAAGAACCTGATTTATATGACCGAAGCACCTCTGGCGTACTCCTTGCCTGAGAACGGGGCGAGGAGGTTGTCATGAACGCGCCAGCTGACAGCCATGCTCGCCATGTCTTGACGATGTATTCAAAGGACGCCCCCGAGTCGATCGTTTACTCGGGCCTGCTGCAAAAGCTCATCGCGGAGCAGATCCACAAAGCGGTGAACGAGGACCGAGAGACGCTGCGTGCGGAGATGCCGTGCAACATCGAGGAGCCCTGCGCCTTCGACAACGTCTGTGCGCATCACAAGGCGCTCGCCGGCGCAATTCTCGCGACTCAGCCCGTCGCGAGCTGACGCAGCGTCGCCGGCGCGCCCGGTGCGCGGCGTCGAGGTATCATGGCCGCCGCCATGGGTGGGCGGCGGCGTCTGATCATCTACGAGCCCTTCCGGTCGATTTTCTACGCGCCGCAGTTCGTGGCGCTGCACGGCGGCGACTTCGCCGCCGAGGCGCTCGACGTGGAGGTGGTGACGGCGAGCGCCGGAGTCACGACGACGGCGGCGCTGATGGACGGCCATTCGGAGATCGCGCTGGGCGGCATCATGCGCAGCCTCGACGTGGCCGATCGCGGTGGACCGTTCCTCGTGCACTTCGCCGAGGTCAACTCCCGCAACGGATTCTTTCTCCTCACGCGCCAGCCACGGCCGCATTTCACGTGGACCGATCTCGTCGGCACGACGGTGATCGACTTTGCGGAGGCGCCCACGCCGTGGCAGTGCCTGCTGACCGTGCTGCGCAAACACGGCGTCGATCCCGGCAGCGTTCGGATCGAGCGCACCCGACCGCTGCCCGACGCCCTCGCGGCATTCCGAGCCGGGCACGGTGACTTCTTCCAGACCGGCCAGCCGTTCACCGAGGCGCTGATCGCGGACGGGACGGCTCATCTCGCGGCGTCGATGGGCGAGGCGACGGGCCCCGTGCCGTTTTCCTCGTATATGACGACGCAACGATTTCTGCGGGATGGCCGGGACGTGCTGCTGCGCTTCACGCGGGCGCTCTATGCCGCGCAGCGCCGGATGGCGCGCGCCGATGCCAAGGAGATTGCCGACGTGATCGCGCCGGCGTTCGCCGACATACCGCCGGACATCCGCCAGCGCGCCGTCGCGCGCTATCTGGCGCAGCACACATGGGCGCGCGATCCGGTCATCCGTCGCGACGGGTACGACTATCTGCGGCGCATCCTGCTCGACGGCGGATTCATCACGCGGCCGCACCGCTACGAAGACCTGATCGACACCACGATCGCGACGCAGGTGATGGGGAGGTCCTGATGGCCAACGTGTGGCTCGCTCGCGTCGCGCTGCCGTCCGGCCCGGCCTGGGGTGCGCTGGTCGACGATCGGATCGAGATCGTGGCGAGCGACGCCGGCACCAACGGTGGCTTCTTAGCGTCGCTGCTGCAACTGCCGCGGCCGGCACGCGTGCTCGCCGAGCGCCGGCGCGGCGCGCAGAGCCTGAAAGCCGCGGACGTCCTGTCCTCGCCGTTCGGCGGGCCGGCGCCGCATCTGCTGCCGCCGCTCGATCTTCAGGAAGTCTGGGCGGCGGGCGTGACCTACGAGCGCAGCCGGGCGGCGCGCATGGAAGAGACCAAGGGGGCCGAGGATTTCTACGACAAGGTCTACACCGCCGAGCGGCCCGAGCTGTTTTTCAAGGGCTCGGCGTCGCGGGTCAGCGGTCACAACGGGCCCATCCGCATCCGCCGCGACGCCGCGTGGAACGTGCCCGAGCCGGAGATCGCGCTGCTCGTGTCCGCGCACGGCGAGATCGCCGGCTACACCGTGGGCAACGACGTGTCCTCGCGCGACATCGAGGGCCAGAACCCGCTCTACCTGCCGCAGGCGAAGATCTACCGCGAGTCGTGCGCGCTGGGGCCCGTGGTGTGGCTGACCGACGAGGAGACGGCGCCCGTCTTCGACATCGCCATCGCGATCCAGCGCCGCGGCTCGACGACCTGGGAGGGCAAGATCTCCACGTCCTCGATGCGCCGCTCGTTCGCCGATCTCGCGGACTGGCTCGGTCGGGACAACGTGTTTCCGTCGGGCGCCTATCTGTTGACCGGAACCGGGCTCGTGCCGGAGGCGGGGTTCTCGCTCGCCGCCGGCGATCGCGTGGTCATCACCGTCCCGCGGATCGGCACGCTCTCGAACGTCGTGGTGCAGGGAGGCTAGGCGCGTTCTCCTCGCACGTATCGTCCGGGCGCGGCCGCGGCTCTTCGCTTCGCTCGCCCTGGGCACGCTCGTCAGCCTCGGCCTCGTTGCCCTGACCGACTGGCGCGCGGCCACCCGCGTGCTCGTCGGCTGGGACGTCTACGTCGGGCTCTACCTGGCGCTGGTGACACACCTGATGTCGGTCTGCGACGTTCGTCACATCCGCGAGCGCGCCGCGCTGGAAGACGAAGGGCAGGTCACGATCCTCGTGCTGACGGTCGCCGCGGCGCTCGCCAGCCTCGGAGCGATCGTCGCCGAGCTCGGCTCGTCCGGCGGCACGCCGCGCCGGCCCGCCCAGGTCGTGCTCGCGGCGCTGACGATCCTGCTCTCCTGGGCGTTCATCCATACGATCTTCGCGCTGCACTACGCCCACGAGTTCTACGACGAGACCGAGGGCGGCGGCATGGCGTTTCCCGGCGGCGAGGCCGCCCCCGACTACTGGGACTTCGTGTACTTCTCGTTCGTCATCGGCATGACCTCGCAGGTCTCCGACGTCGGCGTCACGAGCAGGCACATCCGCCGCACGGTCGCCGCCCACGGCGTCGTGTCGTTCGTCTTCAACGCCGCCCTCCTCGCGCTCACGGTCAACATCGCGGCCAGCGCGATCTAGCGGCGACGCGATACACGCCGATCTCGCCGGGCCGCGCTTGACAGGTCGGCGGCCGGGCCGATAATCCGTTCCCACGATGTCGAAGCCCCGCGTCGTCATGGATCCCGCGCAGACGTATCGGCATCTCGTGCCCGTCGATCGGCTGGCCGAGCCCGTGACGCCGAGCGACGACGTGTACGTCATCGCCCACATGGGGATCGCGCGCGTCGACGTCGCGCAGTGGCGGCTCTCCGTCGACGGTCTCGTCGAGCGTCCGTTCGAGCTCGACTACGACGCGCTGACGAGCCTGCCGGCGACCGAGGTCACCGCGGTGCTCGAATGCTTCGGCAACCCGGTGGAACCGGACGTGGCGACCCGCCGGGTCGGCAACGTCGTCTGGCGCGGTGTCCGGTTGGCGGAGCTCGTGCGCCGGGCGGGCCCGACGCCCGAGGCGCGCTACCTCTGCGCCGAGGGCCTCGACTCCGGGACCTTCGCGAACGTCGACAGCGATCGCTACGTGAAGGACCTGCCGCTGGCGCGCGCGCTCGAGCCCGACGTCGTGGTCGTGTGGGCGATGAACGGCGCGCCGCTGAGTGCCGAGCACGGCTTCCCGGCACGGGTGTTCGTGCCCGGCTACTTCGGCACCAACGCCGTGAAGTGGCTGTCGCGGCTAACTCTCACCGCCGAGCGGCCGGAGAGCCTGTTCACCACGCGGCTCTACAACCGGCGCGTGGACGGCGAGATGCGGCCGGTGCGCGAGCTCGACGTGCACGCGGTCATCGTGACGCCGGCCGACGGCTCTGTGCTCACGCGCGGCGCGCGGTCGATCGGCGGCTGGGCGTGGAGCGCCTGGCCGGTACGCGCGGTCGACGTCAGCACCGACGGCGGCGCGACGTGGGAGCCGGCACGCGTGGCCCCACGCGGCGGCGATCACCAGTGGCAGGCCTTCACGTACGTGTGGGACGCGGCCGCGCCGGGCCGCTATGCCGTGCACGCACGTGCGACGGACGAGCACGGCCGGCGGCAGCCGCCGACGGGGCGCAACCGCATTCATACGATCGACGTCACCGTCGAGTGAGCGATCCGCATCGCCGTCGCGCTCGGGGCGCGCGGCAGGAGGACGAGATGGCCAGCGAGCTGGAGCGGCGTGATCTTCTCAAGGGCCTCGGCGCCACCCTCGGCGGCGCCGCGCTCGGTCTCGGCGGCGCCGCGCTCGGTGTCGCGCGTGACGTCGCGGTCGCCGGCGTAGCGGAGGCGCAAGAGACGGCCAAGGGACGCGTCCCCGACACGCCGGTGAAGTTCGGTCACATCACGATCCAGTCGGGGCCGGGCGCGATCCTCGGGTTGCCGTCGCTCAAGGGCCACACGCTGGCCGCCGAGGAGATCAACGCCGCCGGCGGCCTGCTCGGCCGGCGCAAGATCGAGACGCTCACCGCCGACGAGGCGGCTGGTCCCGAGGCGACGGTGAAAGAGCTCAAGCGCATGAAGCTGGTCGAGAAGATCGACTACTTCTCGGGCGTGATCGCGGCGCACAACCAGCTGGCCGTTGGCCCCGTGGTGGAGGAGCTGAAGCTGCTGACCATCATGACCGAGGGTTGCATCGACAAGCTGTTCGAGATCGAGGTTCCGAATCCCCAGTATCTGTTCGGCATGACCAACATCCTGTCCGCCGACGGCGTCACCACCGCGCTTGCGGTCGCACGCACGTGGCCGGAGGTCAAACGCATCGCCGTCATCAACCCGGATTACGCATTCGGTCGCTGGTTCCAGCTGCACTTCGATGCGGCACGCGAGAAGCTCTTGCCCGGTTCCGAGATCGTCTCGGAGGTGTGGGCGCCGTTCCCGAATACCACGGATTTCACCTCGCACATCACGAAGACCGTCGCCGCCAAACCGGACGTCGTCGTGACGTCGATGTGGGGCGGCATGTACGTGGCCTTCTACAAGCAGGCGCTGGGCCAGGGACTGTTCCGCCGCGCGCGGCTGGCCGGCAACATCAACTTCGGCGTCGTGCCGCAGGCGATCGGCAAGGATCACCCGGAGGGCGCCATCGCCGGCGTGCATTCCAACTACCACTTCACCTACGCGCCGGCCGGCGCGTCCGCGGCGAACAAACGCTTCGTCGAGGCATATCAGAAGCGCTGGAGCGAATACCCATCCTATGCCGCCGAGGCCGCGTACACCGGCCTCTATCTCTTCAAGACCGCCGTCGAGCGCGCGCACAAGCAGGCGGGCGGCGGCTGGCCGGAGGACGACGCCGTCATCCGGCAGCTGGAGGGCCTCAGCATCGAGGCGCCGTCGGGCCTCGTCACGATCCGTAAGGAAGATCATCGCGCCTACAAAGACGTGAAGGTCGGCTTCAGCAAGAATCTGGCGGACTACCCGTTCGCGGTGTGGGATCCGGAGCGGATCATGACCATTCCGGTCGGCCAGATGACCGCGCCGCCGGGCTGGCCGAAGCCCGGCCGTGGTCACAACGATCCGTCGGCCACCGTGAACTGGATCAAGACGACATGGAAGAAAGCGGGCGCGTGATGGCGACCGAGTATCCGGCCTTCAAGGCCGCGGCAGCGCACGTGGCGCCGGTCTTCCTCGATGCGGAGAAGACCGTGGCCAAGGCGTGCAGCCTCATCGCCGAGGCCGCACGCCAGGGTGCGGCGCTGATCGCGTTCCCCGAGACGTACATTCCGGCGTTCCCGCTCTGGTCGGCGGTGGTCGCGCCGATCCACAATCACGAGTGGTTCAAGCGCCTCGCGGCCAGCAGCATCCGCTGCCCGGGGCCGGAGCTGGAGCGCATCGCCGACGCCGCGCGCCGCGCCGGCATCGTCGTGTCGCTCGGCTTCAACGAGGGCACCGCGGACAGCGTCGGCTGTCTCTGGAACAGCAACGTGCTGATCGGCGAGGACGGCGCGATCCTCAACCACCACCGCAAGCTCGTGCCCACGTTCTGGGAGAAGCTCACGTGGGCCAACGGCGACGGCGCCGGTCTGCGCGTGTGCGACACGCGCCTGGGTCGCCTCGGCGTGCTGATCTGCGGCGAGAACACCAACCCGCTCGCGCGCTTCACGCTGATGGCGCAGGGCGAGCAGGTCCACGTCTCGACCTACCCCCCCGTGTGGCCCACGCGCGACCCGCGCGGTGGGGGCAATTACGATCTGGCCGCCGCCATCCGCATCCGCGCGGGCGCGCACGCGTTCGAGGCGAAGGCCTTCAACATCGTCGCCTCCGGCTTCATGGACGCCGCAATGCGCGAGGAACTGGCGACGCTGGGCCCGGAGGCCGCACGCGTGCTCGACGAGAGTCCGCGCGCCGTCTCGATGGTCATCGGTCCTACCGGCGAGCCGGTGAGCGAGCTGCTCTCCGACCGCGAGGGCCTGCTCTACGCGGCGATCGACACGCGGGCCTGCGTCGAGCCCAAGCAGTTCCACGACGTCGTCGGCTACTACAACCGCTTCGACGTTTTCGATCTCACCGTCGACCGCACGCGCCGGCGTCCGGTGTCGTTCCGCGGGTCGGAGCCCGCGCCGGCCCCGGGCGAAGAAGACCTGGCAGGAGGACTGATGTCATGAGCGTCGTGGATCCCGTCTGGGCGGGCCTCGCCGAGCTGTCTGCCGCGTTCGAAAGCCGCGCGCTGTCGCCGGTCGACGTCGTCGGCGCGCTGCTCGCGCGCATCAAGGCGCGTGACGCGCTACATGCATACATCGCTATATATGAATATGAGGCGCGGCTGGCCGCCGAGGCCGCCGACCGCGCGATCACGAGCGGCCACCGGATCGGGCCGCTGCACGGCATTCCGATCGCGCTGAAGGATCTCGTCGATCTCCAGGGCCGCGTCACCACGGGCGGCTCGAAAGTCTGGATCGACCGCGTCTCTCCGGTTACCGCCACGCTGGCGGAGCGGCTGATCGGCGCCGGCATGATCGTGCTCGGCAAGACGCACACCGTCGAGTTCGCGATGGGCTCGTTCGGGACCAACACCCACCTGGGCACGCCATGGAATCCCTGGGATCTGGCTGTGCACCGAACGCCCGGCGGCTCGTCGAGCGGCTCTGCCGTCGCCGTCGCGGCGGGGCTGGCGCCGGCCGCGATCGGCACCGACACCGGCGGCTCCGTTCGACTGCCGGCCGCGTGGTGCGGCATCGTCGGTCTGAAGGTGACGGCGGGCCGCATCAGCACGCATGGCGTCCTGCCGCTGTCGTTCACGCTCGACACGCCGGGACCGATGGCGCGCTCGGTGGAGGACGCCGCGCTGCTCTTCCGCGCGCTCAACGGACCCGACCCCCAAGACCCGCCGACGCTCGCGTGGACGCCGTCCGATCCGATGCCGACGCTGCGTCGGGGCGTGAAGGGGCTGCGGCTCGCCGTCATGCCGGAGGACGAGCGGCTCGGCGTCGACGCCGAGGTGCTCGCGGCCTACGACGCGTCGGTGAAGAAGTTCGCCGGCCTGGGCGCCGAGATCGTCCGCGTCAGCCTGCCCAACCGCTTCGCCGACTATGCCGCCGGCGTCGGCCGCATCATCGGGGCGGAGGGCTATCGCTTCGTCGGCCACCTCGTCGACGACGCGAGCCTGCCGGTCGATCCCCACATCCGGCCGCGCATCCAGGTTGGCCGCGGCATGTCCGCGCGCGACTATCTGCTGGCCTTGGCCGAGCGCGAGGAGCACCGTCGCGCCTTCGTCCGCGCGCTGGCCGACGTGGACGCGCTGCTGACACCGACTGCGCAGACCGCGGCAATCCCGATCGCCAAGGTCGACCAGTCGGGGACGGCGGCGTTCTTCACCCGGGCGGGGAACTATCTCGGGCTGTGCGGGCTGGCGGTGCCGAACGGCTTCACGACGGACGGGCTTCCGACCTCACTCCAGATCCTCTGCCACGCCGGGCGCGAGGACATGGCGCTGCGCATCGGCTGGACCTACGAGCAGGCGAGCGAGTGGAAGGCGCGCAGGCCGCCCGAGCCGCGCTGAGCGCTCAGCGGCTCCGCTGCATCCAGACGCGCACCATCTTCATGGCTTCCTGGATGGTCGCCTCGGGACCGGAGATGCGGAAGGTCGCGCCCTCGAGCAGCTCGGTGGTTTCCAGGCGGCACTTGCGCTGCGAGCACCACGTCGCGATCGCGTTCTCGAGTGACTCGAGATCCCGCCCGAAGTAAGCGAACTCGTAACTGTCCATTCCCGCCGCTCCCGTGCCGAAGTGCGGAACATTGGTCCTACCCGACGCGCCATTGACGTCGCGACGGCGCAGCAAGGCGAATGCCGCGCGGAGCAGCCGCGAAAATCGCGACGACGCCGCGCGCGTGCCCGTCACGCGTCCGACGCTGACGTGTCGGGCGTCAGCCCGCTGTCGCGCGTCGCGACGAGCTTCGTGTGCGGTCATGCGGCGCGGATCACGGTCCGCTCGGCGGAGCATCGCGAGCAGACGCCAATCTTCCAGGCGAATCGTTGATCCTGCCGCAAGCGCTGGGTCGCCATGCTCACCTGGCTCGCCGGAACGCCGACGGCCGTCGCCAGGCAGTCCGTGCAGATGAAGCCCGGATGCTGTCGCAGGAAGCGATCGATCAGTTGGTACGACGCATCCATTCGCGAACCATCCGAATCGCCTCACGGATCGTGTCGTCCCGACCGGAGATGCGCACCCGCGCCCCGTCGAGGAGCGCGGCGGAGCACCACGACGCAACGGTGTGCTTGAACACGTGGAGGTCTCGCCCGAAGCAGGCGAACTCGTAACTGTTCATGACCCCGGCTCCCTGGCCCCTGAGGAAAACCGTTCTCACCCGAAGTGACAATGACAACGTTGTTTCGCAGCAAAGCGAATGCCGCGCGCATCGGCCGCGAATCACGCGTCGAGCGGCGTCAGGCGTCGAACGCTGATGTGTCGGGCGTCAGCCCAGTGTCGATCGAACGGCTCGATGCAACGGTCACACCGACGGCTTGACTTGGTTGCCGCAACGCAGTTTCATGGCGTCCACCCGGGAGGTCTCATGCGTTCCGATCGCGTGTTGACGACCATCGACTTCCACACCGCCGGCATCGGGATGCGGCTGCTCACGAGCGGTCTCGGCCGCGTGCCCGGCGCGACCATCGCGGACAAGCGCCGCTGGTTCCAGGAGCATCTCGACGATCTTCGGACGGGCCTGTGCCTGGAGCCGCGCGGTCACCGGGGCCTGCTGATCGCCGTGATGACGGAGGCCGTGACGCCCGGGGCGGAGTTCGGCCTGTTCTTCATCTACCCGGGTGGCTACTACGTCTCCTGCGGCGAGGGCACCATCGGCGCGGCGACGGTGGCGATCGAGACCGGGATGGTCCGGCGCCAGGGTCCGGAGACACGGATCCTCGTCGACACCGAGGCGGGGCCCGTCGAGACGATCGCGCGCTGGGAGGACGAGCGCGTGCGCGAGGTCACCCTCAAGTGGACGCCGTCGTTCGTGGCGCTCGCCGACCAGGTGGTCGAGGTCGAGGGCGTGGGCGAGGTTCCCCTCGACATCGCCGTGGGCGTCGGCAACGTCTTCGCCGTCGTCCAGGCCCCGCACGTCGGCGTCGCCATCCGGCGCGAGCATGTCAAACGCATCGCCCAGCGGGGGATGGCCGTCCGCGCCGCCGTCAACGCGCAGCTGCGGGTCGACGTCCCGGGCATCGGCAAGACGAGCGTCGACAACGTGCTCGTCCACGAGCTGCCCGACGCCCACGGGGTGTCGCCCAACGCGCTGGTGTGGGGCCCGGGCCAGGTCGACGCCGCGCCGTGCGGCTCCGGGACGTGCGCGCGCATGGCGCTGTTCCACCAGCGCGGCCTCATGCGCGTCGGCGCGACGTTCGTCAGCCGCGGACTGCTCGGCCTCGACTTCACGGGGCGCATCGCCGGTGAGACCACGGTCGAGGGTCAGCCGGCGATCCTGCCGGAGATCACCGGCACGTCGTACCTCACGGGCCTCAGCCAGTTCCTCTTCGATCCGGCCGATCCGATCCGCGCCGGCTACCTGCTCGACACGTGAGGCGATGAAGACCCTCGTCCTTGGCGGCGGCGTGGTCGGCGTGGCCACCGCGTACTTCCTGGCCAAGGCCGGGCACGAGGTCACGCTGGTCGAAGAGAAGAGCGCGCTGGGACTGGAGGCGACCGCCGGCAACGCGGGCATCATCGCGCCCGGCCATTCCTTCGCGTGGGCGTCGCCGCGCGCGCCGCGCATGCTGTGGCAGTCGCTGCGCGGCGCGGAGACCGCGATCCGCGTGCGACTCACGCGCGATCCCCGGCTCTACGCGTGGGGGCTGCGCTTCCTGCGCGAGTGCACCTCGGCGCGCGCCCGGCGCAACACGCTCATCAAGCTGCGCCTGTGCCAGTACAGCCAGGCGGTGATGAAGGAGCTGGTCGCGAACGAGGGCATCGAGTACCAGGCGATCAGCAAGGGTGCGCTGTACCTGCACCGCGATCCGGTCGAGCTCGAGGCGGGGATCAAGAAGATGGCGCTGCTCGCCGAGCACGGACAGAAGCAGGAGATCCTCGACGCGAGCGCGCTGGCGCGTCTGGAGCCGGCATTCGAGCCGGTGAAGTCGAAGATCGCGGGGGCCATCCGCGATCTCGGTGACTCCAGCGGCGATTCGCGCGTGTTCTCGGAGGAGCTGGCGCGGGTCGCGCGCGACAAGCACGGGCTCACCGTGCGGTTGAACACGCGCGTCACTGCGCTGCGTTCGGACGGCGACCGCATCGACGGCGTCGTGACCGCCGACGGCGTGCTGGGGGCCGACAATTACGTGCTGGCCGCCGGCGTCGGCGCCCCGGTCCTCGCGCGGACGGCCGGCGTGAGCCTGCCGATCTACCCGGCGAAGGGCTATTCGTCGACATTCCCCCTGAAGCCCGGTGGCCTCGCGCCGACGATCTCGGGCGTGGACGAGCAGTGGCTGGTCGGCTGGTCCCGCCTCGGCGATCGCCTGCGACTGACGTCGACCGCGGAGTTCACCGGTTACGACTGGGGCTGGACGCCGCGCGACTTCAACAACATCCTGCGACTCGCGCGCGACCTCTTTCCCGAGGCCGCCGACTACGAGCGCGGCGAGTATCGCGCCTGCCTGCGGCCGATGACGCCTGACGGCCCGCCGATTCTCGGCCTCGGTCGCCACCGCAACCTCGTCTTCAACTGCGGCCACGGTCACATGGGCTGGACGATGGCGTGCGGAACCGCGCGTCTCGTCGCCGACCTGATGACCGGCCGGATGCCCGACCTGGACCTGGATGGCCTGACCGTCCGACGTTGATCGACGTGCGGTCGAGGAGGCGCTGATGAACTACGGCGTGGTGCTTCCGATCTGGCAGCTCACGGTCGCCGACGCGGAATCGCTGACGACGCGGGCGGAGGCGCTGGGCCTCGACGGCGTCTTCGTGCCGGACCACATCCTGGCCAAGCCCGCCACGACCCAGCACTATGGCGGGCACTGGCCCGATCCGTTCGCGCTCCTCGCCTATCTCGCGGGGCGCACCGAGCGCGTGCGTCTGGGCGCCAGCGTGATCGTCCTGCCGTACCGGAGCGCGCTCGTCGCGGCCAAGGCGGCGGCCACCGTGGATCAGGCCTCGCGCGGCCGCTTCATCTTCGGCGTCGGCGTCGGCTGGGACGAGGCCGAGTTCGCCGATCTGCGCCTGCCGTTCCGCGAGCGCGGACGTCTGAGCGACGACTACATCCGTGCGATCAAGGCCGCGTGGGCCGCGGACGTGCCGGAGTACACGGGCACGTATGCGAGCTTCTCCGGCGCGACGTTTTCGCCGCGACCCGTGCAGCGACCGAATCCGCCGATCTGGGTCGGCGGCGCGCCCGGCGCGGTGTCGAGCCCGGCCGTGCGCCGGTGCGCCGAGCTCGGCGACGCCTGGCATCCGCTGGCGCTCAGCCTCGACGACATCGAGAAGGGCTATGCCACCGTGCGCGATCTCGCCGTCCGCCACGGGCGGCGCGAGCGGCCGGGTCTGGCGCCGCGCAATCTCCTCGATCTGACCGACGGCGACAAAGGCCGCGGCCGCGCGGCGTTCCAGGGGTCGGTGGCCGAGGTGGCCGCGGACGTTCGGCGCGTGCGCTCGCTGGGCGCGGAGTGGATGACCTTCGACCTGCCGCGCGCCGGCGTGCCCGCGATGCTGCGCGCGATGGAGCGGCTGGCCGGCGAGGTGAAGCCCGCGGTCGTCTGAGCGGCGGTTTACTTCTCGCCGAGGTAGGTCTTGCGCACGAGGTCCGAGCGCAGCAGCGCAGCGGCCGCGTCGTGCAGGACGATGCGCCCAGTCTGGATGACGTAGCCCCGGTGCGCCACGCGCAACGCCATCCGCGCGTTCTGCTCGACGAGCAGGATCGTCGTTCCCTGGCGGTTGATGTCCTGGATGATCCGAAAGATCGTCTCGACGAGGATCGGCGACAGGCCCATCGAGGGCTCGTCGAGCAGGAGCAGCTCCGGTCGCGCCATCAGCGCGCGACTGATTGCGAGCATCTGCTGCTCGCCGCCCGAAAGCGTGCCACCTTTCTGGGTGAGACGCTCGCGGAGCCGCGGGAACAGCGAGAGGACGCGCTCGAGATCGGGCGCGATCCCGTCGCGGTCGCGACGCGCGAAGGCGCCGAGCTCGAGGTTCTCGAGCACGCTCATGCGGGGGAAGATGTGACGGCCCTCCGGCGACTGTGCGACGCCCAGCCGGACGATGCGGTCGGTGGCCAGCGTGTCGACGCGCGTGCCGTTGAAGGTCACGCTGCCACGCCGGGGCCGGACGAGGCCGAGGATCGTGCGCAGGGTCGTCGTCTTCCCGGCGCCGTTGCCGCCGATGAGCGTGACGATCTCGCCGCGCTCGACCGACAGTGAGAGTCCGCGCAGCGCCCGGATGTTGCCGTAGTAGGTGTGGAGGTCCGCGAGCTCGAGCATCGCGCTACACGCCGGGCACGACGGGCTCCTGCGGGGCGCCGGTGCCCAGGTAGGCCTC
>Ga0209266_1001294_pt1 | contig 16764 bp, 30 predicted proteins | sample GraSoiAngelo_132_FD_185889 | JGI IMG/M metagenome (GOLD analysis project Ga0209266, IMG submission 185889) | Grasslands soil microbial communities from the Angelo Coastal Reserve, California, USA - 14_0929_02_40cm (SPAdes) (version 2) | ecosystem: Environmental > Terrestrial > Soil > Grasslands ...
ACTGTCGCATCTTTGACCTTCGAGACTTGGCTAGGTGCTTACTGGCTAAGACGTCGGATAAGGAAGGTAGCTCCTGACCTTGAACGGGTCCTGTAATTCCGCGTCCTTCTGAAAGCTGTCCAGCAAAGAAAACAGCCCTCTGGTTTTGGTTGAGAAACCAGAATTTGAGCACGAGCCATGCTTGCTGCTTAGAGAATAGTTGGGACAAACTGTTATACCATATCTATCTAGTGTTGATAATGATTATTGTCGCACACACAGACACAGCAGCGTGGACCCAGCCCCAGCATGGAGGATGCTTATGCTTATGCTCCAAGGTGGGAGATCTGGTACAACGGGGCTATGTATCAGCAGATGATGAATTGTGTTATGAGCTTCTCTCAGTCAGAGACCCATAGCATGGTGATTCCCCAGCTCGGTCCACAGATGGTCGTGAAAGTAGGCCCAGATCGTTTCAACTATAATGTCCGTCTCTGGCGGGCGATGCTCCTGAAACAGGAGAGAGAAGACCCAAACTTCCGAAGAGATGAGGAAAAGGCTAGGAAGGATAAATGGCCAGAGATGGCATTGTTCACCGCCATAGTGGATATTCTACATGCGAAGGGACACATACGGTTTAAGCCACCAAGGGACCTAGCTGATGACTGAGACCATATACGCATCCTGGGTCGCTCCTGAACCATACTGGGAGGGGAGATCATGGTTCTTCGAACAGTGGAGACGGAGGCATGAACGATACAAGAACATGCTTCTCTGCGCGACAGGACAAAGCCTCGGAATTGGGAAGAGCTACTGGCTCCTATCATGCTTCGAAGAGATAGATCCATCCTTCCGAATAGAACAGATAGTCTTCAACTCAGAACAGTTCTGGGCAGCAGTCGAGATGCTGCCTAATGATGAATGGCATCCGATAATGTGGGATGATCCAACTCGGGGACTAAATAAGCGCGAATGGTATCTAGACCTGAACAAAGCCATAACCAGTTTTATGAAGACAGCAAGCAGGTACAGACGGAAAGACCTAGGCTTCGCTGTACCCTCTTTTGACGACCTGGACATCGCGGTGCGTGAAGTTATGGTCTGTGAAGGACAGATGAAAGAGGCAGGATTAGCCAAGGTTCACAGAATCAAGAGAAACAAGTTCGGCAGCCCGCCTTTCTGGAAACCGTATCTCGGGGAAGTTCAGCGCAAGGTTCCAAGATTAGCCAAGGAGTATGAGGAGCGACGGCATGAATTCCATAAGACAAGCTATCAGCAGGAAGAGTTCAAGAAAAAGGATGAGACTCCTGAGACAATATTTTACAAGGTTTACAATGCAGTTAAAGCCAATCCGATCAGATACAGCATGAAGGACAGAAACGGCAAGCTGAAACTTTCAGCCTTAATGGTGGGTTCCTTAATTGATCCACCATGCAGCGACCAGACTGCGAGAAGAGTGATTACACGGATAGAATCTGAAAAGCCGGACCTATTTTCGTCTCAGCAGTCTGTCCGTTAGACTTCTATCATGACCATTGTCATCTCCGAAAGTGATCTCTTGTCCACGCTGAAGCATGGTCTTCGTGACCTCTTTCACGTCTTTCCGTCCTTGTCCTCCCTTCTCAGCATATCGCCCGTTCAAGAGTGCCTGGTGCATATCATACATGATAATTCCGTAGCCTAGAGACTGATTGTATGACCGGAGAAAATTACGGATTATCTTGATGTTCTGGGTAGAATCTATCGGGTATCGGTCATCATACATTTTGAAGCGCTGGATCAGTTCTTCTATCCGGAACATCTGTTCTAGCGGAATATCATAGGGAGGGTTCAAGCCTTTCTCGATAAAAGTCTCTTCGAGTCCTCCAACATAGTCCTTCATCTGGGCAATGCCTGTCTCTAGGAGGAAATGCCAGCTTGCGAAGACGAGGGCGTTGTCGAACTCTTCAGCCTCATAAAGGCTGGAGAAGCGCATCGTCATCAGGAAATCGGGGTCTGTGAATGCTTTTGCGACTGTCTGAGCTAGAACCCGTGTGTATCGGTCGGATTCTATCTTGATAGGCTGGCTCAAATCGTTCCATTGGAAACCTAGGGGTCCCTATAAAAGATGGGATTTCGGCGTCCTCTACGCCCTCCTCTTCATCACAATGTTCCGATTGTTAGAAGTCGACTATATCGTGAAGCATAAACCGGACATTCTCGGAGCAATAATTCCAGCGATGGAGCACCCGCTTCAGGGAACAGACTGGCAGGCTCCCTACGGGCTACTGTGGTACGGAATCTCAGAAGCAGTCTATCATCTCTATCCTACGCCTTCAGGGTATATCGGGATAACCGCACTCATCGACGCTCTTCTGATATGGAAAATACGGCATCATCGCCTCGTCATGCTTCTCTACACATTGAGTTCCTGGTTCGAGTTTAACGAGGCTCCCTACAATCTGCCTCCAATGTGGATGAGCCTGCTCGGACTCTGGAATCCCTGGGGCGTACTTCTCGGACCCTTAACAAAGTTTCCTGACTTGCCGAACCAGATCGCGTTTGTAGTCTACACTCCAATTCTTTCGACTCAGGGAAACTATAACCGTCTGTGGCAATTCTGGTTCTACTTCCTGATGCTGCTTCCCTCGATCGGTATTCTGGCCGTAAAGGCTTATAACCGGAGACGGGTGAGCGAATCGGCAACTGAATAGGCTGTCATCTTGGAATGATGAATATGGGTCTCTCAGTGGACCTAGGAGAATTTGCGATGAGTCTCGGCATACCTGTTCCACATCTCATCAATGCTAAAGGCGAACACGGTGGGGGAATCGGAAGCACACTACTGATCGTCGCAGCGATCATCATAGCAGTCTTCGGCGGAACCCTAGCTCTTGTCTTCGGTGCACAACTTGCCAATACATCACTCTTCACCGGCCTCCCAGCATCCAACCAGACAGCAATTAATGCCAATCTTGGAAAGGCAGTGGTAGCAGGCTCCCAGTTCATGCCACTCGTCTATCTAGGCGGATTCGGAGCATTGGCTCTAGCGATCTTCCTCTTGATCTTCACCGTGATACGCCACATACGGTCGAGCGCGTGAGCAATGCCACTGTTCAAATCGAAGAAAGAAACTCCCGGGGGATTAGGGGCTAAGAAAGGCCCCGATCTTTACTCCTCAGCACGTAAGGTTCAGAAAGCATCCAGGTCCTGGTGGAACTCGCCCGGTATGAGGAAGGCTAGACGAGAGTTCTGGAAGAAGCTGGGCCGCGGAGCATCAGACATGAGTTCCTACATGTGGAATGGAGAATGATTTGCCTCTCATCAGGAACAATGGCCGTTACGGGGAGCTAGGACATTGGGGCAAACGCTCCGGCAGACGATTCACTAAGAAGAAGATTCTGCTTCTAGTAACGCTACTCTCTCTGAGTATCCTTTTCGGTGTCTCAAAGAACACTGTTTTTCCCATACCTGTCGTCAATGCGGGAGACTACAACACGAGCTTCAGCCATACGAGAACGAACATTTTCAACGATCAGAACTTCAATGGTCCGACTGGCCATGCTGGAGGAGGAATAAGTTTCAACTCCAAAGTCAACGCGACTTGTGCCATATCATGTGCTTCAGGCTCAACAGTTCTGGTGTTTCCTGCTCTAACAGTAAGTTCAGGTGATACAATCATATTCGAGTTCTGGGCATCTTCGGCAATAGCCTCAACATTCACAATCACAGATACGCAGAGCAACAGCTACGTTCAGAAAGTGTCCTTCATCCACTCAAATCCTGGACTGAACGTTTTCATCAGAGAAACACAAACTTCCACCACAGGGTCAGACACTATAACTCTGACTTCATCAGCCCCGGATGTGTTTGCTGGGGTAGCTTCAGACTATTCTGGAGCTGTAGGATTCGGAAACACTGCAACTAATGGAGGAAGCGGGGGTATAGGACCCACAACTGGAACATCGACCATAACAATCACTTCAGCCTCATCATCCTCATTCATAGTCGAGTTTATGGCGGTATCAGCAACAGGTGGAATCTGCACGATAACAGCAGCATCTTCTCAGACATTGAGAAACGAGTACACGAATGCTGGAGGATCCACGGGAAGCGGAGCAACAGACATAACAGGTCTTTCAGGAAGCCAGAATCTCGGGCTTTCTTGGTCATGTGGTTCTGACCAAGACCAGTTCAGCCATGCAGGTCTAGAGCTGACTCAGAGTCCTCTAAACTTCCAGAAGGTCCGTTGGAACTATAACTCGACCTGTGTATCCCTAGCAGGTCCTGTTTCTCCTGAGGCTGACTTCGACTATTCAATAGGAAACAATCAGGGCGTAGCGACAATACTTGACAGTAATCATCCTTCTATAACAAACAAGGTCGGAATTCAGAATAATGCGTTAGGTCCAATGGCAGTATCCCCTCCCACTGGAGGAATAACATCGACAGGGGAAGTATTCGTAATCTCAGGCTCTGTAGGTTGGCAGATTGGATCCACGCAGTTCTTGATGAATGAGTCAGGGACACAATGGACTGGTTCTGTCTTCAGCCAGATCTTTGCCATAACAGGAACACCGGGGACTACAGCGATTCCAGCTGGACCAGCACTAGCAACATCTGCATCTCTGTCAACTTCATCGTTCACAATTGGAACAGCACGGGCAACAACATTCACGTTCACTAATAGCGCCATTTTAGTTCCCGGAACATATTTTGTGACTGTTGATGGTTCAACTATACCGAATCTTGTCGTGAATTCTATACAGCAGAAACCGTTAGTCTGGAGAACGACTTCAACGTATGCAGGGCATAACAACGCTTACGATACACTGAATTCCACTGGACAATCGAACTGGCAATCCCCATCAACAGATACGACATGGTTCACCGTTACGGGTCTGAACACGAATCCTGGTATCAATTGTTCTTCTGCTGACATTATGATCTCAAAGGCTTCAATTAATCTTCAGACTGTTTCTGCTCGCATGCTGGAGATGGTCATGGCTTGGTCCAATGTGAAGGCAGCCTTGAAGAATGTCACGATGGTTCTCCGGTCAAGCAACGGAACCCTCCCATCATTCACAGAGAACTATAATCCGTTCAATGATATTCAAGCCCGTCTAATCTGGTGGGCCTGTCCAACAGTGACCTGTACCGGAGGAAACCAGACTGTCTTCATCGGACATGACAATACTAAGACTGTTAACCAGGAGACTCAGGGAAACGACAAGATTATCGGACTAGCCAATCCGAATTTTAAGCCTGGAGTCCAGAACAGTTTCCAGACAGTTCTCAACTTCACAGGACCCAACAATTTCATCTCTGGGTCTAACCAGACGTCCACGACTCAGAACTCTGCATCCGGTCTACAGATGGGTCAGGACTATTACATTCTCATCATGGCAAACTTCGACACTACCCAGACTCCAGCATCCTGCAACTGCATACTCCAGTTCCTAGGAGGAATAACGTCAGGAACAGGGAATCCAAGTCTAGGAATCTGGTCTGTTCCAGCCTCATGCCAGGACCCTATTAACAGAGTTGCTTGCGGACTAGGTACTCCACAGCCCACCTTCGACTTCAATCCTCTAGATCCGTCAACATGGGGTAACGCTATCATCAAGGGTCTCGTCTGGGCATTTAGCGTGGCTGTTCCATCTGGCCTATTGATTATTGCTCAGGTCCTGCTACAGGTTATTCAGGTCACGTTCAACTTTGTTGGAAACTTTTTCGGGTGGGGAAATATTGGAGATAACATAGTCACATTTCTCTCGGCGCTACCTACTCTTTTCGGCCAGATAGGGACCGCTCTAGGATGGTTCGCCAGCATAGTATCGGGGGTTATACAGACGATCATAATTGCGAATCTGCTAGCTAATCCCTACTTTGCCGGACTAGTCAATGTTCTGAACGATTTCAAGAACGCCATCGGAAGCGGAATCATCATCAGCTTCCTCACAGAAATAGCCATCTGGTTTCCGACTAGCTACATGATAATCCTGATCAGCACATACTTCCTATTCGTCTTACTCAAGGGTCTTCACGGCTTCTTCGACTGGCTTCACCTGGTCAAATGGAGCAGCTTCCAGCTAGTCGGGCTTTTCTCGCTATTTATCGATGTATTCGTAAGTCTGATTACAGCGATTCTAGGACGACTCTCAATCATCTCTCCCGGCCACAAGTTTCCAAGAATACCTCACCCGGACCCCGGTTCACTTCCGAAAATCTCGCTAGGAGGAGAAATAGCCTTCTTTGATGATCCGACAGCATGGTTCCTCGGCTTTATGGGGCTCATATTTACGATGATGTGGGCAGGAACCTCGTCAGCAGGACTCCCAGCAAACACTCAGACAGTAATCCAGGCCATGACCCCCCTTTTCACCACCCTCTTCGGGGTAGGATTTATGATCCTTCTACTTTACATTCCCGGCTTCGTACTCGGAAAGCTGCATGAGAAGGGAATGATCTCTTGAAGCTACTTGTGACCGCTACCATCAATGGACCTTCCCAGAATGATGTTCAGCAGACAAAGATGTCAATTCTCAAAGCGCTCGATGGAGTAAAGGATAGAGTGAATAACGGGTCAGAAATTAAGATAGCCTCCTGTAACGCTGAGAACACTTCAGAACTTCAGATGTTGATGGGGCAACTCAAATGGTTCTCGTTGGGCAAAGAGCCTGATGGGTTCTCGGAACACAAGAGACAAGCATCGAAAAAGAGGAGAGCTGGAATAGTAGAAGACTCGATTGATGATGTTCTGATGGATCTCTAAACCCATGCCTCTCTTCGCACATGAGACCATCAAGAGGAAGAAGCCGAAAGGAGCCTCAATCGCCAACAGGATAAAACGTGCATTTCATAGGACGCCGAACATCGATGGACCCCATGAAGGACTGGAATTTATTGACAAGTTCAGAATCATGTTTCTCCGCAGCATGATAATCCTGATGATTGGTATATCCTGGTGGGTCGCAGCTCCGGTCCTATTCCTCTCACTATTGCCCGGGTTTCAGCTCTATAACCAATGGCTCATTAATTACCACACGTCAATCGTCGCGGTCTACCAGTTCTGGCAGGTTGTACCTGAAATTCTTCTCTTCAGCTTCTCGATCATATGGACTTCAGGCGTCTTGGATATGATAGTCGGGAATAAACCTCTGGAGAAGGTGTTCTAGATATGGAGAGTAGAGAGAAAGGGATTCTGATAGTTGGACTAGGGCTGATCGCGTTTTTCGGAGCTGGAGTGATAGACGTATCGTTTTCAGATGTGATCCCGGTAAGGCCATACTCCAGTATCTTTCTAGCTCTTCCCGCGTTGAGGAAACGGCATAGTGGACATAGGGACTACAATGCTAACAGAGACGTAACACACTATCTGGAGCAGCTTAACGAGCCCTTGGAAATATATGTTCGACGGAAGAAGAAAGCGTTTGACCGTATGAGAGAGGAGAGAAGCTAAAGTGGCTACGTTTCAATGCAATAACTGTGATGTCCAAGGGGATCTAGAACAGTTGATCGTTAGACCATTGATTGAAAGCGGAATGTATGGCAAGATGGCATATGATATGCTTCTATGCCGTGATTGCCAGCTCCTATTCCTGATGTGGAAGAAGCGCTGGAATGGAGGCAAGTTTGACGAAGCCGAATATAACCTTAAATTCTCATTTAGAATGGGAAACTCATGCTCGGAATAACCGTTGACCAGTTGGGCATTGTAGCCGCTGGATGTCTCCTAGTTCTCGTAATCTCACTGTCCTGGAGCCTCAGCAAGATCAAAGCCTTCAACCGGGGATATTACGAAGGAAATCATGATCGGGAGCATTGGGAGACTGATCAGATAGTCCGAGGCAAACTAGAGAGGCAATAGATTGGCGAGTGATCTCCTCGTCGGAATCCTCGTAGGTACTATTCTGATGGGAATATTGAACCCGTACCGAGGAGTCTATTTCTATATCAGAGAATTGCGGAAGCAGCTCGCGTTTTTGAGGGGAGATACAGCAGAGTCAGGGGTTGCTTTCGATAAGGAGTTTCCAAACAGGAAGGAGAACAGTTGACTCATCGTAGAGGAGAGAAGGAGCTGAATGATCGTGTTGAGAAGGCTCGGAAGGGAAGCCGCTTCCTGGTCATTGTCGGGTCGAAGAGAGTCATAACTAGACGGTTGAAGAAGAGGCAGAAAGCATGACTGATGACGAGGAATACAGAACGATTCTGGCACACTCCGCGTTTATCAAAATGCTCGCAGCCAACGATAAGCTAACTCAGAAGTCAAAGATAGCAGCGTTGAAGAATCTGATCAGGAAATCTGGGAAAGAAAAGCTCAGACGATAAGGGATGCTCGTCTATATTCTCGGCTTCGCTCTGCCGCTAGAATGGATTATCGCGCTCGGAGTCCTCTTCCTTGTTCTAGTTCTGATAGTCATCTTCTTAGTCTTGACACGGAACCCTAATCCTACACCTATCGACAAACGCATGATTCTGAAGGTTCCAATTGACGAGGCCGGAATTATCCAGCGGGGCAAAATCCTTGTCAATGTTGAACGGAATGATAGAGACTTGATAGTGACGGACCCGGATCTAAAGGATGATGATGGCAACCAGCTTGTCGAGGAGTGTTCTATAGAAAATAAAGTTCCTTTCCCCGCAACAGATTCAGCTAAGGCGAATGTGGAGCTATGGATTGGAAGGGTGAAGGGAGGGGTTACAGAGATAGTTTCAGCGTCTGCGTTGATGGGCAATGTTCCGACGAGGTATGATCCTGTTCCTGCGGACCCTAAGAAAATGTTTCGGCCTTTGATGCCCTGGGGTGTTCACGGCTCCATCGAGGAGATTATTGGTAACAAGAATTTCTGGGCTATACTCGTACCGACGATAATTGCCTGTCTAGCAGTAGGACATATAATATGAATCTAAAGGCTCTCTTTCTAGTTCTAATAATCGCTCTAGCCGCTGATGCTATCACAGGATTCAGCTCGACCCTAGCCCAGTCTCCAGCCATCGCTGGCTGTAATAATCCACCATCATTGATGCAATGCGGTACAACATCTTGTACTCTAAGCGCAAGTGGAAGCCCTCCCTATTTCTGTTCTGTAACCGTGAATTTTTCTCCCGCATTTGCCACTGTTCCGAGCTATGTATCTGCTCAGTGGAATGGATGTCAAAATGGAATCTGTCATTATGAAGAGTTCGAATCTACACCAATAGCTTCACTCGCAGTTCAATCAGATAACGGAGAGACTTGGCTGAACATGCCTGCAGCAAAAACAGAAATCTATGGAACTACTAATCATGAAATGTCTATCCTGATGCCGAATGGAGTAAATGCCGCTTACTTTAACGTTCTCTGCATGACAGGTTCCTCGTCAGGCAACGCTGTTCTACGTCCAGAATATTCGCTCGACGGGGGTAATACGTGGATAGAATTAGCTACAAACACAGGTTTCTTAGACGCTGATGTGAGTGCGAATAATTGCGGATTTTCAGCCACCGGGGTATTACCGATAAGTGTTGGGCCGTCTGGAATCCCTCCGTCACTCGCGGCCATGTCTACAGAGTTTAGAGTTGTTGGAATTAATGGTGGTGGAGTAGGAGATAACACGGTCTTCAACAACATTCAGATAATTCTGGCTATCAAGTTCTCGAATCCGATCACCACTTGCATCTCAGGAATCAGCCTCGCCTGTGCGGCTGGTGGAACATTAACCAAGTCGTCAATGATCATCACCGTAACAAGCTGGTCATTTCCTGGCATATGGATCGAAGGCATTAATTGGGTTGCGATACAATAAAAAAAGCGTCTCGAATGAGCCGTCTTGAATGAGCCCTGATGTGATCATCAAACGGTTACTATCCAAGATTCTCTGCTTAAAATGTGCTGATTTACAACTATTTCATAAGAACGGTAAATGCTCAGTCTGCTATCATAGATGGGATGAGCTGGGCGGACATAACCTTCATAGCTCATGCGCCTTCTAGGCCAACTAGAATAAAACTGTAGGGCTTGCTGAAACAACAGCCGGAATTATTCCTACCAATACCACAACCAGTACCAGAAGAAGCTAATTAGACGGCAAACGCCTTTTCACCTCGCGGATCTTGTATTGAAGCCGTAGGCGTTTCTCGGAATCGTCCATTGCCCATGCGAACAGCGTCCATAGTCCAAACCATCCGATTATCGGTAGCCAGCTATGCCATAGAAAACTGTAGCCTATCACCAGTGGGGAGATGAACGAGGAAGCGAGCGCAAGGGCGATTGCCGCCCACGAGTTCACGCTAAAACTATGAATGTGCACAACTATATTAGTTAGTAAGTAGCCTTGGGAACCTATGGGTAATCGGAAGTTCATGCAGAGCGTAAGTGAGAAGACTCTGCGAAGACTAAAAAAAGAAGGCAAGAACAGGGGAGACATACCAGTCCAGGAAGTCATCAGGGCAGTAATTATCCCCGACTGGATTAGACGAGAGAAGGCGAAGAACAATGGGCGTTCTGGAAAACTTCATGCAAAGAGAAGTCTGTCCTCTCCAACATGACCGGTACGTCAAAGAAGGCCTCTGGACAGCTCATCTGCAATATTGTATGTGCGATTGTAGCTTCTGCCAAGAAGCAAGATTAAGGAAAGAACATGGCTAGTGGCTCAATGCTGTACGAGACTAGGAAACAGTTGCGGAGAGCTCTCATGGTTTCAAAGATGAGAATCTGTAACTCATGTGGAGTAAGATGCACAGTCTCCGTCGCGGGAGGAAGACATTCAAGGTGTTGTCTTGAAGTCAAAGGCTGAGATACAGATCAAGATTCACGAACTCGAAGACCATTACCTATACCTAGATAAGAATGGTAAACTGCCTCTCACAGCCGATGAACTGAGGCTGAAGGCGGAAGCGTTAAGATGGGTCCTAGGCATCCAATCGAGCCTATGAGCACACGCACATTGAGAGAGAAACGCTTCTGCAAAGCTGATGGCTGCACAAACCAGTTGGACAAACGGAATGTTTCCGGCCTATGCTACACACATTACAATAGGGGAGAGGGTCCGCATATCTCAGCACTTAGATCATATGAAAGTCTGAGAGAGAGAAATGGTGATGTTGCTCGGAGCTTGGAGATTCGGATACAGGAAGAGTTGTTCCCACGTTATCGGGCGTGGATCTTGGAAACGTTGAATCGTGATGGTCATTTAACGGTTAAGGATGCTATCTCGGGAGGAGCAATGTGGCTGAAGCGGAATTTTGGTCATGGTAGTTCTGATACCACGAGGGAATGGTTGAATGAATTGGCTAATCCTTTGGAGGGAGAGTTTGAGGTCTTCGATCCCAAGTTCGAAAATTGGGGTCCATGTGTCAGACAGAAAACGCAGGCTTTGAAGGAAGAACTTGCTAAGGCTGTGGAAAGACTTTAGAGAATTGTTTCTGTAGTTCTTGGCAGACTGAACAGGTGGCATGGGCGACTCCGAGAATTGAGGGTCTTAGGCCCATGAGGTCGAACTTCCATCCCTCTACAGACTGGAGTGTTCCAGTCTCAAGAATCCTTCCGCAGCCTTCACATTCTAAATAGTCGAACGCTATTTTCAGACTCTGCAAGACGCTCTGGGTGGTCTGTCTGGGCTGGACAGCCAGGTATTGATCGACTCTCCGGCCCTCACTAGCCATCATTCGAAAGCCTCCTTACTAATACGAGCTGTTACCCGTCTCTGCATGAGAATAGAGAATATCTTCTTGTGGAATCGTTCTAGGGTTTCATCACTGAGCATTGAGAGGTTTGCCTCAACAGTTTCCCACTCGACTTCTGTAAGACTCATCTTTCTTCACTAATAGGAAAAGTGGGCCATACACACTTATTAACCAGTTGTAACCATAACCAACCAGCGATGGGAACATTCTCCGTATCCCTTCCAGACGACGAGGATAGGCTGTTGAAGATGGAAGCTGACAAGAACGAAAGGTCGAAGGCAGCTCAGGTCCGTGTGATCCTGAAGGACTGGTTCAAGAAGAATAAGATATTTGCGGGGAAACCAGAATGACACCGGCAGTATTCCTAGCATCATTGTTGGTTGTGGGAGTGGGCCTAATCACCATGCTGAAAATAATGGTAGAGGTCGCAGACTGGTATGTTCTGAGAACTGAGCATTGGCATAATACGATTGTTGAGAGGAAACCAGAATGATAAGAGAAGGCTTCGCAATCGGAGCTGGGATTTTAATGGTGGCTCTCTGGATTCTAGTGCCGCCTTGGGGTCCGGATAACTGGCCTTTAGCGATTCCGATAATCATCATGTGCTTCAGTTGTATTGGAGGCTTTTTTGCGTATCCGATACTAAAGACTAAGATTGTTAACAGAAAACCCGAGGGCAAAGAATGATTCTTGAAGAGATATTCCGGCTGTCTGAATGGTTAGGCCTTTGGGCAGGAATAGTCGGAACGGCAATGATGTTGCTAGCGTGGCTTTTCAATGGACCTTGGCCAATCTTCATGTCGATAGCGGGGCTCGCGTTCATGTTGACTGGATATTCTATGATCAAACGTGAACCTCCGATTAAGAAGGAGAAATCAGAATGAGCGAGCAAGAATTTCTAGACAAGATGAATGAGGTCTTTGGCCAGATGTTGGGGAAACCTGCACGATTCAGAGGCTACTCAGAAGGAAGTATCTGGTATTGTTGGAACACAGAGCCTTTCTCAGAGTCGGAACCTCGGCGCTGGGCAGCGTGGAAGTATCAGCGTAACAAAACTAAGGGAACCTGGCGGAAAGTCGGTAAGCAAGTCTACTTTGCCAGCAGGAAAAAGGCAAAGGCACGTGCCTACAAATGGTATCACAAGAAGGTTTTGGAGAAGAAACCCGAATGTTAGCGGAATTTCAGGCTCGGAATCTTAGAAGACATCTGGAAATGCAGAGAACGATAAATCAACTATCTCTCTTGCAAGAGGCAGAAGATCGCTATAACGAGATTCCTAGATGGCGTATCTTCCGTCGTCGATTTGCAAAGGAAGTATGGAGGTCAACCATTCTCATGGTAGCTAATGGCCCAGATGGACTGCCTAAATTAAGTAACCCTAAGGCTTTCGGAGAACAAAATGAGACTCACGGCAATGAATCAGAAAAAGTTACAAAGGAGAAGAATACGAACTGATACTTGATTTCCTAAGCGGAATGAGTCTCGGGTTCATTGTCGGCTTCCTCATCATGGGCAAAATCGTTCTAATGAAACTGAAAAAGAAAGGATATTCGACTCTGGACTCTGTGCCTAAGGTTTTCGGAGAAATACCGGAAGGGAGAAGAAAAACAACGAATGAAGGACTCAATCTACTGCGACGTTAGAAACTGTAGAAGTAACGATGCAACTCACGCTATGACAGTAAGTGCGACTGGAGGACCGTATATGAGAATGACTCCAGTCTTTGACCGTGCTCTCTGCGAGAAACATTACAACAGCTTGATGAAAGTCCTCGAGAAGGGTCTTGGTAAGAAGTGAAGCGAGAAATCGTTCTCAATCCTGAGCAGGTCAAGGCAATTCTGATTCAGGCCAAACAGACGTCACTTCGAGACTATCTGATTTTCAAGACAATGACGGTCGGAGACTTCCGTATAGGCGAAGTTGTAGGGTCCGCCGCACGCTTCTGGGTTCCCTACTGCCAGAGCTGTAAGGCTAACTGGTTCAAAAGTCGAAAGGAAGGAGCTTGCGAGAAATGCGGAGTCATCAGGACCCATAACTCAGGAGAATGGATTAAGGCTGAACCGACGGTTCCAGGCTTACTCATAGAAGACATTCGAGAAAACGGAATCTGGGTCCAAGGTAAGGGATGGAAACGAGCCAAATCCCCTACCCCTCCGGTTCTTCAACCACTCCCGGGAGATCTACTCGAGGAATTGAAAGCTTTCGTCGGCGACCGAAAGAAGGGGAAGATATTCAATCTGACAATCGACAGAGTATGGCAACTAGCACGCAATTACGCCAAAAAGGCAGGGTTAACTGACTGGAAACTAGTCCATCCTCATAGATTCAGACACTTCACAACTACACAAGTAGGCCGAAAGTTCGGGGTAGTAGCAGCTCGAGACATCGCTCGTCATAAGAATCTGGCCACGACTAACCGTTACATTAGCGAACTGCCAGAAGATGAAAAGCGGAAGATCATTGAAGAACAGGATATGCTTCTTGGTTGAAGACAGTAATCGACCTCTGTTGCGGTCTTGGCAAGTGGGACAATGCTGATGTCATAGGCATAGATTCGAATCCCAAAGTTAGACCCACTATCATCGCCGATGTGCAATATTTACCGCTACGACCTGGACTAAAACCAGACCACGTTCACGCAAGCCCGCCATGTAGGTTTTTGTCATGGGCACGTGTGAGAAGACAAGGCTACGATGAGCTGGGGGTCGCCGAGAGTCTCAGAATAGTAGCTGCTTGCTTCGAAGCCTTCAGATACCTCCAACCGAAGACATGGACTCTTGAGAATCCGAGAGGGGTCCTGCGGCGATTGGTTCCTCCGACAGCGAGCACAGAGTATTCGACTCATCGTATGCCTCATAAGAAGACGGATTTCTGGTCGAATGTCGACAGCCTTAAGAAAGCAATCATACCTCAAGAGATCCGTCAGAAGATACTCTCGCTCTCGGATCCTGGAGTAGCTGATCCAGGGACCTCTCTCGAGGAGAAGACAAAAATCATAATGGCTCAGAAGGATTTAATTTCTGTTTGAAAACCGGAAGCTTAGGGCCGAAGCCCTTTCTGAAGGATTTCAAGCTCGGAGAATGGTATCCAGCCGCCGGAAGATGCGACACTGAAGAAGATGACTCCATAGAATGTCACGAAATAATGCAAGTCAAACGTATAGACGTGGGTTGGGTCGTCTTCCGATGTGCTAAAGGCCATAAAAAGGAGGATAGTACAGGATGGGAGTTTGTAAAGAAGCCAATACGGTTTCAAGACCGCTACTATTGGGGACTGAGCAAAAGGGGCAACCATGGCCCTTGCGTATCATGCGGCAGAATCATCTATGATATTCCTCTGATTCTTTGGGGCCCAGGACCAGATGTAGAATGGGAACTAGACTTCTGCTTTCGATGTGTAGAGAACATTCCCATCAAGGTCGGTTCTAACCCTCCGATATTTACCGAAAAGCCAGAGGACAAGAAATGACCTTTGTCGATGATACCCGACTGAGCTTGGTCATAACTAAGCTGAAGAGACTAGATGCGGCGCCGGACCGAGAAGGCCATGACAAGAAGTGTTGGTGGTGTGCTGAATGCGGCGACGATTTGGCAGAAGTTCTCAAGCTTCTGGTTATCGATGCGAAGCGCGAGGAGAAACCCCATGACAGAAGGAGATAGAATCTGTCCCTACTGCATCAAACCTATGATAGCTAGAGATCAGCGGTTCTACTCGGATTGGAGTCTCTTCCATTGTGATCCATGCAACATCGATGTCCAGATCAGAGAGATTAAGATGGCAAAACCAGAATGAAAGGCCCTTGGCGTAACCGGATGCATCAGCTCTACATGGAATACTGCTACGTCGACGAACTGGCCTTCAAAGAACGGGAGATGTTCAGGGTCTTTGGAGCCTTCTTCGATGACCACTATGAGTATTGGCTCGCTAAACCTACTTCGAGACAGGTTGCTCTACGTGCACCGCTAGGTGGTGATCCGAAGGCTGAGTATGGCGATGCTCCTCGAGACATTCGGCGACACAACCGGATCCCTGCAAAGCTTCATCAGGAAAAGAAATACCTCGAGCCAATACTGGCGTAAGATTATGGCATACAAACCAGAACCTTGAGTTAGACCATGCCTATTAGATTGGAAGCCTTAGAATTTCCGAGGGAAGGTCGATGAATTATCAAACTACGGTGAAAAATGTCAATGAGGTCCTAGGACAATATGAGGGACTACTGACGCTACGCCAGATCTACTATCGGCTAGTAGCAAACTATGGACTAGCCAACCGAAGAAGTAGCTACAATCAACTTTCCAAATGTCTCGTAAAGGCAAGGGAAGACGGAGAGGTAGATGATACTCGCATAGCAGATCGCTCAAGGAACACAGAAGGGGGAGATTTCGGTTTTGCGAATCCAAAGGAATATCTGACTTACAAGGCTGACGCTTTCAGTTCGAACAATTATACACGAAAGATTTGGGATGACCAACCTAGTTACGTGGAGGTATGGGTTGAGAAGGATGCTCTAAGTCTCGTTCTAGGGCCCGCACTCAGTGGATTGAGAGTAGTTTTAGCTCCAAGTAAAGGCTACAGTAGCTATACCTTCATCAAACGAATGGCGGTCGATGAACGATTCAGCCAAGTGGATAAACCGATTATCATTCTCGACTTCAGGGATCATGATCCTTCTGGAATCCAGATGACAGAAGACCTACTGCGAAGATTCATAAAATATCAAGACCCGAGTATGGAAATCACTGTCAAGAGAATTGCTTTGACCATTGACCAAGTGCGAGAATACAAACTAGAACCCAATCCTGTCAAAATGGCAGACCCACGCTCATCCTTCTATCGTGCATCTTACGGAGAAACCTGTTGGGAACTCGACGCAATCCCGCCAAATGAACTTACGAGAATAGTCCAAGAAGCTGTTCGAGCAGAAATTGATTCTGCGGCTTGGGAAAAGACTCGTAAAGCTTCCGAAATAGAGAAGAAGAAGTTGCAGCCGAAGCTTGACAGAATGGCCACTGCATTGAAGAAGATGGTCGAGGGAGAACTATCTGATTAATGGTGGAAAACCTGAAGGTTGAAACCTAGGACCTCGGTTGCCATTCAGTTCGCTCTCTGGGCCTTCTTCTTCGGAAGAATAGTTCC
>Ga0209266_1001295_pt1 | contig 16764 bp, 16 predicted proteins | sample GraSoiAngelo_132_FD_185889 | JGI IMG/M metagenome (GOLD analysis project Ga0209266, IMG submission 185889) | Grasslands soil microbial communities from the Angelo Coastal Reserve, California, USA - 14_0929_02_40cm (SPAdes) (version 2) | ecosystem: Environmental > Terrestrial > Soil > Grasslands ...
TCGGTCACGCCGGGCTGCAGGCCGGACTGTCCGTACACGAGGCGCAGCCGCAGGCTGTTCAGCCATCCCGCTTGCGGGAAGAACGGTTCCTCGGACACGACCCAGGAGGCACCGACCTTCGGGTAGCTGATGAACCCGAAGTTCTTTCCGAACGCGGAGTTCTTGTCCCGGCGCAGCGCACCGGTCACGAAGAGGCGATCGTGAAGCCCGATCTGCTCCTCGATGAACGTGCCGAGGGTCCTGGCGTCGGACTGGTCTTCGCTGACCGCCGGAATCGCGATGCCCGCGAGCGAGGTCGTGCCGGCCGCGAGCTTCCGCCCGGAGGCGAGCACGACGATCGACTTCTCGCGGAACCACTGGAATCCGATCGTCGTGTTCGAGCTGATCGCCGACGTGAGCTGACGCCGCGCCGTCGCGCTGAAGTTCGACGTGACGTCGAACAGCTGCACCGGGTCCGCCGCGCGACTCCCGTCCAGGGAGCTTTGGTTGAGGGGGACCTGATTCGGTGCCAGCGTGCGCTGGTCCAGACGGTTGGTGAAATCGAGTCCGATGACCGCCCGTGCGGTGAGCCAGGAAAATGGCGTCGCGTCGGCGCTCAAGCTGCCCGTGAACCGGTTCACCGTCTGATCGGTGCTGATCTTCCGGACATCCGTCGGCTGCAGGAAGCCCCACCCGTTACGATTGAACGCGCTAGTCAGCAACCCACTGCCCAGGTAGCCCAGCGCGTTGTTGTCGTTGTCCGGCAAATGCAGGTCGCTGTTCGAGTAGCGCGTGTTGACGGCGACGTCCAGGCCTCTGCGTACCCGGTTGTGCACGTTGCCGACCAGGCTGATCCGGTTCATGTAGTTGTTCAGGAACACGCCGAGCTCATTCTCGAAGTGTCCGGCGAGATAGAAGGTCGTCTGCTCGCTGCCCCCCGAGAGGGAAACCCCATACTGCTGGCGGCTCCCCATCCGGAAGGGGCTGTCGTCGCGCAGAGGGTTCAGCGTAAACACGCCGCCGTTCTGGGCACACTGCTTGATGGACACGAGTGGAAGCGTACAAAAGAAGCGCAGCGCGCGGGTCGGATTCGAAGGGGCAGGCGAGACGGTGGTGTCGAACCCGAACCAGCTGTCAGGCCACGTCGTGTGGTCGTACAACGTCCCGCCCTCCACGTACGCGGTCCACTGCGTAGGCCCGGGGCGTCCCTGCTTGGTGCGGACCTGCACGATGCCGTTCGCCGCGGCGGTGCCGTACAACGTGCCCGCCGAAGGCCCCTTCACCGCTTCGATCGCCTCGAGGTCTTCGGGCTGGATGTCGTTGATGCGCGACGGATTCTGCCCCCCCACCCCGACCGTGTTACTGGCGTTTCCGTTGGTGCCGCTGTTGACGCGGATGCCGTCGATGAAGAACACCGGCTCGTTCGACAGCGACACGCTGTTGGAGCCGCGGATGCGCACCCGCGAGCCGCCGCCCGTCGTGCCGCCCGACGGCATCACCGTGACACCCGCCGCGCGGGCGTTCAAAAGGTCCGCGAAGCTCGTCACCGGGGCCTTCTCGACGTCGCCGGCGGCGACCTGCGTCACGTCGTTGGGGATCTCGCGGGCCTTCTGCAGCTGCCCGGTCGCTGTGACGATGATCGCGTCGAGGCCGACGGGGTTGGCCGCGAGCGTGAAGTCCACCGTCGCGCCCTCCGCCGATACCGTCACCGCTTTGCTCTGCGGCGAGTAGCCGATGGCCGTGACCCGCAGTGCAATGGCGCCCCCGGCGCTCAACGTGAGCCGGTACCGCCCCTCGGCGTCCACGGTGGCGCGAATGCCCGTCCCCGCCACCGACACCTGGGCGCCGGGAATGGCCTTCCCCGTGGCATCGATCACGCGCCCGGACACCGACTGCCCCTGGGCCGCCCCCGGCGTCAGCGCGCAAAACAGCAGAGCCACGGCGGCCGCGCCGAGCAGATTGACATGGAGGGATCGCATTGTTGGGGTCCTCACATGGTTCATTGTCGTGGTGCGATTCCGGGAAAGCGGGAACGGGGAAGGAGTGACTGGAGGTCCAACGCAGAGCACCGACGAAGTTCGAGTCATGCCACGTCCTCCTCGGAAGGGTACGCCGCCAAACAACAACCGCGCCGTCACGTCCCGGAGTGGCGGGCCGCCGGCGCGTCGCATATGGTGTTACGTTCCCAATGTGAGCCGACTTTTCTGCGCCCGCAAGTGAGCGTCCGCCGCGTTTGCCTCGCCCCCGCGTGGGCCGCCGCGCTCGTCCTGTGGCCCGGCCCATCGCGGATCGGGCAGGACCCCGACGCCTCGACCGCGCGCAGCCTCGGCCGCCCCGACGCCCCCGTCACCGTCTTCGAGCTGGGCGACTTCCAGTGCCCCGCCTGCCGCCAGTTCGCGCTGACCACGTTCCCCACTATTAAAGAGGAATACGTGCGCACGGGGAAAGTCCGCTGGGTGTTCGTGAACTTCCCGCTCACCTCGCTGCACCCCAACGCCGTCCCGGCCGCCGAAGTGGCCATGTGCGCCGCCCGCCAGCAGCGCTTCTGGGACATGCACGACGCCCTGTATCAGCGCCAGCCGACTTGGGCCGGTCAGGCCGACCCCGGCCCGTATCTCCTGGCCGTGGCGGACACCTTGGGGCTGGACCGTACCGCCCTCGCCGCCTGCCTCGCCGCCCGGGCGACGCGCCCCGCGATCCGGCGCGACGCCGACCAGGCGGCGCGCATCGGCGCGCGGGCGACGCCGACGTTTCTCATCGATCACGGCTTCCTCGAGGGGGCCGCCGGAACGGAAGACTTCCGCCGCATCCTCGATTCCGTCTACCTCGCCAAGACCCGTACTCCGCGCTGATGGCTGCCCTACGGCCGTCGTTCATCTACCGGCTGAGCCTGAGCCTCGCACAGCGGGCGGCCTCGCTTGCCGCGCGGTTCGACCGCAAGCTGGCCCGCGGCCTCGACGGGCGGCGTGGCCTCACCCAGCGGCTCACGACCTGGGCGCAGGCGAGCCGCGACCCGCACCGCCCCCTGGTCTGGGTCCACGCCCCCTCGGTGGGCGAAGGGTTGCAGGCCAAGCCGGTCCTCGAGTCGCTGCGGGCCGCGCACCCCGACTGGCAGCTCGCCTACACGTTCTTCTCGCCGTCGGCGGAGCGGCTGGCGCGCACCCTACCCGCGGACGTGATCGACTACCTGCCGCTCGACCGGCCCCGGGAGGTGCGCGCCGCGCTCGAGGCGCTGCGCCCGGCGGCGCTGGTTTTCAGCAAGCTCGACGTGTGGCCCGAGCTGACGCTGGCGGCGGCGCGGCAGGGCGTGCGGCTCGGCCTCATTTCGGCGACGGTGGCGCCGCACTCCTCGCGGCTGCGCTGGCCGGCGCGGCAGTGGGGACAGGCCGCCTATCGCGCTCTCGACCGCATCGGCACCATCAGCGACGAGGACGCCCGCCGACTGCAGCTCCTCGGAGCGCGGGCCGAAACGATCGAGGTCACCGGCGACACCCGCTACGACAGCGTGGCGGAGCGGGCGGAGCGGCTCGACCGTGCGCGCGAGCCGTTCGCGCGTCTTGCCGCCACAGCCGGGAAGGACACCTTCACGATCGTCGCCGGGTCCACGTGGCCGTCCGACGAAGCGGTGCTGCTGCCGGCGTTCGCAGACCTGCTGGTCCAGGTTCCGCAGGCGCGGCTCGTCCTCGCGCCCCACGAGCCGAACCCCGATCACCTCGCGGGCATCGCGCAGCGCGCGCTGCAGGTCAAGGTGCCGCGCCCGGTGCGGCTCTCGCAGCTCGAGCACGCGCCGGCCGCCCCGGTCATCGTCGTCGACCGCGTCGGCGTACTCGCCGATCTCTACGCGCTCGGCGACGTGGCGTTCGTGGGCGGCGGGTACCACCGCGCGGGCCTGCACTCGGTGCTGGAGCCGGCGGTGTTCGGCGTCCCGGTGATCGTCGGGCCGCGCTGGGAGAACAGCCGGGACGCGGGGCTGCTCGTCGCCCGCGGCGCGGCGGTCGCGTTGCCGGCGGACGGACGGCATCCGCTGCACTCGCAGTGGCTGGTGTGGCACCACGACCCCGCCACGCGGCGCAAGGCGGGCGCCGCGGGACGGCAGGTCGTGACGGAGGGGCGAGGGGCGGCGGAGCGGACCAGCGCGCTGGTCGAAGGGCTGCTTACGGCGAACCGCTCGGACTAGCCGGGGAGGCGGGGGGCACGACGACGCCCTCGATCGTGACGGAGCGCGGCGAGAACATCCCCGCCGTGAGTCCGGTAATCAGCAGGTCGCTCCAGCGGGCGCGCACCCGGATGCGGACGTCCGTCAGCCGTGCCCCGGATCCCAGCTGCCCCGCGAGCACGTCCTCGAGATTCGGCGGGGCGGCCGTCATCAGGCCCCAGAACACGAACACGGGGTGTTTGGTGACGCGGAACGGCGTGCCGGCCGTGGACGGCGTTGGCGCGGCGCCGGCGAGCGACACCGGGACGCCCAGCTTGGTGCTGTCGAAGGTCAGGGCGCAGGCGCCGGTCAAGGCGGCGAGCGCGAGCGGCCAGGCGCGACGCGAATAGGACGTCAAGAGTCTCCCGGGGAAACGATGAGGCGCGCCCGACAACGGCGCGCCCCAAAGGTAGCGGTACCGAGCGTCGATGTGAACCCGCTTACATCCCGATCGGGGCCTTCAGCGCCACGTGGGCGCCGATGCCGATGACGCCGCCCGTTGCGCCGCTGTCGAATTTCTCCGAATCGTATGCGACGTGCACGCCGAACATGCCGAAGCCCAGATTCGCCCCGATGACCCACCCGATGTTCGAGTTGGTTCCGCTGATACCGGAGAACTTGTACCAACGGTTGCTCACGGACAGGTACGGCTCGATGCTGATTCCGGGGGTGGGGACATTTACGGACGCGCCGACTCCGGCGGTGATCCGAGTCATGGCCGAATCGGTGTTGGCGGCGCCCTGCCGAGCGGCACCGAGCTGGAGGTTGATGGACAGGGGAATCAGGCTGCCCCCGATCACCCGGAACGCCGCGTTGCCGGCGACCGACGTGTAGCTGTCGGGAGCGCCGTCCGGCTTCCAGGTGGTGAAGCCCACGCCGACGGTCAGGTTGGCGAGGCCGAGAGAGCCGCGGGCACCCCACGCGCTCCCCTTGCCAAGGTCGCTATTGGGCTTGGCGTAATCTCCGCTGATCGTCACTCCGGTCCCGCCTTTCGGATTGTTCCAGAGCGGGCTGCCAAAATTCTGCGCCACGGCTGGCGCGGCCGCCACGGCGGCCAGGCCCAGCACGATCGCTGCACGCTTCATGTGTTTCCTCCGCACGTGTGGGGGGCGGGGCCGGACTGCCCGGCCCCGCGATGCCGCGGGCCTACGGTAGGAAAGCGCCGCGGCGAAGTCAATGGTGTGTCGTCTCAATGCACCCACACGGCGCCGATCGACACACCCTCGACGTCCCCCAGCCCGGCGCTGATGCGGGCATCAAACGACGGGCTGAGCCGGAGGTCGACACCGAGCCCCAGGGCGAACTGGAAGTCGGAATTGCCGCTGCCGGCAAAGAAGAAGGCCGTCGGCTGGACGTAGGGCACGAAGCTGACTTGCGATCCCTGGGGCTTCACCCGGCCGCCCAGCGACAAGCCCACCGGAACGATCAGCACCGAGTTGCCGCTCACCAGGTTCGCGCCGATGCCGAACACGAGCGCGCCGTCGAGCGGAAAGTCCGCGGTCTTGTCGATGACGCGCTCGCGCGCTTCCACGCCGAGCAGTGCCACGCTGCTGGCCCCGCCCCCGGGCGTGAAGATGCCGCCCTTGAACCCGATATCGAATTTGCCGCTCGCCATCCGGTACGCACCCTCGAACGCCGTGCCGCCACCGTTGGGGAAGCTGAGCAGGGCGCCGAACTCGGCGCGCGTGAACGCCCGGTACGGAGCGTTGAACGTCGTGGTGCCCGTCGCCTGCGCGGCCGCGCCGGCGGCGCCGGCGGCGCCGGCCGCGGCCAGGGCCAGAACGACTGCGATCATGCGTCGCATTGCCGTCTCCAGGTTTTCCGGTTGTGGTCGGTGCTTCCAGGGTACCCGCGCGCGGGAACAGCGTTCCGCCGCGCGACGACCCAATATAAGAACACGTCGCCCGGCTCCAGTCACGGAGCCGGGCGGCGCCGCGTGTGACCAAGGTCACACGGGTCCGGGGTGTGGCGGAGTTACTTCGATCCGAACCGCACGCCGACACGGATCGGCAGGAACGTGGTCTTGGTCCCGCTGGTGCTCACGCTCATGTACTTGCCTTCCACGAACACTCTGGTCCCGCCCGTCCCCACTTTGAAGGCGACTCCGGCGCCACCGCCGAATCCGATCTTCGACTCCGAGACCGATGCGCCCGTCACCGAAACCTTGACGTTGTAGTACCCGAGGCCGGCGAGGATGTACGGACGCGCCGAGCTCGCGGTCTGGCCGAACGCGTACACCACGTCCGCGCCGCCGCCGAGGATCTTGGTTTTGTGCGGCCCGACGCCCGACTTCTCGCTCGTCTGGCTGTAGCTGCCTTCGATGCGGATGCCGATCGGCTGGGACGCGAGCCAGTAGGTCCCGTCGACGCCACCGATGAACCCCGCCTTATCCCCGTCCTTGTACGTGCCCATCGGCAGGATCAGCCCGGCGCCCACGCCGAACCGGATCCCGCCCGTCGCCGCCGCGGCGGCCTGCGCCGCCGCCGACCCGACGCCCAACACCAACGCTCCCACCACTACCAGCACCGTCCGCTTCATACTCCCTCCTTAGATGGTTTCGTCCGCACGCTCCGTCACGACGCGTACGACGTCAGCCGCCACCTGCACGAATCCGCCTGCTACCTGGTAACGATGGACGCCCCCGCCGTGGTTCACGGTCATCTCGCCCGTTCCCAGCAGCGCCACGAACGGGGCGTGTCCGGGGAGCACGCCGACCAGCCCGTCGTAGGCCGGGACGACGACGGCCGTGGCATCCCCGTCGTATAGAGACCGGTCGGGGCTGATCAGCGTCACGCGCATCAGGTGGCCGCCAGGCGCTTGGCCTGCTCCGTGACCTCGTCGATGCCGCCCACCATGTAGAAGGCCTGCTCCGGCAACTGGTCGAATTCTCCGGCGACGACGCGCTCGAAGGAGGCGACCGTGTCTTCGAGCTTCACATACTTGCCCTCGAGGCCGGTGAACTGGGAGGCGACGAAGAACGGTTGCGAAAGGAACCGTTGCACCCGCCGCGCGCGCGCCACGAGCAGCTTGTCGTCCTCGGACAGCTCATCCATCCCGAGGATGGCGATGATGTCCTGGAGGTCCTTGTAGCGTTGCAGAATGCGCTGCACCTCGACGGCCACCTTGTAGTGGCGCTCGCCCAGATACTGGGCGTCGAGGATCCGCGACGACGATGACAGCGGATTCACGGCCGGATAGATGCCCAGCTCGACGATCGCCCGGTCGAGCACCACCGTGGCGTCGAGGTGCGAGAACGCGGTCGCCGGCGCCGGATCGGTCAGGTCGTCGGCCGGGACATAAATGGCCTGCACCGAGGTGATGGAGCCCTTCTTGGTGGACGTGATGCGCTCCTGCAGCTCGCCCATCTCGGTCGCGAGCGTCGGCTGGTAGCCCACCGCGCTGGGCATGCGCCCGAGCAGCGCCGAGACCTCCGACCCCGCCTGCGTGAAGCGGAAGATGTTGTCGATGAACACGAGCACGTCCTGGCCCTCGACGTCGCGGAAGTACTCGGCCACGGTGAGCCCCGAGAGCCCGACGCGCAGGCGCGCGCCCGGCGGCTCGTTCATCTGGCCGTAGATCAGTGAGCAGCTGCCGAGCACGCCGCTCTCCTTCATCTCCAGGTAGAGGTCGTTCCCCTCGCGCGTGCGCTCGCCCACCCCGCAGAACACGGACCGCCCGCCGTGCCCCATCGCCACGTTGTGGATGAGCTCCTGGATGATGACCGTCTTGCCGACGCCGGCGCCGCCGAACAGGCCGATCTTGCCGCCCTTCACGAACGGGGCGATCAGGTCGATGACCTTGATCCCCGTCTCGAACACCTCGGTCTTGGGCTCCAAGTCCACGAACTTCGGGGTCTCGCGATGGATCGGCCAGCGCTCGACGTCGGGCGGGATCGCCGGCCCCTCGTCGACGGGCTCGCCGAGCACGTTGAGGATGCGGCCCAGGGCGGCGTTGCCCACCGGCACGGTGATCGGCCGGCCGGCGTCGACCGCGGGCATCCCGCGCACCACGCCGTCGGTCGAGCTCATTGCGACAGCGCGCACCTGGTTGCGGCCGATGTGCTGCTGCACCTCCGCCACCAGGCGCGCCCCCGGCTGCTCGATCACGAGGGCGTTGTACAGCTCGGGGAGTTTTTCCGGCTCGAACTCCACATCGAGGACGGGCCCGATGACCTGGACGACCTTGCCGATGTTCTGCTTGGTCTCGCCAGCCGGTTGCTTCGGAGCCGATTTGGTTTGGATCGCCATTTGAGTCCGTTCTCGGTTTTCGGTTTTCGGTCATCGGTTCTCGGTCAGGGGTTACCGACGACCGACAACCGAGAACCGACAACATCCTCAGCCCTTCAGCGCTTCTGCTCCGCCCACAATCTCCGCCAGCTCCTGGGTGATCTGCGCCTGCCGCGCCCGGTTGTACGTGCGTCGCAGCACGTCGAGGATGTCCCCCGCGTTGTCGGTGGCGTTCTTCATCGCCGTGCGGCGGGCCCCGTGCTCGCCCGCGGCCGTCTCGACCAGTGCCCGGTACATCTGGTTGTTCACGTACAACGGCAGCAGCGTTTCGAGGATCGCCTCCGCCGACGGTTTGAGGATGTAATAGGCGGACTGTCGGACCGTCGGACCGACGGACCGACCCCGCCCCGCCTCGTCCGACCGTCCGACCGTCCGACCGTCCGACAGGGCCGCGGTGATCGGGAGGATGCGGAGAGTCGTGGGCGGGGTCGAGATCGGGGTGTTGAACTTCGCGAACACGATCTCGACCGCGTCGAGCTCGCCGCGCGCGAACCGCTGCATCAAGGGGGTAATCAGCTCCGCGGCGTGGGCCGGCGTGGGCCGGTCCCCGATGTCGATCCGCTGCGAGGCCGGCACGCGTTTCGTAAACCGGAAGAACGCGATGCCCTTCTTCCCCACGAGGTGCAGCTCGACCGTGCCGCCCGCGCCCTCGAGCTCCTGGAGCCGCCGCCGCGCTTCACGGATCAGGTTGGCGTTGAAGCCGCCGCACAGGCCGCGGTTCGAGGTGATCAGCACCAGCGCCGTGCGCCGCGGCGACCCTGCGTCTGCGGCGGGCCGGCGCAGCAGCGGGAAGCGCTCCGCCAGCTCCGGCGCGTACAGATCCCCGATCACCTCGGCGAGCGCCGCCGCGTACGGACGCGCGGCCACGACCCGGTCCTGCGCCTTCTTCAGCCGCGACGTGGCGACCATCTCCATCGTCTTGGTGATCTGGCGCGTGCTCGAAATCGACCGGATGCGCCGCTTGAGCTCCCGGGCCTTCGCCACTACCGACGCCCCCCCCCTCCACCCATCCCCTTGTACTCTTCGATCGCCTTGCGCAGCCGGCCCGAGAGGTCCTCGGAGAGCGCGCGGGTGCGCCGGATCTCCTCCCCGATCTCCGCGTGGGAGGCGGCCATGAACTCGTGGAAGGACTCCTCCCAGGCCCGGATGTCGCCCACGGCGAGGTCGTCGAGGTGGCCGTTCCCGACCGCGAAGATGATCATCACCTGTTGCTCGACCGGCATGGGGCGGTACTGCGGCTGCTTCAACACTTCGACGACCCGCTCCCCGCGTGCCAGCTGCCGCTGGGTCGCGGCGTCGAGCTCGGAGCCGAACTGCGCGAACGCCGCGAGCTCGCGGTACTGGGCGAGATCGAGGCGCAGCCGCCCGGCGACCTGCTTCATCGCCTTGATCTGGGCGTTTCCGCCCACGCGCGACACCGAAATGCCCGGATTGATCGCGGGCCGCACGTTCGAGTAGAACAGGTCGGTCTCGAGGAAGATCTGCCCGTCGGTGATCGAGATGACGTTGGTCGGAATGTACGCCGAGACGTCACCCGCCTGCGTCTCGATGATCGGCAGCGCCGTGAGCGAGCCGCCGCCCATCTCGTCGGAGAGCTTGGCCGCGCGTTCGAGCAGGCGGCTGTGGAGATAGAACACGTCGCCGGGATACGCCTCGCGGCCCGGCGGCCGGCGCAGCACCAGCGACAGCTGGCGGTAGGCGGCGGCCTGCTTGGAGAGGTCGTCGTAGATGCACAGCGTCGCCTTCTTCTCGTCGTACATGAAATACTCGGCCATGCTGCAGCCCGAATACGGCGCGATGTACTGCAGCGGCGCCGGCTCGGAGGCGGACGCCACCACCACGATCGTGTAGTCCATCGCCCCGTGCTCTTTGAGCCGCTCCACCACCGCGGCGACCGTCGAGTTTTTCTGGCCGATCGCCACGTACACGCAGATGACGCCCTGCCCCTTCTGATTGATGATCGTGTCTATCGCGATCGCCGTCTTGCCCGTCCCGCGGTCGCCGATGATCAGCTCGCGCTGGCCACGGCCGATCGGGATCATCGAGTCGATCGCCTTGAGTCCCGTCTGCAGCGGCTCCTTCACCGGCTGGCGCTTGATGATGCCGGGGGCGACGATCTCGACCTTGCGGTTCTTCGCCGCCTGGACCGGGCCGCGCCCGTCCACCGGCCGCCCCAGCGGGTCCACCACCCGGCCCACGAGCGCGGGCCCCACCGGTACCTCGAGCACGCGGCCGGTGCGGCGCACCTCGTCCCCCTCGCGCAGCCGCAGGTAGTCCCCGAAGATCACCGCGCCGAGGTTGTCCTCTTCCAGGTTCAGGGCCTGCCCCGTGACTTTCTCGCCCGTCTCCGAGGAGGTGAACTCCAGCATCTCGCCGGCCATCGCGGCGGTGAGGCCGTACACGCGGGCGATGCCGTCCTTGACCTCGAGGACGGTCCCGACTTCCCGGACGTCGATTTCGGCCAGGTCCGCGGCCTGGATTTCCTTGAGGAGGATCTCTTTGAGCTCGCCGGGACGGAGAATGGAGTCGCTGGCCATAGGGGTTCGGGGTGGAAGTTTGTGAAAAATATCACATACTCAGGGGGCCAGCAACGGTACAGGGAAAGACGGTGCGTGGTGCGTTGTGCGTTGTTTGCGACGCCGCAACCCCCAGCGCCACCGCACAATACCACGCACTACGCACAACGCACCAGCTTCACTCGCGCGACCGCGTCCTTCCTTTAATAAAGCGCGCCAGCACGCCCCCCGGCCCGAGGGTGCGCAGCTCCTGCGGCACCACCCCGGCCACGCGCCGCGCCGCCGCCGCCAAGTGGCTGGGGGAGGCGTAGCCCAGGATGCGCACCACGCCGCGCACCGTGTAGCCCGGGTTCCCCAGGAGATCGGCCGCGCACGCCGTCCGCGCCAGATCGATCACGCGCTTCAGGTTCGGCGCCCCGCCGGCCGCGAATTGCCGCGACAGGTGCTCCCGCGTAACCCGCAGCGCCTGCGCCAGGTGCGCCGTCTTGGTCGGCAGCGCGACGCGCCGCAGCACTTCCTCCCACACGTCGAGCTGCAGCCGATCGGTCAGGCGCAGCAGCCGCGGCGCCGCCGCCAGCGCCCGGCGGCGGGCCGCCTGCGCCGTGCGCGCCGCGATCCACTCGCCAGCCACCGCGTTGTCCACGCCCTCGACGAGCACCCCGGCGTACCCCGCCCCCTGGCAGCGCCGCAGCAGCGCGCCGTCGTCCGGCCGGAACGCGGAGAGCGCGAACATCGGGATGCGCGGGAAGCGGGCCGGCAGCGCCTGGGCCAGCTCGGGCGCCGCCTTCACGTCCAGGACCACCGCGTCTACGAGGTGACGTTGCAGCAGGCGCTCAATCCCTTCGCCGCTCCGGCACAGCCGCACGGTGCCCAGCTGCCGCGGATACCCCTGCTTCACCGCCCGCCGCGCCTCGCGGCGCGGATGGTACACCGGCACGACCGGCGTCACGCGCTCGCCTCCGCGTCGCCCGCCTGATCGAGCGCGCGCACCATCTCCGCCGCGCGCTTCAGCACGCCGCGCGCGTTGTCGTAGGAGACCTTGTCCAACGCCGCATCGTAGTCGTGCCAGACGCAGGCGGTGATGCCCTCCTCGACCTGGGGGGCGGGCTCCCCGGTCACGGACTCGAACAGAAAGAAGTGGCAGAATTTGTGGATGGTCTTGCCGCGGAAGCGGAAATACCAGTCGATCACGCGGATCGGCCCGTGCAGCACGAGGTCGGCGAGGCCCGTCTCCTCGGCGACTTCACGACGCGCCGCTTCGGCGGGCGGCTCGGCCCGCTCCAGGTGCCCCTTGGGGAAACCCCAGTTGCGATAGGAATCGCGGATCAGCAGGAAGCGAACGACCCGGTCCGCGCCGCGACGGAACACGACGCCGCCGGCGCTGGTCTCGCGGGTGGCGCGGGCGCGCGGACCCTTCACCTGGCCGCCCCACACCGGAATGCGGAATGCGGAGTGCGGAATGCGGAACACTGGGGGCGAGTGCCACCCGCCGCGTGCGCGCCGGCCCCAGCACGGATATTCCGCGTTCCGCATTCCGCGTTCCGCATTGTCTTTAGAACACGCTAAAGGTGAAATACTTCCGGGGATTCGCCTGGATATCGGACAGCAACTGGCGCAGCTGAATCATGGTGAGGGTGGTCTCCCGGTACAGCGTCGAGTCGGCGACGAGGAGGCCCAGCGTGCCGCTGCGGTTGGCGATCCGCGACATCACGCTGTCGGCCGCCACGAGCACGCGCACCAGGCTCTCCTGGTTGCGGTGCGCGGCGTCGAGCAAATCGCGCATGTCCTGAGACGACTGCTGCAGGTTGTGGCTCGCCGCGGCGGTGTTGTTCAGGATGGCGGCGAGCTGGCCCTGGTTCGTCGCGGAATCGACGCGGCCCAGCGTGCTTTGGAGGTTGGTCGCCGCCTGGGCGAGCACGTCCGACCCGGTGCGCAGGTTGGTGCCGACGCGGCTGATCACCCCCGCCTGCTCGTTCGTCACCTGCACGAGGCGATCGGCGACCTGGCCGAAGTCGCGAATCGAGCGCCGCAGCTCGCCGACGGCCGTGGAATCGAACGCGGTCTGCACGCGGGTCGCGACCGTGGCGATGTCGGTCGCGATGCGGCTCGCCTGGGCGGTGAGCTGGCCGATATCCGGGAGTGTGGCCCCGGGCCAGCGCGTGCCCCCCCCGCCCGCCGCCCGAGCCTCGGCGATGTCGCGGCGCACGTTGGGGTCGTCCGGCAGCTCGTCGAGCGAGTACAGCGAGGCGGCCCACTCGCCGAACAGCGACGCCGACGCGGCGATAACCGCCGGCCGCGGCGGGATCGAGACCCCGGCGTAGATCTTGAGGTCGGCCTCCACCCAGTTGCCCGACGCCAGCCGGATCGCCTCGACGCGGCCGACGCGCACCCCGCGCAGCACCACCGGGTTCCCGACGCCGAGCCCGCCCACGGTGCGGAAGCGGGCGGTGTACAGGGCCTCGGTGCGGCCGAGGTGGGCGCCCGACAGCCATAGGGCCCCGCCGACCACGACGCAGAAGGCGGCGATCACGGCCAGGCCCACGGCGAACTCGTTCTCCCGCTTCATTCGGGACGCCCCTCGATGAACTGCCGCACTACCGGGTCCGCCGTTTCCTGGATTTCCGCGACCGTGCCGACCTCCCGCACGCGGCCCTCGTAGAGCATCGCGATCCGGTCCCCCACGGTGTAGGCGCTGCGCATGTCGTGCGTGACCACGAGCCCCGTCACGCCCAGGTGCTCGCGCGTCCGGACCATGAGGCGATCGATGACCGCCGCCGTCACCGGATCGAGGCCCGTGGTGGGCTCGTCGTACAGGAGGTAGCGCGGCCGCAGGGCGATCGCCCGGGCGAGCCCGACGCGCTTGCGCATCCCGCCCGACAGCTCGGCAGGTGTGCGCTCGTCGGTCCCCGTCAGGTCCACGAGGGCCAGCGCTTCCTGCACCCGCTCGACGATCTCGTCCCCCGCCAGGTCCCGGTTCCGCAGCCCCAGCGCCACGTTTTCGGCCACGGTCATCGAGTCGAACAGTGCCGCGAACTGGAATACGTAGCCGATGTCCCGGCGCAGATCGGCGAGCCCGGCGCGGTCGAGCGTGGGGACGACCCGGCCGTCAACGATGACCTCCCCGGCGTCGGGGTGCAACAGCCCGACGATGTGCTTCAACGCCACGCTCTTCCCCGTGCCCGAGTATCCGATGAGCACCAGCGTCTCGCCGTCGCGAACCGTCAGCGTGAACCCGGTGAGCACCGGCTTCGGGCCGAACGCCTTGTGCACGTCCTGGAACTCGATCACAGCAGCACCACCGCCCAGAACGCGTCGAGCATGAGGATCAGCACCGCCGAGTACACCACCGCCCGCATCGTGCTCTGCCCCACGCCCTCGGCGCCCCCCCGCGTGCCGAGCCCCACGCGGCAGCCCACCAGCGCGATCGTGAACCCGAACGTGGCGCTCTTGAACAGGCCGAACCAGACGTCCTTGAAGACGTAGAAAAGCTTGAGCCCCTTGAGGAACTGGCCGGTGGACAGGTCCAGCATGGCGAGGCTGGTGAGCCACCCCGTGACGATGCCCGTGGCCACGGCGAAGGTCACGATGACGGGGAACATCACCGTGGCGGCGAGGACGCGCGGGACGACGAGGAAGCTCTGGGGATCGTAGGCGAGCGTTTCGAGCGCGTCCACTTGCTCGGTGACCGTCATCGTGCCGAGCTCGGCGGCCATGCTGGCGCCGACGCGGCCGGCGAGCGCGAGCCCGGCCAGGACGGGGCCGAGCTCGAGCATCATCGTCTTGCCGACGAGCGTGCCGACGAAGTAGAGGGGGACGGCGCCGGTGAAGGTGTAGGACGCCTGCAGGGCGAGGACGACGCCGGTGAAGGCGGCGATGAACAGGGCGACGGGGAGCGAGTCCACCCCGATGCGCCGCATCTGCTGGGCGAGGAGCCGGCCCCAGGTGCGCACGTCGGGCACGGCGCGCGCCATATCCCCCACAAAATGACCGAGCCGTCCGACGGCTTCAACGGCCGCGACGGCTCGGCGCCCGATGCCCGTGATCACGGGCTACAACTTACGCTGCGAAGGTCCCCAGCGCCTTGCCCACCGTGCCTTCGCGCAGCCGCTTCAGGGCGCGGTCGCGCAGCTGGCGGACGCGCTCGCGCGTGACGCCGAGCATGCCGCCGATCTCTTCCAGCGTGTGCTCCCGCCCGCCGTCCAGCCCGAAGTAGAGGCGCAGCACCTTGGCGTCGCGCTTCTGCAGGCTGTTGAGCGCCGTCTCGATTTCGTCGGACAGGAAGCGGTCCATCGCCTTCTCTTCCGTGTCCGGCAGGTCCTCGGCGATGAAGCGCTCGATCAGGGCGCGGTCGCCGTCGGGGTCGAGCGGTGCGTCGAGCCGCACGTCGCCGGTGTTGAGCGCGGCGAGCGACTGCACCACCTCGAGCGACAGCTTGGTGGCGTCGGCGATCTCCTCCGGCGTCGGCTCGCGCCGCAGCGTCTGACGCAGATACTCCGCCGTGCGCACGATGCGCGAGAGGTCCGCGGTGCGGTTCAAAGGCACGCGCACCGTGCGGCCCTGGCGCGCCAGCGCGGCGAGGATCGCCTGGCGGATCCACCACACCGCGTAGGAGATGAACTTGACGCCCTGGTCGGGGTCGAACTTGCGGGCGGCCGTGAGCAGCCCGACGTTGCCCTCGCCGATCAGGTCGGTGAGGGGAAGGCCCCGGTTCTGGTACTTCTTCGCGACGGAGATCACGAAGCGCAGGTTGCGCTTGACCAGCTCCTGCATCGCCTCCTGGTCGCCGGCGCGCACCTTGCGCGCGAGAGCGATCTCCTCCTTCTGCGTGAGCAGCGGCGTCTTGCTCACCTCGTGGAGGTACTGATCGAGGATATCGCGCTCGTGCTCGTGGGACCCCAGCCCGTGGAGCATGCCCTTGCGACGGCCGCGCTTGCGCCCCGGCTTCGCCGCCGCGGGGGGGGCGGGGGCGGACGTCGCCTTCGCCGCTCGGGCTGGCGCCTTCTTCTTGGGCGCTGGCGTCTTCTTCTTGAGTTTGCGCATGGGCACGCGTTTGAGCTCCGCCCGGTATACCATGGCCGGGCGAAAAAGTTCACGAGCAGACGTGGATTCGCTTGACACCACCATAACGCCCGGGTAACGTCCCGTGTTCCCGGCCGGCACACGGGGGCAGTTTGGCGGGGCGGCAATATAAGGGGGGCGTAGCTCAGTTGGGAGAGCGCGTGAATGGCATTCACGAGGTCAGGGGTTCGATCCCCCTCGCCTCCATCGGGTACCCTCAAGGGCCCTAAGCCGTTACCTTTTGGCAGCGCGGGACACGCGGGAATAGCTCAGTTGGTAGAGCACAACCTTGCCAAGGTTGGGGTCGCGGGTTCGAGTCCCGTTTCCCGCTCTCCCCTGTCGGACGGTCGGACCGTCTGACGGTCGGACCGGTAGGCGACGGGCAGACGGCAGAACCGTTGCGATGACGCAGCATTCACAGTCCGACTGTCAGACCGTCCGACAGTCCGACTAAGGCGACGCGGGGTGGAGCAGTCTGGTAGCTCGCCGGGCTCATAACCCGGAGGTCGTGGGTTCAAATCCCACCCCCGCTATTGTAAACGGACGGTCGGACTGTCGGACTGTCGGACTGACCAACGCTTAACAGTCCGACGGTCGAGCGGTCCGACCGTCCGTCTGTCGTTCGGGCGGTTAGCTCAGTTGGTTAGAGCGCCACGTTGACATCGTGGAGGTCACTAGTTCGAGCCTAGTACCGCCCACTCGCGCCCATAGCTCAACTGGATAGAGCGCT
>Ga0209266_1001297_pt1 | contig 16753 bp, 9 predicted proteins | sample GraSoiAngelo_132_FD_185889 | JGI IMG/M metagenome (GOLD analysis project Ga0209266, IMG submission 185889) | Grasslands soil microbial communities from the Angelo Coastal Reserve, California, USA - 14_0929_02_40cm (SPAdes) (version 2) | ecosystem: Environmental > Terrestrial > Soil > Grasslands ...
CGCATCTTGCAGGACGATTTCGGCTGTCTTCCGCAGTGGGGGTGCAAATCGCGGTGACCCAGTTCCATACCTACAATCATCGCTGGATGTTTTCGACGCGCGTCTCGTTCTGAACACACTCACAAGTCTGCACCGCAGACTGCGTTCGTTTCCGACTTCCAGTCAGCTACTCGAACCCAATCGCTCAAGTCCTGGTTAACGCAGCGCTTACCGGAGATCCTGACAAAACCACATGATGTCCGGTTATGCGACTGATCGGGTAAGCGGAATTGAATCGCAAACCTAGTGTCCCGTCCCACATAACTATTGACATAAGCTGGCCATGATCCAATCGGGTCATGTTTCCTACCGCCACCGCTCTGTCCGTTGATGACGCCGCTAAAGCGCAACTGGAATCGTTGGTCCGCTCCGGGACGACGCCACAACGAGTGGCCCAGAAATGCCGAGTGATTCTGCTCGCCCAGGAAGGAATGTCGAATCACTCGATCGCCAAACAACTCGGCCTGTCGCGCCCGACAGTGATCGCCGCCCGCGCCACGTTTGGTACAGGCGGGGTGCAATCGCTGACCGCGAAGCCCACGCGGAACCGGTCGCGCCGGACGCTGACACCAGAGGTGGAGAAGAAGATTCTGGATAGCACTCTCAAAACCAGGCCACCGGACGCGACGCCGTGGACCGTGCGAACGCTGGCCAAACACCTGCGCGTGTCGCGCATGATGGTGCATCGGGTTTGGCAGCGCTTCGATATTCAGCCCCACCGGGTTGAGAAATTCAAACTGTCCAACGATCCCCAGTTTGAGGAAAAAGTGCGCGATATCGCCGGCCTGTACCTGGATCCTCCGGAACGCGCTCTGGTGCTGTGCGTTGACGAAAAAAGCCAGATTCAGGCCTTGGATCGAACCGCTCCGATCCTGCCCTTGCGCCCGGGACTGCCGGAACGCCAGACCCACGATTACAAACGCTACGGAACGACCACCCTATTTGCTGCCTTCAATATCTTGAACGGCAAAGTCATCGGCAGTTGCTTGCCGCGTCATCGCGGCAAAGAGTTTGCAAAGTTTCTCAACCACGTGGAGAAGCAAGTCCCTCCCGATCTGGACGTGCACATCATTTTGGACAACTACAGCACCCACAAAAGCGCCACTATACGGCGGTGGCTCAAATCCCGAAAGCACCGCCACTTCTATTTCCACTTCACCCCTACCAGCAGTTCTTGGCTCAATCAGGTGGAGCGCTTCTTCGCCTTGATCACCGAACGTATGATCCGCCGCGGAACCTTCCGCAGTGTGGAAGAACTCGAACGCGCCATCTATGCGTGGCTGGCCAATTGGAATAACAAGCCCCAGCCTTTCGTTTGGAAGGCCACCGCGGACGTCATCCTCGACAAGGTGCGCCGTTGCAAAGAATTAGCTGGGACACCACACTAGGGCCCACCATCAACCTAGTAGGTTACCGGGCGTCGTCCCACAAATCCCAACCCACAACTTAGCCCACACTTCACTGCAGCATCTGCGTAGCCACTCCCAGAGCTGTAAGATATTCCCCCTGCGCCGCCCGTATTTCATCGCCGTCGTCCTGCGTGTACAGGTCGAGCGTCGTCTGAATCTTTGCGTGACGCAGAATACCCTGCACGGTCTTGGGTTCGACTTTCGCTTTGTTCACCAGCCAATTGCTAAGTGAGTGGCGAAGATTGTGAAGTCCAAACCTTTGACCGTCCTCGATATGGACTCCGGTCTTCTTAGCCGCCGGCCTTAAGTGATCGGCGACGAAAATAGACGCGGATAGGGGAACGCGGCCGCGCGCTTTGATGGAAGGGAATACGAAGTCCCCGTCCTTTGCGTAGGGGCTTTGATTCCGCCACGAACGCAGATGAGCGGCCAGAACCGGATGCAGCAGAACAAATCCGTCTGACGCCTCCGTTTTGGTCGCGCCATCCTTCCCTTGCGCCCAGCGCTTTGAAATCCGAATCCTTCCCTCATTCCACAGCACATCTCTCCAGCGCAGCGCCAGTATCTCCGAAGCACGGAGCGCTGTGGCGGCGCAGGTGAGCACCAGCGTGAAGTGAAGAGGTGAGGAGAGGGCCTTCAGAATTGCAAGCGTTTGAGCGGGCGTGATGACGATGGCCTTGTAGTCGGGCTTCGAGCGCGTCACTACGTGCAGAACGGGATTCTTCTGGACGTGCTCGTGCAGGATGCCGACTTTGTAGATGCGGCTCATCACACCCCGCATCTTCGCAATCGTTGTCCATGCAAGACTGTCTGTCTCGCGGAGCGACTTGAACCACCGCTGAATATCGAGCGGCTTGATGTCTTCCGCGATTTCGTTTCCGAAACGCGGAACGAGGTAGGCGCGCACGATATGCTCCACGTGACTGATGGTGTTCTCCGATTTCGGGCGCACCGAATCCACCCCGAAATCGGCCTTGAGGTAATGCTCCGCAAGAAAGTCGAATGAAGCACGGCCAAGGGCGGGGGTGTCGTTGATTCGAATCCCGAGTCCGAGCCGGTCCGCCTCGCGCCATGCGTCCTTATCCTTCGGAAATTGCTGGACAAGTCCGATGGGAAGAATGTTCTCGACCCTTCTGCCGTCTGGATTCGTGACCCTGTACCGCAGCACGCAGGTTTCGCTGATAAGCCATAACTCCTCGCTTTCAGCGGGGATTGCCAGATCCGATCGTACACGGTCTTGGTGGTTTTGGAATCGAGGTCTCGTTCCGTGCGATGGAGGCCGCGAGTTCCGAGAGCCGAAATACCCAGATCTTGCGTTTGCTCCCAGTGGCGAGAAACTGATCCCAACAGGAAAAGCTCTTCAAGTAATGATCGCCACGATATCGAGCTACGCACTTTTGAAGCTCTTCGTGAGGCAGATACTCGATCAATTGGGAAAAGACAGTTTGGCCAAGGTTCATGGCTCATTGTTGCTCCCCGACGCAATGCCTCAAAAATGGTCATTTTCCATCCCATCAAATTCAAATCGTTCCCGGCTCCAATTGCTGTAAGCTCTTCATGGACAATAGATTGCCGGCGGGAACCAACTTTTCCCCGGACACTAGTGATATCTAATTTTTAATCTAATTTGTATGCTCCGAATATAGCGTCCCTGTGTTCCGAGAACTCCGGAATAAGCGAGGCGTCAAGCGGGACTAAATAGAGATTGCATGTAGCGGAACATTGAGCTAGCCTCCTTCCCAATCAGGGGATGCCGCCGTGAGCTTTGATTCATTTCCCCACCGATTCTCTCCAATCCCCGGTGTTAATAAATTTGAGGAGGTCTTTATGCGCTGCATAAGGATGCTTTTGGGATTCGTAGTGCTGCTCGTCTTTGTTGTTCTAACGATGGCCGTTTCGCTCTCTGCGCAAACCGCGTCGACTTCAACGGTGACAGGCACCGTCTACGATAAGAGCGGCGCCAGCGTTCCCAACGCGAGAGTGGAGCTGGAGGACGTGGGTACCAGCGCAAAGACTTCGGTCACGACCGGAAGTGACGGGGGTTATACCTTTCCTTCAGTCCGCCCAGGGAACTATAACGTAATCGTTTCGGAGAAAGGTTTCCGGCAGACCGTGGTCAGTGGCGTCAAAGTTGACATCGGCAAATCGGCGCTCGTCAACGTAGTCTTGGAGGTTGGCGGGATGACCGAAACGGTAGAGGTCACCGCTGGAACTGGTGTCGAGTTGCAGACTTTGAACGCGAGCGTAGGCGACGTGCTTGATGCCAATCTCCTTGCGAACATGCCGACGTTGAGCCGGGATGCCACGGCCCTGGTGCTACTCCAGCCCATGGCGATTCCAGGCTTTAACGGGGCGGTTGCCGGTTCGGGCGACGGCAACTCGAGTGGCGGAACAATCGCGGGAGCGCGCATGGACCAGAACACTTTTATGCTCGACGGTGGCGACGCTACGAGCAATATGGAGGGAGGCGGAGGATATAACACTGGATTTGTCGCCACGCCACGAGCAGTTGTCCCTACACCGGTAGAAAGCCTGGAGGAGTTTCGCGTTCAGACGAACAACGCAGGCGTGGACTTTACCCGGTCGCTTGGTGCCGAGGTGCAGATGGTCACGCGTCGGGGCAGCAACGATTGGCACGGAGCAGGTTACTGGTACCATCAAAATGACGAGCTGAACGCGAATGATTGGTTCCGCAACAGACGAGCCGTTGAGAATCCTGAATGGCGGGATAACCGTTATGGTGGTCGGATCGGCGGGCCGATCTGGAAGAACCGGACCTTCTTCTTCCTGCACGAGGAAGAGCGTCACTTCTTCACGTCATCCGTATTTCAACGGTTGGTGCCGTCTGATGCTCTTCGGGTTGGTATCTTGAAATTCAAAGACGCCAATGGCACTGTCCGAGCGTTCAATCTGAACCCCACGCCCACGTTGGACCCGGCCGCGTGCTCCAGCCCTTGCAGCGATAACGATCCTCTAATCGGTACCATGCTCCCTGCTGACAACGGCACGCTTGACCCACGGACGATAGGGCTTAACCCTGCCATAGCCGCCGAATGGGCTAATCTGCCTGCAGGTAATGACTTCTCTGCAGGTGACGCAGCTCTGAGGGCACCGTTTTTCACGGGCAGCGTCCCGAACCTTGCCAACGAGCACTTTGCTGTGATCCGCCTGGATCACAAGATCAATGACAAATGGGATTTCATGGGTTCCTATCGCTACAGCACCTCCGCTATTACTCCTGCCAACATACAGGAGGACATTGGCGGCATCGCATCCGGTTGTAAGTTTGGACAGCCCTGTGCGCTGGCCAGCCGCCCACTGCAGCCGCGATTTTTGGTTGCGGGCCTGACAGGGCGGCTTACGCCCAATCTGGTGAACGACTTCCATTTCGATTGGTTGCGCCACTGGTGGTCTTGGATTGCTCCTGGCGCGGTTATCCCGGTGCCTGGACTCAACAACGGTGCCGCTTGCGGGGCGGTGTCCCCATGTAGTGACACCAGGCTACAGATTTGGTCAGAAAGCCGGATCAATGCCATGGTACCTATTAATGTCAATACTCAACAGGCGCGTCAACGCGTCTGGAACGGACAGGACTACACGTTTATCGACAACCTGTCTTGGATTAAGGGCAAGCATGCGTGGAACTTCGGAGGGCGCGTACAGCTCCAGCACTTCTTGCACGTCAGGGACGACAAGGTGGTGGGTGGCATAACGACTCCTCTCTACTTCGTGGCCCGGGGAGGTCAATTCCTCGACATCGGTGGAATTCCCATTCCGTCCTCCGTTACATCTTCAGACAGGAGCACTTACCGGCGCGCGTACATTTCTGCGCTCGGGTTGGTAGACAGCGCCACACAGGTGTTAACCCGGGCTGGGGATTTGAGTCCACAGCCTGCCGCGAGCACCATCACACAGAAAGAAAAGGTGAACGCTTATGAGCTCTATTTCGGCGACACGTGGCGGCTGACTCCTTCGCTGACGGTGAGCTACGGACTGACTTGGGGCGTACAGATGCCCCCGCACGATCCCACTGGCAAGACGGCAATGATGATCGACACTGGTACTGGCAAACCGATTGACGCCAAATCTTACCTGGATGCCAAGGAAAAGGCCGCCCTGAACGGGGATGTGTTCAATCCGACGATTGGCTTTGTACCAATTAGGAGCACTGGGCGGAAATATCCATTCGATCCGGACTACACGAACTTCGGCCCCCGCTTGGCGTTTGCCTGGAATCCGGGTTCCGGCGGGCCGCTAGGCGGCATCCTTGGCGACAAGAAGACGGTCCTCCGTGGTGGGTGGTCGCGAGCCTTCGAACGCAAGAACGGTGTTGGACTTGTTCTGACGCCTGCGCTCGGCATCGGTTTTGGCGACCTCTCTGTTTGCACGGCCCCTGACACAACCGGCGCGTGCAGCGGATTCTCCGATCCCACGACCGCCTTCCGGATCGGGGTGGACGGCAACCATATTAATGTTCCGCCTCTTCCGGCAGTGAGCGGTGGGGTAATCATCCCAGGCCAGGGATCACCCAGCGGCATTCAACCAGCAAATGCCAACAGCGTCTTCGAGAGCCGGGACTTCCGTCTTGATCCGCACTACACTACTGGCGGCTCGGATTCAATCGACTTCAGTATTCAGCGCGAGTTGCCCGGCAAGATGATCCTGGAAGTGGGATATGTAGGCCGCTGGTCCCGGGATCTTTACGGGAACATTGACCTCAATGCAATCCCGTATATGTTTACGCCCAAGGGCACCAACCAAACCTTTGCGAAGGCATTCGATGCAGTGGCTGCTCAGCTTCAGGCCGGTACGCTGCCTTACCTTGATGCTAAGGAAACAATCCCGAATCCTGCGTTCAACATACAGCCATGGTTCGAGAGCATGTTGGGCGGACCTGGCAGCGCTTTCTGCAAAACTGGAGCAGGGGCACCTGTAGCCTGCACAATCGCTGCCGCTCAGTTTGACCAGGATAATGGCAATCCCTTCTGGCCGGCTCACGGGGCCGGTGCACTCTGGTTCCTCTTGGAACCCAATTTTGTCACCGGGCCGATGACGCTTGCCAATACCCAAGTCGGATCGTTGGATTGGAGCGGAAGCTTCACTTACGCCAACTACCACGCAGGGTTCGTGACCCTGCGGTCTCGCGCCTATCGCGGACTAACCTTTGATGCCAACTATACCTACTCCCACTCGCTGGATAACTTCGGCATAACGCAGGAATGCACCGGTGCCATTCCCGACGCCTATGACCATCATCGGAGCTACGGTCCATCGTTGTTCGACCGCCGCCACACATTCAATCTGCTGGTCAACTACGAGTTGCCTTTTGGCAAGGGCAAGAGCATGGCCAACGGCGCGTTCGCGGATAAGGTGTTGGGCGGCTGGTCTGTCTCTGGCGTCTACGTTGCTGCCAGCGGCTTGCCCGACATGGTCTATGACTCGGCCGCGTGCTTTTCGGAATTCGGCAGCACGCCCTCAAACGGAAACTCGAACGGGATGATCCCAATTGGACCGGGCACATTCAATCAAACACGCGTGAATAATCCCACGCTGTCCACTTCCGGTTATGGCTCTGGGAGTACCGGAGGAGTGCCGAACATGTTCCAAAACCCGGATGCGGTGGTTGCCGGTTTCCGCTACCCGACGTTTGATGACAAAACTCTTGGTTTTGGCCGCGTCCGCGGTCCGATGCGTTGGAACGTGGACTTGGCGTTATCGAAGATGACGCGCATCACCGAACGCTTCTCCACGCGGTTTGACGTACAGTTTGTCAACGCCTTCAACCACGTGATGTTCGGCAGTGGAGGTGATTCGTATTTCTCTAACCAGCCGGGCATGGACATATCCGGGCCTGGCGCCTTTGGTGTTCCCAGTAACCAATACAATTCGCCCCGCTACATTCAGATGGGCCTGCGGTTCGATTTCTAGAAGGAGACGCAGCCTCATTGTCCGGGGGGTCAGGTCGTTTCGTTGACCTGACCCCTTTTTCTTGGTGGCCGTGCATTATGATATGGGGAAGATGGTGAGTATCCGCATGAACCCGGTGAGAACGTGATTGAGGGGCTTGTAAAGCCAGCCCGGCGTGAGTTTCTTCGTGTCTCCCTGCTCGGGGGTGGCATTCTCCTTCCAGGGTTCGACAAACTCAGCGCCTTCGCGCGACTGCAAAGCGAGCGAGACAATCCGTTTCGGGACGGCAAGCAGCTTGGCACGCTTGAATTCAAGGGAGAAAGTCAAGCGGCGCTTGATACGACGATCGGAGCAGGCCTCGACGCGCGTCTGTTTTCTGACCTTTCTACATTGAGTCCAGAGCAGTCGATCACCCCGACGGAAAAGTTCTACGTCCGCACGACCGCGTCGGAATTGCTCGACCTCAGCAAGCCCTGGATGATAAGTGTCAGCGGACTAGGTCAAGAACCGGCATATCTCGCGTTAGATGAACTGCGCAAAAGTGCGAAGCCAATGGGCATGCATCTCATGGAATGCTCCGGCAACACGCGCGCAACGCGGTTCGGACTGCTCAGCGTGGGAGATTGGATCGGTGTACCCATTTCTGATCTACTCACGACTCGAATCAAGCCGCGAACGGATCGCGTGATGGTTTCGGGCTTCGACCAGTACCCGATGAAATCGGCAACGTCGATTCCCGGAGCGGATTGGGTCTTCACAGCTACGCAACTCAAGGCTTCCAAGGCCTTTCTGGCCACGGACATGAACGGGCAGCCACTTAGCAGAGACCACGGCGCGCCAGTCCGGCTGGTTGTGCCGGGCTGGTACGGATGCACGTGCATCAAGTGGGTAAACGACATAACATTTGTCGAGGAAAGTTTCTCGGCGACATCGCAGATGCAAGAATTTGCCGCCCGAACACATCAGCAAGGCATACCAAAGCTGGCGAGAGATTATCGGCCCGCGATCATTGACCAGGCCGCCATGCCCATTCGCGTCGAAAAGTGGCTTGTGGATGGCAGAATCAAGTATCGCGTTGTTGGGATTCTGTGGGGAGGATCGCGTTTGGTGAAGGCGCTGGAAATACGCTTTAACCCGGAAGAGGACTACGTCCGAGTGGACCATTTTTCGCAAACCGCAAATGATCCCTGGAGCTTTTGGTCGCATACGTGGACGCCCAAAACTGCGGGAGCCTATATGATCCGGCTGCGGGTGGCCGATCCACTGGTGGAGACAAAGCGACTCGATTCCGGCCACTACGTTCGTTCCGTCGAGGTGACCGAAATTTGAGAATGAACTTACAGAGGAAGCGCGTTCCCCTGCAATCCGTCAAGAAAAGGGACTCAGAAAACGACGACGTCTGGAATAGTGAGAGATGGTTGCGCGTGGCGCGACGGGCAATCTTACTAGCTTGCTTAAGTGCACTATGGGTAGCGCCAGTCCTGGCACAGCACGAGGGACACCAACAACATGAAGTCGTCGGATGGGTGCCGCAGGAGATTCTTGAGCGGCCGCTCCCGCTTCGGCACGACGTTGGCAATCTTCATGAGAAAGTGACGACGTCCTCCGCGGAAGCTCAGGCCTTTTATGATCAGGCGATAAACTACCTTGCTTCGTATGTCTGGATCGAAGCGGCGCGCTCTTTTCACCAGGCTTTACGGCTGGATTCGTCCTTATCTGCGGCCTTTGTGGGACTATGCGATGTTTACGTGCAATTGCAAGACGTGCCCGCAGCGCGAGCCGCATTGGAGAAAGCGCAATCGCTCTCCAGCAACATAACCGAGGCCGAACGGCGCCGCGTGGAGATCCGTGCTCGCCTCGTGGATTTCCTCGAAGACAAGCAGAACCTCGACAAATTCGTTGCCTACCGGAAAGCCATCTATGACGCTTTGATGGCTAGCCCGCTCGACCCAGGTCTTTGGATTTTGCGGGGCTTTGCCGATGAAGGCCCAGGGGCCGGACACGGTCAGACTGGGGATCTGGATTCCATCGCGTTCTACCAAACTGCGCTGGCGGTTTCTCCAAACAATTCCGCTGCGCATCATTATTTGGCTCATTCCTACGAGAATATTGGCCGCACCGATGAGGCCCTGAGCCACAGCGAGGCGTACTTGCGTGCGTCCTTATCAATCCCGCACGCGCACCACATGCGCGGACATGAACTTCGCCGGGCGGGACGCATTGAGGAAGCCATCGCTGAATTCAGCAAAGCCAACGAGCTCGAGAAGGCCTACTATCGCACTGAAAACATCTCCGCGGAATACGACTGGCACCGGCCGCACAATCTCACTCTTCTGGCAATCTGCTATCAGCTGTTGGGGCAAATGAAAGCGGCGGAGAAACTGCTGAAGGAAGCGTTTGCTCTGCCGACACACAGCGACCTTGCGGAATTCGCTCGCAAACAGTGGCCAGAGTTTTTGCTGGCGCGCGGCAGAACACAGGAAGCTCTCGAGCAGTCGCAACTCCTGCTGCAAAGCCCCTCAAGGATGGGGCAATTTGCGGCACACACGCTTATTGGGCGTGCTCTAGTTGCGATGAATCGCACCGAAGGAGCCGAGAAGGAGCTGGCGTCGGCTCGGGACGACCTCGTTCTCGTCCTCGCTACGGAGGCGGACCGTCTGCGCTCGTATTCTGAGACCTTGCGTGCGGAAATCTTGCTCTCGCAACGGAAGTCTGTGGAGGGCGCGGCTTTGATGAAGGATATCGAGGAACAACTGCGCGCATCGGCAGGACCGGACGCGCAAAGTCAGGCTTTGATCCAGCTCGATTCCATCGCTCGCCGTGCCCGGGAGAGCCAGGAATGGGGCTTGGCCGAACTCACCGCTCATCAAATGATTCAACAAGATCCGAGCTACGCCGGTGGCTACTACGCTTTGGGCTTGGCCACCGAACAGCGAGGCGACTTAGCCGCAGCGAGCCAACAATTCGGAGTTGCGGAAAGACTTTGGAGCGAAGCCGACCCCGATCTTCCCGAGCTGCGCAGCGTTCGCCAGAAACTCGTGCTGAACGAATCGGAACTTCACCAGACCCGGCAGGAATTCCTGAAACTCCTCCAAGAACGCGGCGGAACGCCGATATTGCTGCAACCGGCCAAGGTCCGCGTCGCCTACGACCCGGCCCGGCTTCGCGGAAGTCCGCAGGCGCCGGTAATGATTGTTGAATTCTCCGATTTCCAATGTCCGTTTTGCAGAAAAGTTCAGAGCACCCTGAAGAACATGCTCGAAAAATACCAGGGACAGGTTAGCCTGTCATACCGAGACTTTCCGCTACGCGGGATGCATTCGCAGGCGGAGTTGGCTGCGGAAGCTTCGCGATGTGCCCTTGAGCAAGGAAAATTTTGGGAATATCATGACCTTTTATTCGGCAACCCCGATAAACTCAACCAATCAGGCGTGGCGGGAATGGCTCAAAGTCTGGGCCTCAACGAAAAGCAGTTTGACGCTTGTCTGTCCAGTGGCAGATATACGAAGCAAGTTGAACAAGACCTGCAGGATGGGATTCGCGCCGGCGTCGAAGGCACTCCGGGGATTTTTATAAACGGAATCCTGCTCAGCGGAGCCCAACCGGAGGCTGCGTTCGAAAAGGTCATACGAGCGGAACTCGAAGGTCCCAAGGAGAAGCGCGGGAGTCCTTAAAACCCCTCACCTATCGAATACGAGATGCGTTCTGCGCCTGAAGTTGCTGGATGCGCGCCGCTATGTTTAATTCTCGATCCGCGTCGACTGTTTTGCCCAGCGCACGGTAAACCTGGCCAAGGAAATAGTGCGCCGTGTAGCTGCCAGAATCCATAGCGATTGCGCGTTGCAAGGTGCGTTCCGCTTGCGGTAATTGCCTCCTGGCCATGAACACTTTGCCCAGAATCACGTAGGGCTCCCCGCTGGTCGAGTCCAACCATAGGGAATCCCGAAGAACTCTTTCCGCATCCTCGTTTCGCCTAAGTCGCCAGTATGCGTCGCCCAGGTGGTTGAGCGCGGGCGCATAGCCAGGATTGATGTCCATCTCTTGCTGGAATTCGTCGGCGGCTTTTGGATAATCACCGCTGTAAGCGTAGGACTCTCCTAGTGTGAAATGCGCCAGAGGCAAGCGTGGTGAAAGTGCCAGAGCCTTGCGCACCTCCTTCTCAGCGATCGGATCGAAGCCCTGACGGAGCAAAATGCGACCTAGCATCAAGTGAGATGCGGCGGAGTCGGGCTCCAAACGGTATAGACGCGCGAACGTCTCTAGCGCCTCTGGGTAGTTCCTATTCAGCGCGTAGCAAAGACCGAGAACATAGATGGCGTCAATATTCTCGTTTGGATACCAGAGTCGTACCTTTTCCAGCACCGGAATGGCCTGTGCTGGCTTGCCGCTGAAGTAATAGGAGAGCCCCAGCAGTTGCGTAGCATCACGATCTTCGAGATTTTCGCGGAGGGCCTCCTCGAGATACGAAGCCGCCTCAAAATAGTCCGCCTGGTAATAATAAGCGGTACCCAGCTCGTGGCTGATGCCTTTCGTTCCGGGGCGGCTTGCTGCCAGATCTTTGAGTTGGGCAATCGCTTCCTTGTATTTGTTTTCTTGGATAAGGGAGCGGGCCGCGGCCAGTGCCGGGTCTTCCTGCTGGGCGAGCAGGTTCGCCCCGAGCAAAAGCATAAGCATACAAAAAAGAGCACCAAGCCTAGCGGCAGGCGGTAAACACACACTCTTAGATAAAGGAGCAGTCACGGCTAATCCTTCATCTTTCTTGCATCTTTCTTGCCGGTTTCTGCATTGCCCGTCCGGCTGGCTGTCCGGAGCCCTCCATCACAACCGCGATGCTATCCGCACGCGGATTCAAATAGCGTTCCACCAGTCCACTGGGCCAGCGGACTTCCAGGTACTCAATCTTATTTATCGTTCCTAAGCCAAAGTGAACACGCATGTCGTTGTTGGAAATATAGCTCGAACCACTTCGAACTTCGTCGATCTGCGTGCGAGTAGCCGTCTTGAGCACGAGACGTGCCCCAATGCCGCTGCGGTTGGAATCGGTACCCTCAGTTTTGATTTCAATCCAGTGGTTCGAATAGCTAGTGCGGTTAACTAGCAGACTGGGCGGCCCGTTCCGGTTCACTATCACGGCCGACATCCGACCATCATTCCAGAGATCGCCTATCGCCAGTCCTCTCGCTGGCGCTGGTGTGTTGACGCCCGGTCCTGCCGTCTTCGAGATATCAGCAAACCTGCCATCGCCCTTATTGTGAAACAGCAACTTTGGTTCGCTATAATCGATGCCAAGCTTCAGGTCCTCTACTTCCGGATACACATGGCCGTTCACCAGCATAAGGTCAGGCCAGCCGTCATTGTCAAAATCAAGAAACATGGTGCCCCACCCTAGATACCTGGTACTTGAGCCAAGGCCCGCGGGATAGGTCACGTCGGTAAACGTTCCGTCTCCATTATTGTGATAGAGCGTCGGGGTGTCGTCGGAGAAATTCGTGCGAAAAAGGTCGAGATTCCCATCGCCATCGTAATCTGCAACCGTGGAGCCCATGCCTGCCTGCTCGCGGCCGTCGATGTTGTAGGCCACGCCCGAAAGAATACCCACGTCCGTGAAGGTTCCGTCGCGATTGTTGCGGTAGAGGATACTCGGTGCGCTGTCGCAGGACATGTAGATATCAGGCCAGCCGTCGTTGTCAAAATCAAAGGGTGAAACGCTGAAACAGTAATGGCCCATCGTACGATCAATGTGTGCGGAAAGCGTAACGTCTTTGAAGCGGCCCTCGCCAAGATTGCGATAGAGCGTGTTTCTGCCGCCAGGCAGACCCCGTGGTCCGCAAAAGACAGCAATGCCTTTCCATAAGCAGGTAGGATATTTGCCAGGAGGAGCGGCGTGTGCAAGGTCGAAGTTCGCATAATTCGCAACGACCAGATCGAGCTGTCCATCCCGATCGTAATCGACGAAGGCGCAGCCGCTTCCCCAAGTCTTTCCGTCACCAGCAACGCCCGCTGCGTCTGCCACCTCTTCGAAAGTGCCGTGCCGGTTGTGGTAGAGCCGGGTTTTCCCGTAGTACGTGACGTTGAGGTCTTCCCAGCCGTCATTGTCGTAGTCGCCGACACACACGCCTTGACCCCAGCCACTCCCGACTAGACCAGCCTTCTCTGTTACATCCGTGAATGTTCCATCGTGGTTGTTACGGTAGAGATGACTGGTGGGCACACTCTGGACGTCAAAACCATCAAGCCTGGTTCCATTCACGAGGAATATGTCGGGCCAACCATCGTTATCGTAATCGAAGATGGCTGCTCCAGTGCCCGTGCTCTCCAGGATGTATGTGGTGCTCTCTTTTCCTCCAAATACATTGCTCGCCGAAAGTCCGGCTGCCGAAGCGATATCTACGAAATCCGCGATCGCTTGAGGCTTGCTTGCTGCGGAGATCGGCTGCTCACTGAGCATATGCGTCGCGCCAAGCCGCAAAATAAGGAACACAGCGAATAGAAGCGAGCCTCGCACGCAAAGTGACCTCATGTAATGGCTTCGTGCACGACTTCGGAAATTTTCATCCATGGCGCGGTCATACTTATATCGTGAATAGATGGACATTGGGAGGGCGATCTTGGCCAGCTTGGGTTCTCAATCCAGCGGATATGAGAGAGTCTGTATCACAAATCGGTCCCGGTATTCTCGATTCACGGACGGCGTTCTAACAGGGTGTGCGAATCAGCAACTCGGAAACTATCCAGAAGGAACTTCTGGGAAATGAAATGTGGGCACTGCTTCGGAGTTCGTGGACTTTTTCCAACCCACAACCCAACCCACAAAACCGTACGTCTTATATGACTTCCGCGTGGCTTGGCAGTCCCGCGGTCTTGTAAGTTGTAAAACCTAACCACGCTACCCTGATAACGTAGCGTTCTCGCTCGCAACTTCCCAGAACGGACTTCCGGCCTGTTTGGAGAGATTCATTGACTACGCCAGTTAGTTGCCCAATTGCAACGCGTCTGTGAATCAGTTCCTGATGCCTGGACTTCTCGAAAATCTACGTCCTTGAGGCCGTAGTGTCCTTGAGGAGCACCAGCGAGTTTGGATCTCAACTCTGATTTAGTGCCAAAAGAGAAATGCAAAAAAAAACCCGCGCAGTCCTACAGTCTCCGAGAAGCTTATAATTTTGCGAGGGTTCTTCGGTGCAATTCTGTACGACTGGCACTTTGCCGCAGAGGGCGGGAGGGCTACTAATTGGAGATCCTTTGGCAGGACCTACGTTACGGCATGCGCATGTTGCGCAAGAATCCAGGCTTCACTACCGTGGCCATCCTCACGCTCGCCTTGGGCATCGGCGTCAACACCGCGATCTTTACTGCTTTTGATGCCCTTGTCTTGCGTCCTCGTCAGGTGAAGGATCCCGACCGCTTGGCATCTGTTTCTCGCACCACCCCGGCCTGATTACGCCAACACGATAGCTGTTGAAAGTACGTGGGAAAGATTTGGGAAAGAAGTAAGATCGTGAGCGATACGTGAAGCACGTAAGCGTCAGCCGAGGAGCCGAGGACCTCTTGGAGTATTTTCCTGAGATTGTTATCCAAACAACGCGGCGAGTTTTGGGAAGGCAGCGGCAACGGTGTCTTCCTCGAAGGGCTCGCCTGTTGGCTCCCCGTCAGCTCGCCGATCAGAGCGATCTCGGGGATCTTCCGCGACGCCTCTTTGTCCCAGGATATTGACCACAACATATTCCAGTAGCTCGTTGTCCACTTCGTTGTTGTCAACAAGCGGCCCTAGCTCGTCCGGGTCCGTCATTGCCACTTCAAACGCTTTCTTGCCCTTGCCAACGATCCAGGAGCGAAAGTAGAGGAAGCTATCGTCGCTCATGCCGCCTGCAATGACATACCCAGCGGCCCACAAACGCCACTTGTTTAGATCGCAGATCTTTTCGTAAAACATGTGACCGAAGTGTAAAATCTCATCGTCGCTAAGCCGGTTCAGGATCTCGCTCAATCGCTCAGGACTGGCCGATGCAGAACCACCGGCGCGGGCCTGATCGATAACACTCCAAAATCGTTCGTCGGTGATCATCGGCGCTCTCATTCTGGTGAGTGTATCAACAACATGCGACCAGTCGAAGCGCTCATCGAGCTCCGCCGCTATCGTGTGCTGAGGCGGGGACAAGGGCTGCCGCCCCTTTCCCCACAGCCCTTTCTCCGCTACCGGCATCCTTCCGTCGCTACGCTACGATGGTGTTCGGGTTCATCCCGGAATGTCTTCGGCTTCCTTCCGGAAACAGCGTTCACCTTCGCCGGAATCTCCACTTCGGGAAGCACAGTTTTCTGGAGTCGACAGGGAGTATTTCCAAAGCTTCGCACCTGGCAGCGTGAGCTTGCTTCCAGCGATCGGGAAGCCAGGTGTCGATGTCGTTTACCGGTCACGAGGGAAGATTCATCAGCAGTTGCATGAAGTAGAGTTGCGGATCCATCTCGTGCCGGCGGCAGCTGCTGGTCAAGCGCAGCAAGTACGCGAGCGCCAGAAAAAGCCAGGATCAAAACCGCGATTTACCTGGTAGCCCGAGTAGCCCAATTAGGGCCCCTCTGCGAAACCTAAGTGATTGCAATACCACCTCTTAGGTTTTAATTTACATCGTTCGCAACGAGGAGGCCGGGGTTCGAATCCCCTCTCGTCCACCGTTGGCAAATTTTCATTGCCTTCTTCGTTGACTGCCGAGCGACAACCAGCCTCACCATCAAGGGACATGGCCAAATGGATTTGGCTTTGCTACAGTCAAGACACGGGTTCTGTGTGGTGATGAATCGATTGGCCAGCTCTGGTCGGCGGTGGCGGATGCTTGCGCTTGTTGCCTGCTCTGCTTCAACCCTCGCTCAAAATCCAAATTCGCCCGCCTCTTCTCCCCAGGCAAACGCTGTCGCCGGCTCTCAATTCCGTACTTTGCGATCCGTTTCCGGTGGAAGCGGTCACGAAGCCAATGGTCGATTCGTGATGGATGACCCGCGAAGCGTCTTCCTCACCGGCAAGGACGCAAAGGTGATCGTCTATTTTGAATGGGAAGGGCCCTTGGGTCCTCATCACTTCGAGGGTTTGTGGAAGAGCCCTGAAGGCAAGATTGTCTTAATCTCCGACTTCCGCTACGAGGCAAAGGCTAAGCAGTTCTCCGGATACTGGACCATGTTGCTCAGCGAGAGCACACCGTCCGGTGAGTGGACCCTCGAAGCGCGCATCGATGGCGAACTTGGGGGTTCCCACAGCTTTGTGATCACCGGATCGCCCTCTGCAACCGCAGCGGCCGTCGCCCCTCCTCCACGCCAGCCCCTCGCCACGTCCGATTTGTACAAGCAGGTGCTTGACGCAAGTGCGATTGTCGAGAAACTGACCGCCGACGGCTCGCTCCTCGACCGCAGTA
>Ga0209266_1001299_pt1 | contig 16739 bp, 7 predicted proteins | sample GraSoiAngelo_132_FD_185889 | JGI IMG/M metagenome (GOLD analysis project Ga0209266, IMG submission 185889) | Grasslands soil microbial communities from the Angelo Coastal Reserve, California, USA - 14_0929_02_40cm (SPAdes) (version 2) | ecosystem: Environmental > Terrestrial > Soil > Grasslands ...
GACTGAGACGCTCGAAGAACCGTGAGACACGCGCCGGCCCCGCCCCCCGGCCACTCTTGACGTGGGCCAGCGGGCTGGCGATCGAGACTTCGACGCGCCCACTCACGATGTAGAACGCCGTCGATCCGTACTCCCCCTCCCGGCAGATGACGTCGCCCGCGCGGAACCGCCGGCGAACCACCGAGCCCCGGTTGAGCGAGAGGAACGTGCCGGACGCGCCGGCGAACATCGGCAGGTCGAGCAGGTCGTCGGCGCTGATCTGCTCGCCCTCCTGCAGATCGACGTCGAGCGCGCGCTTGTTGGTGAGCGCGCCGGTGGGACAGCTCACCATGCACTCGCCGCAGCCCACGCAACTCGACGTTCCCATCGGCAGGTCGTTGTCGAACGCAATCCTCGTCTCCGTGCCCTTACCGGCACGGCCGATCACGAAGTTCTGCTTGACGTCGCTGCAGGCGCGGATACAGCGGTCGCAGAGGATACAGGCGGCGTGGTCCACCTTGATGATCGGCGAGGAGTCGTCGATGCCGTGGACATGGGCGCGGGTCGCGAACCGCGATTGACGGAGCCCAGCCTCCGCCGCCTGAGTCTCCAGCTCGCAATCGCCGGTCGCCTGCTGACGAAGGCAGGGCGCCGGGTGGTCGGCCAAGAGCACCTCATAGAGCGTCCGCCGCACCTGCTGCACCCGCTCCGACGCCGTCAGCACCTCCATGCCGTTCTCGACGGGCCGGATACAGGCGGCCGCGAGCACCCGGGCATTCTTGACGTCGACGGCGCAGACACGACACACCGCGACCGGCGTCTGGTGCTGGGCGTGACACAGGACGGGAACCGCGATGCCGTTTCGACGGGCCGCCTCGAAGATCGTCGTCCCCGGCGCAACCTCGACCGACCGGCCGTCGATGGTCAGCTTCACGAGGTCGGGCGCCGTCACGCTCATTCCCGTCCCTCGATCACACGGAGGAAATCGGGCACACGCCCGACGGGCACGTTCGCCTGAGAATGTGGGCCTCGATCTCGTCGGCGAAATGGGTGATGACGGACTGAATGGGCGCGGGCGCGATCTGCCCCAGGCCGCAGATCGACGCCAACCGCATCGCCTCCGAAAGGTCGCGGATCATGTCGTAGTCCCCCGCCTCACCGCGACCGCGGGCGGCTCGCTCGAGGATGTCCACCAGCTTGGCGCTGCCCACGCGGCACGGCACGCACTTGCCGCACGATTCGTTGCGGAAGAACCGGACACTGTTGAGCGCCATGTCGAGCATGCAGGTTCCTTCGGCGCACACGACGAGCGCCCCCGACCCGAGCATCGAGCCGGCTTTCTGCAGGGAGGCGAAGTCGAGCGAGACGTCGACCATCGACGCCGGGAGGTACCCCGACGACGGACCCGAGGGGGCGAACGCCTTGAGCGGGCGGCCCGCGAGCATGCCGCCCGCATGGTGGTCGATCACCTCGCGGATCGTCGTCCCCATGGCGACCTCGTAGACGCCGGGGCGCGCGACGTGGCCGCTGACCCCGATGAACTTGAGACCGGAGGCGCCGTTCGCCCCCTGCGCCTTGAACCACTCCACACCCTTGACCAGGATCAGCGGCACGCATGCGAACGTCTCGACGTTGTTGATGACCGTCGGTTTCTGCCAGAGCCCGTGCGTCCCGGGAAACGGCGGCTTGTTGCGCGGCTCGGCGCGCTTGTCTTCGATCGCCTCGAGCAGCGCCGATTCCTCGCCGCAGATGTAGCCGCCCGGGCTGACGAAGACCCGCGCATCGAAGGTCAGGCCCGAGCCAAGAATGTTCGCGCCGAGCAGGCCCTCGCGCCGGCAGGCGGCCAGCTCACGCTCGAGGCGTTCGGCCTGCGCCTCGTACTCGTGGCGGATATAAATGATGCCCTCGTGGGCGCCGACGACGAGGCCGGCCAGGATCATCCCCTCGATCACCAGATGCGGCACGTGATCGAGGATGAAGCGATCCTTGATGGTGCCCGGCTCGCTCTCGTCGGCGTTGCACACGACGTACTTCGGCGAGCCCACCGCCGTGCGAACGATCTCCCACTTCGTGCCCGTCGGGAATCCGGCGCCGCCGAGGCCACGAAGGTCGCTGGCCCTGAGCGTCCTCAACAGGCCGGCCACGTCCCGCGTCTCGACGAACGCGCGGACGGCCTCGTACCGCCGTCCGTCGGCGTAGGGGTCGACGCGCAACGACACGGGCGGGGGCGTGGCGTCGTGGTGCGAGACAGCGGCTCCGGCGGCCACCGACGCGACGAGATCGCCGAGCTTCTCGGGCGTCATCCCGGCCAGGATCACGTCGTTGACGACGGCGGCGGGAGCCCGGTCGCAGCGTCCGAGGCAGGAGACGTGACCCAGACTCGTGCCGGGCAGCCTCGCCACCCGCTCTTCGGCCGCGCGCAGAAGCGCTCCGGCCCCGCGCAGATGACACGACATGTCGTTGCACACCCGTACGTCTACCATCGGCGGTGGGGCGAGACGGAAGTGCGGGTAGAAGCTCGCCACGCCTTGAACCTGGTAGAGCGGTACGTTAATGCGCTGCGCCAAGGCGGAGAGCGCCTCGGTTGGCAGGTAGCCGTGTTCACGCTGGATCGCCCGGAGTCCTTCGATCACCATGCCTGCCGGTATGAGGGCGCAACGCTACTTGGGTTGGAGGCCCTCTGTCAAACGGGCCGGAGTCTCGAACAGGCGAGGTGTGAATGCGGTCGGTGGCTTTCTCGCTTACGCGGGCGACGAAAAAAGGTTAGCATGTCGCTCCAATCGCGGGGCGGGCCACCGGAGGGCCCCACCGTTGAGGAGTGTATGGGCGAGACTCGGCGTCGGCGACTGCTCGTCCTGCTGAAAAGTGTATTCCTCGCCGTAGCGCTCTTGGCCGCGCACGGCGGCATCGCGTATGGCGATGCATTGCAAGTGCAGCAAACGCCGCCGGCCGCTGAAAAGGGCCTCGGTGAAACCGGGCCGAGCTCGGTCCGGCCGGTCCCCACGCAAACGAGCCCCGACTTCGTGCCGATTCCCGACCGGTGGCGGCTCGGGTTCCCCGATTGGAACCGGTACGAGCGGCCGCTCAAGGACGCCCCCTTCGAACGCGGTCGGTTCTGGGACCCGTACCATCAGAATGTTCTCAAGGGCGACTATCCGATCCTCGGGCAAAAATACTTCTTCGCCATCTCGGCGATCAGCGACAGCCTCCTCGAGCTCCGTCGCATCCCGCTGCCGAGCAACGTGAGCGCCAATGAGCCCGGTCGCGCCGACTTCTTCGGTCCCGGTGATCAGCTCTTCTTCAATCAGAACTTCATCATTTCCCTGGAGTTCTTCAAGGGCGACACGGCCTTCCGGCCACGCGACTGGGAGCTGCGCGTGACGCCGGTCTTCAACGTCAACTATCTCAGCGCCCGGAACACCGGCGTGGTGGACATCGACGTCCGGCAGGGCACGACGCGTCTGGACAGTCAGGTGAGCTTCCAGGAGCTGTTCGTCGAATACCACCTCGGCGACCTCAGCCCCAATTACGACTTCGTCTCGTCGCGTCTCGGCATCCAGCCGTTCACCAGCGACTTCCGTGGCTTCATCTTCAGCGACAACACTCTCGGCGCCCGAATCTTCGGCAACCTGGGCTCCAACCGTGATCAGTTCAACCTCGTCTACTTTCGCCCCCTCGAGAAGGACACCAATAGCGGGCTGAATCGCGTCTTCGACACGCGCGGCCAGCACCTCGGCATCGTGAACTACTTCCGGCAGGACTTCATCTGGCCCGGCTACACCCTGCTGTTCAACGGCCACTATCTGCACGACGCGGGCGGCAAGCATTTCGACGAGAACGGGTTTCTGGTGCGACCAGCGCCCGTCGGCACCCTGGCCCGAAAAGAAGTCGACGCGTTCTGGCTGGGCTGGAACGGCGACGGCCACATCGGCCGCTTCAACCTGACGCACTCCTACTATCACGTTGTCGGCTACGAGCGGCGCAACCCCATCAACAACCGGGAGAACTACATCAGCGCGGACATGGCCGCCCTCGAGCTCTCCGTCGACCTCGACTGGCTCCGGCCACGGATCTCGTTCTTCTGGGCCTCCGGCGATGGAAAGCCCGACGACAACACGGCGCGCGGCTTCGACATGATCCTCGACAACCCGAATTTCGCCGGCGGCGGCTTCAGCTACTGGGTGCGCCAGGGCCTGCCGCTGACCAACACGGGGCTCGAGCTCAAAGGCCGCAACAGCCTCGTGCCCAGTCTCCGATCCAGCAAGCTCGAGGGCCAGCCGAATTTCATCAACCCCGGGCTCTTCCTGCTGAACGTGGGGACCGACATCGAGGTCACGCCCAAGCTCAAGATGTTCCTCAACGCCAACTTCCTTCGCTTCCACCACACCGAAGCGCTGGAACGGCTGCTCTTCCAGCCGCACATCCGCGAGAACATCGGGATCGACTGGAGCATCGGGGCGCGCTGGCGGCCGTTTCTCATCGAGAACGTGGTGGTCACCGCCGGAGCCGCCGCGCTCCAGGCCGGAGGCGGCTTGCGCGACGTATTCACGGAGACGACGTTCCGGTTCGGGCCGAACGGTCTCGAGCGGACGAAGTCGTTCCCGTATGACACGCTCTACTCGGCATTCCTCTCGCTCACCCTGACCTATTGAGGAGGTCCCCGCGCAATGGGCGGGCGAACGCGGATGGTGACGCTCCTCGCCGGCGCTCTGCTGACCGTCGTGGCGTTCGCGTCCACGTGGCCGGAATCGCCCAAGGGCGAGAGCGTCAGCGCCGGGCCCGCTCCGGCAGCCGCCGGGGAGAGCCGTCTCCAACTCGCCCAGCGGATCCGTCGTGCCCCGACGGAAGAGGAAAAGCCGGCCGAGCCGCCGACCGAGACTCCGGCCCCGACCCGGCCAGAGGCCGAGCCGCCCAAGGGCTTCGGTCCCGATCTGAGCCGGCAGAGCCAGCTCGACGTCGACCGCAAGAATGCCGGTTGCGTGAGTTGTCACACGAAGACCGACGCGGCGACGATGCACGAAGCGACGACCGTCAAGGCGGCCTGCATCGACTGCCATGGCGGTCAGGGCGACGTGATCAAGCCCGCTGAAGCGACCGCCGGGTCGGGGCCCTACGACGCCGTCAAGCGGAAGGCCCACGTGCAACCGCGGGTGCACGATCTGTGGAAGACGTCGGCCAATCCCGAGCGCAGCTTCGCCGCGCTGAACTTGGAGTCCGTCGAGTACATCCGCTTCGTGAATCCAGGCGATCTGCGCGCGGCCCGGCAAGGCTGCGGCCAGACCGGCTGCCACGCCGCGGAGGTCGCCATCGTCCAGAAGAGCATGATGGCGACCGGCCCCATGCTGTGGGCCGCGGCGCTGTACAACAACGGCACGTTTCCGACCAAGCTGCCCCGGTTCGGAGAGAGCTACGACGAAGATGGCCGGCCCCGGCGACTCTACACGGTCCCGCCGCCCACGCCCGAGGAGACGCTCCACAAGGGCATCCTGCCCTTCCTCGATCCGCTGCCGCGCTTCGAGGTGGGCCAGCCCAGCAACGTGCTTCGCGTCTTCGAGCGCGGCCAGCAGCGGCAACTCGAGCTGGGGCTGCCGTTCGTCGACGAGCCGCCGGGCAAGCCGACGAACCGGCTGAGCCAACGCGGCTTCGGCACCCTCAACCGCACCGATCCGGTCTGGCTGAACCTGCAGCGCACGCGGCTGCTCGATCCGATGCTGTCCTTTCTGGGGACCAACGATCAACCGGGCGATTACCGGTCGAGCGGCTGCTCCGGCTGCCACGTCGTGTACGCTAACGACCGCTCGCCGACACACTCCGCCCACTACGCGGAGTACGGCAACCGTGCGCGGAGCGTCACCGAAGATCCCACCATCCCCAAGAACGAGTCGGGGCACCCCATCAAGCACGTGCTCACGAACCGGATTCCGTCCAGCCAGTGCGTCACCTGCCATCATCATCCGGGAACAACCGTGACGAACAGCTATCTCGGCTACATCTGGTGGGACAACGAGACCGACGGACAGCTGCTCTACCCGAGCACGGACCAAAGCCTGTCCGCTTCGCAGGTCGCCGCCATCCAGGCCCGCAATCCCGAAGGCGCCGCGCTTCGAGGCAAGTGGTCGGATCCCGAATTCCTGGCGAACGTCGTCGACCTCAATCCACGGCTCTCGCGGATGCAGTTCGGGGACTTTCACGGTCACGGGTGGATCTTCCGGGCGGTGTTCAAACACGACCGCAAGGGCAACATGCTCGACGCCGCCGGAAAGCTGGTGCCCCACGACGACCCCGATCGCTTCAAGAAGGCCGTTCACCTGAAGGACATCCACCTCGAGAAGGGCATGCACTGCGTCGACTGCCACTTCAAGCAGGACGCCCACGGCAACGGCAAGCTCTACGGCGAGGTGAGGGCGGCGATCGAGATCGGGTGCACCGACTGCCACGGAACCATCCAGGCGCGCACGACGTTGAAAACGTCGGGACCCGCGGCGCCGCCGGGTGGCACCGATCTCTCGGCACTCCGGACACCGTTCGGTCAGCGGCGATTCCAGTGGCGAGGCGACACGCTGATCCAGCGCTCGATGGTGACGAAGGAGCTCGAGTGGGAAGTCAGTCAGGTCGCCGATACCATCGACCCGGGCTCCGCGTGGTCGATCGCCAACGGCGAGAAGGCGCGGAGGTCCCGCTTCGCCAAGACGCTCCGCCGCGACGGCAGCACCTGGGGCGACGCCGTGAGCAAGGATCGGGAGGCCACCGATCTCGCCCACGCGGATACGCGCATGACGTGCCAGGCCTGTCACACGGCGTGGGTAACGAGCTGCTTCGGCTGTCACCTGCCGATGAAGGCCAACGAGCGCAAGCCCGCCCTGCACAACGAGCCCGACATCCAGCGCAACTGGACGCCGTACAACTTCCAGACGATCCGCGACGACGTGTTCATGCTCGCGATCGATCCGACCGTGATGAAGCATCGGATCGCCCCGGCGCGCTCGTCGTGCGCGATCCTCGTCGGCTCCCAGAATCCCAACCGCGAATGGGTCTACTCGCAGCAACAGACCGTGTCGGCGGAGGGCTTCAGCGGCCACGCCTTCAGCACGTTCGTCCCCCACACGGTGCGGGCGACCGAGACGCGCGGCTGCAGCGATTGTCACGTCTCGAGCCGGAACGACAACAACGCCTGGATGGCCCAGGTGCTGATGCAGGGGACGAACTTCTACAACTTCATCGGACGCTACGCCTGGGTGGCCGAGGGCGACGCCGGGCTGGAAGCCGTCGCCGTCACCGAGCGCGAGGAGCCTCAAGCGGTCATCGGCAGCACGCTGCACAAGGACGCGTATCCGTCGAGCTACGAGCGTCACGTGGCCGGCGCTCGCACGCTGAGCGAGGCCTATCGCCACCGCGGTCGAGACGTGCTGGACTTTTTCAGCGCTGACCAGGTGCTCGGGATCCAGCTGCGCGGCGAGTACCTGTACACCGCCAACGGTCCCGGCGGCTTCCGGGCCTACGACGTCGCTCAGATCGACCAGAAGGGCTTCTCGCAGCGGCTCTTCACGGCGCCGGTCTCGCCGCTCGGCCAGCGCTTGTACGTGAAGACGAAGTTCGCCACCGCGGTGGCCTCCCCCTCCACGCTGGCCGTCGATCCGACACGGACCCAGTACCCTCAGAACCAGGAGCAGAAGATCCCGCTCGTCTACGCGTTCCTGTACGTGACGGACAAGTACGAGGGGCTCGTCGTCGTCGGCAATCCACCCGGCAGCAAGAACAGGGCGGGCGTGGCCACGTTGCTCGACGGCGATCCGACGAACAACTTCCTGGAGCGCGCGGCGACGTTCAACCCCGACGGATTGCTCGACGGCGCGGTCAACCTCACGATCGCCGGCACGTACGCCTATGTCGTGGCCGACAAGGGCCTCGTGATCGTGAGTCTCGACGATCCGCTCAAGCCCCGGGTAGCGGCCGTCGTGGGCGCACCCGCCGTGGTCAAGCCACGCGCGGTCGCCGTGCAGTTCCGCTATGCGTTCGTCACCGACGCCGAAGGGGTGAAGGTGATCGACATCACGGCTCCTGCGCGACCGCGGCCGGTGCCGTCGGCGACCCTGCGATTGGCCGACGCGCAGGGCCTCTTCCTGGCGCGCACCTACGCCTACGTGGCCGCCGGCAAGCAGGGCCTCGTCATCGTGGACATCGAGCGACCCGAGCGGCCGACCGTCGACCAGGCCTTCGATGCCGGCGGGCTCATCAACGACGCGCGCGACGTCAAGGTCGGCATGACCAACACCAGCCTGTTCGCCTACGTCGCGGACGGCGTCAACGGTCTGAGGGTCATCCAGCTGACGTCACCGGCCGAGACGCCGACGTACCTTGGTTTCAGTCCGCGACCGGTGCCGCGATTGATCGCCACCAGGAAGACCCGCGGCGCGGCGCTGGCCGTCTCCAAGGGCACCGACCGCGACCGCGCGGTCGACGAGAGCGGAAACCAGATTGCCGTCTTCAACCGGCTCGGCTCGAGACCGTTCAACCGCGCGGAAATGGAGCGGCTCTACCTGCGCGACGGCCGGGTGTACGTCGTCAGCGACGAGCCGACGACGGAGCCCCGGGGGGCAGCCGCGCCCCGGCGAGAAGAGCCAGGCCCATCGGCGCCCGAGGGACCGCGCTTGCGGCGTCCGCGCTGAGCGCAGCCCACAATCGGCTGGCCGACAAATTCGGAAGAGAGGAGTCGTCATGGTGACCCTCAGGGGTTCGAGTGCGCGCGGCATCACGATGGGCCTGATCGGACTGTTCTGGCTGGCTGTCGGCCCGGGGCTGCCCGCGGCCGAGGCGCAGCAATACAAGTACACCGGCGCCGCCTCGTGCGGCGCCTCGAACTGTCACGGTAGCACGAAGCCCAAGGCGGACTTCCCCAAGCTGGACGAGAGTGTCCAGTGGGCCAAGAAGGACCGGCACGCGCAGGCCTACGCGACCCTGCTGAACGAGAAGCTGAAGTCCGGGGTGAGCCCGTCCAAGATCGCCAAGGGCCTGAACCTCGCCAAGGCCGAGGCCAGCGAGCGTTGTCTCACCTGCCACGCGGTGAACGTGCCGGTGGCGCTGCGCGGGCCGAAGTTCGACGTCACCGAGGGCGTGCACTGTGACGGCTGCCACGGGCCCGCCGAGAAGTGGCTGGAGCCCCACGCCGAGAAGGGCTGGACACACGAGCAATCGGTGAAGGTCGGGATGTACGACACGAAGAACTTGCTGCTCCGGGCCGAGAAATGCGTGTCGTGCCACCTGCAGATCGACACCGACATGGTGGCGGCGGGTCACCCCGAGCCGCTCACCATCGAGCTCGACACGTTCAGCGAGAACATGCCACCGCACTGGGCCACGAAGGGGGCGTGGACGCGGACGCGGATCTGGGGCCTCGGCCAGGTGATCTCGCTGCGCGAGGCAGCCAAGCAGGTCGGGGCTCGGGCCAAGGCCAATGCCTCGGCCAAGCTCATGGACGAAGCGTTGTCGAAGGTCCGCGGCCACTTCGTCATCGCGAAGCACCTGCTGGCGGTGACGGCGCCGCCAGTGGCGACGGGGCTCGGGCAGGACGTCGCCGCACTGAACGAGGCGGTGACCAAAGGCGACAAGGCCACCGCCCAGACGGTCGCCGCGAAGATCGCCACCACGGCCGGTCAGGAGGCGCCGAAGATCGCGACGCGGGACTTCGACCAGGCAGCGACCCAGCGCCTCATCAAGAGCGTGGCTGGCGACGCTGATGCCATCGGCGCGGCCGGTATCAAGGCGGCCGAGCTCGCGGCGATGTCGCTCGATCGGCTGTCGTCGACGTATTTCAAGGGGATCAATGCCAAAGCCGACAAGTCGGTGAACGACGCGCTCGACGCGATGTTCGGAGCCGTCGAGAATCCGGCGAAGTACGACGCCAAGGAGTTCATGACCCAGATCAAGGCGTTCGACAAGAGCTTCAAGTGACCGGAGGCGACCGGCCGCTCACCGCCGAAGAGCGCCGGCTCGCAGAAGCCCGCGACCGCAGCACCCACTGGCGGCGCTGGGGCCCCTATCTCTCCGACCGTCAGTGGGGCACGGTGCGCGAGGATTACTCGTCCGGAGGGAACGCCTGGGAGTACTTCCCGCACGATCACGCGCGCTCTCGGGCGTATCGGTGGGGTGAGGACGGTCTTCTCGGCATCTCGGACAACCATCAACGCCTGTGCTTCGGCTTGACGCTGTGGAACGAGCGAGACGCCATCCTCAAGGAGAGGCTGTTCGGACTCGCCGGGCCCGAAGGCAATCACGGGGAGGACGTCAAGGAGTACTACTTCCACCTCGACGCCACTCCCACCTACTCGTACTCGAAAGCGCTCTACAAGTATCCCCAGGCGGAATTTCCCTACGCCCTCCTGGTCGAGGAAAACCGCCGGCGCGGACGCAGCGCGCCGGAGTTCGAGCTGCTCGACACCGGAGTGTTCGACGATGACCGGTACTTCGACGTGTTCATCGAATACGCCAAGGCGGCCGCCGACGACATCCTGATCGTCGTGACCGTGGTCAACCGGGGACCCGAAGCGGCTCCGCTCCACGTGTTGCCCACGCTCTGGTTTCGCAATACCTGGTCCTGGGACCGCGACACCGAGCGGCCCCGGCTCCGGGCCATCGATCGCCTCTCCGACTGCGTGGTCGTGCGTGGCGTGCACCCCACGTTGACCCGCGCGTTTCGGCTCTTCTGCGAGGGCGAACCCGAGCTGCTCTTCACGGAAAACGAGACGAACTTCCGTCGCCTGTGGGGCGTCGAGAATGCCGCGCCATTCGTGAAGGACGCCGTTCACGAGTGCCTGGTCCAGGGCAACAAGGCGGCGGTGAACGCCTCGCCGGAGGGGACGAAGATGGCGGCGCACTACCCGGCCGTCGTCGGCCCTGGCGAGACGGTGCGGATCCGTCTGCGTTTGACCGCCGACAGTGAATGGGCCCCGTTCGGATCCACCTTCGACCAGATCGTGGCGCGCCGGCGAGAGGAGGCCGACGAGTTCTACGCCACCGTCATCCCCGACGACTTGAGCGAGGACGCGCGCGGCGTGATGCGCCAGGCGCTGGCCGGGCTGCTGTGGTCCAAGCAGTGGTACCACTACGACATTCGTCGTTGGTCGAGTGGCGACGCGACGATGCCGGCGCCGCCGCCGGCCCGGCGACGCGGCCGAAACCACGACTGGCGACACCTCTACAACGAGGACGTGCTGTCGCTGCCCGACAAGTGGGAGTACCCGTGGTACGCGGCGTGGGATCTGGCGTTCCACACCATCCCGCTCGCCCTCGTCGATCCCGACTTCGCCAAGGACCAGCTCCTGCTGCTCCTGCGCGAGTGGTACATGCATCCGAACGGCCAGATCCCCGCCTACGAGTGGGCCTTCGGCGACGTGAACCCGCCCGTCCACGCGTGGGCCGCGTGGCGCGTCTACAAGATCGAGAAACGCCTCCGGGGCACCGCGGACCGGGCGTTCCTGGCCCGCGTCTTCCAGAAGCTGCTGTTGAACTTCACGTGGTGGGTGAATCGCAAGGATCCCGAAGGCAAGAACGTCTTCCAGGGTGGATTCCTGGGCCTCGACAACGTCGGCGTGTTCGACCGGGGCGCCCCGTTGCCGACCGGCGGCTGCATCGAGCAGTCGGACGGCACCGCCTGGGTCGGCATGTTCTGCCTCAACATGCTGGAGATCGCCCTCGAGCTGGCCCGGGACGACGCGATCTACGAGGACATGGCGTCGAAGTTCTTCGAGCACTTCGTGTACATCTCGTACGCCATGAACAACATCGCGGGCGAGGGCGTCGAGCTGTACAACCGCGAGGACGGCTTCTTCTACGACGTCCTGCATCTGCCCGACGGCCGCATCCTGTCCTTTCGCGTGAGATCGATGGTCGGGTTGATCCCGCTCTTCGCGGTGGCCACGCTGGAGCCCGACGTCGAGAGCTCGTTGCCGAGGTTTCACCGGCGCATGATGTGGTTCCTCGCCAATCGGCCAGAGCTGCGCGATCACGTCGTGCGCACCGACACTCCCGGCGGGGGCACCCGGCGCCTGCTATCCCTGGTCAGCGGCGTGCGCCTGGCGAGCGTGCTCTCGTATCTCCTCGACGAACGAGAGTTTCTCTCCGACTATGGGATCCGCTCGCTGTCGCGCCACCACCGCGATCACCCGTACGTCCTGGCCATCGATGGCAACGAACACCGGATCGAGTACGAGCCGGCCGAGTCGCAGTCGGGCGTGTTCGGCGGAAACTCGAACTGGCGGGGGCCGATCTGGTTTCCGGTCAATTATCTGCTGATCGAGTCTCTTCAGAAGTTCGATCGCTTCTACGAGAACCGCCTGCAGGTGGAGTTCCCGACCGGGAGCGGCCACCTGCTCGGCCTGTGGGATGTCGCTGGCGAGCTCTCACGCCGACTCACGCGGATCTTCCTGCGTGATGCCGACGGTCGCCGGCCCCTCTATGGAGCCGCCGGGAAGTTCCAGGAGGATCCTCACTGGCGCGATCTCGTGCTGTTCTATGAGTACTTCCACGGCGATCGCGGGGCCGGCCTCGGCGCCGCCCATCAGACCGGCTGGACGGCGCTGGTCGCGAAACTGCTCCAGCAGAGCGGCGAGTTCCGTCCGTCCTGAGGCGGTACGCGGAGCCCGGACGACGGTTCGACAGCCGGCTATCTCGGCGGGGCCACCGGAGAAAGCATCGACGAAGGCGGCGGGCCGGGTGTGGCGGCGCCGGCGCCGACCACGCGCGGCGTGATCAGGATCAGCAGCTCGCTCTTTTCGACCGTCTGCGTCTTCGTGCTGAATGCGATGCCGAGGATCGGAATGTCTTTGAGGAACGGGATGCCCCGGTGACCGGTCGCGTACCGGTCGCGGATCAGGCCGCCCAGCACGAGGGTCTCGTTGTCTCGCAGCACCACGGCCGTTTCGACTTCTCGCTTGGTGATCCTCGGCGAGCCGGTGGGCGGCTCGGGAGCGCCGAGGTCGTTGACCTCTTGCTTGACGTCGAGCACCACCGTCCCCTGCTCGCCGATCCGCGGCGTCACGGTCAGCACGATGCCGACATCCCGGTATTCGATGGACTGGGTGCCGACGATGGCCGTCGTGACGTTGGGCGCGGCCGACGCGGTACCACCGAGCGGCGTCTGAACGCTCGTCACGATCGGAACCGAGTCCGACACGTTGAACACCGCCTTCTGATTCTCCGACACCACCACCGATGGATTGGCGGCGAGCACGACACGTTGTTCGGAGGCGAAGGCGTTCAGCAGCGCGATGGCCGCATCGGCATTCACCGTGAGGGCCGTGAGCCCCGGCTGCGGGAGCGTGATCGTCGAAGGGATCACGACCTGGGACGTCACCGCGGGAAGAATCGGCGATGTCGTGCTCGTCAACGACACGAGTGTGGCGTGGCCGATCGCGGTCGCCCAATCAACGCCCCATTGCGACTGTTCCGTCAGCGTGATGTCCGCGACGAGCGTCTCGATCCGTACCTGCCGGGGCCGGTGATCGAGGGCTTTGATGCTGGCCTCGATCTCCGGCCACGCCCGCGACGATGTCATCACGATCAATCCGTTGGTCGTCTCGTCGGCGACGATTCGTGCCGGTTGAACGGTACGCTCCACATCCGCGACCGCTGGTTGACCCTGGACGTCGCCGTAAATGGCGGTGAGCGTCGCGGCCAGCTGCTTCGCCCGCGCGTGCTCCGCGAAGTAGAAGAAGAGGCGGCGGCCTGGAAGTCGGACGTCGAGACCACTGATCAGGCGTCGTACGGCCTCCAGCTCGGCACCATGCGCCTGGACGATCAGCGAGTTCGAGCGGCGATCGGCAATCACGAGCGCGGGGGATCCCCCGCTTGCGGCACCGGCCAGCCGCTGCGCGCGCTGGTTCAAGATCGTCGCCACCTCGGCCGCGTCGGCAAAGCGAATCGGGATGACGTGGACACCGTCGCCGAGCGTCTCCCGATCGACGCGGGCGACGATCTCGAGCAAGCGGGCGACATTCGAGACCGAATCGACGATCACGAGGAGGTGCACGTCGGGCCGCGCGATGAGCTGTCCGTCCTTCGAGAGCAATGGCTGAAGTAACCCAACGAGATCGGCGACCGAAGCGGACGGGATGGGCACGATCTGGGTGATGATCTCGTCGCCCGGCCGCGTCCTGTCGGTGAGCGAGCCGACGATGGTCGGAATCGCCCGCACCCGGGCTCCTTCTCGGCGAACGATCTTGTACACGTCGCCGGCCTGGACCGCCGTGAATCCGTTCACGTCGAGGATGGCCCGAAACACGTCGAACAGATCGCTTCGCGAGATCTGGCCGATGGTGCGAACGGTCACCGCCCCCTGAACGTCCGGCGCGAGGAGGAAATTGAAGCCGACGATCTCGCTGACCGTCTGAATGACGGCCGTGATGTCCGCGTGGTGGAAGTCGAGCGCCACCAGACCGCCACGGCCTGCCGGCGCAGCCGATCGCTCGACGTCGGTCGGCGCGTGGGCGCGCGACCGGCCGTCGTCGGTCGAATCAGGTCGGGTGCGCCGGGCGGCGTCCGTCGCCTGCGGCGGCGTGATGACCGGCGCTGGCGGCGCAGTACTCGGTGGCGGCGGCGCTGCCTCGGATGGCGAGACCGACCGCGGCGGTAGAACGAGCGGTTCGGTACGAGACACCGGCGGCGATGATCGCGGGCTCAGCCCTCTCGTGGCGCAGCCGGTGAGCAAGGCGAGGACGACGACGCTACATGGCAAGATGCTCACATACCATGGCGGTCCAGACACCCGTCCCATCGGGCTGCCCGCAGCCCCTTAGCGCGCCTCCGGGTTACGTGGGAATTTCAGGAATGGAAGGCGCGCGTCGCGGATCACGATCTGGTCAGCGCGGATCTGCTCGGGTGGCGCAAAGCCGGTGGCCCCGGCGGCGGTGACGAGATCATCCTGCTCGACACCGTCTCCGCTCACGCCGAGTCCACCCACGAGCTGACCGTTGAGGTAGAGCGGCATGCTGCCCGGGAAGAACACGATGCCACTCTGACGGTTCGCGTCCGGAGGTTGACTTCCCTGCCGGCACGGCGTCGCGACGTCGTTCAGGAAGAGCTGAAAGAACGGACCGGCCGGCGTGCCGTCGATACCGGGCGGATAGAACGGTTGAGCGCCGAAGCTGATGGTGCGGTTCGTCACCGCCGCTATGGTGTCCGGCATGTCCGGCAGCACAACCCCGGGTAAATCGGAACGGACGAGGCCGGGGCTGCTGAAGTAGGCGACGTTGCGGGCCTTGGCAACCGCCACGTCGATGCTGAAGACCGTGGCGTCCGGCATGCGGAAGAGGCCTCGAATCGCCCCCTGAAGATCGCTTACGGCAATGACCATTCGCGTCGTGCTGCCCAGCGGAAGCCTGATGGCCGCCCTCGTCACGTCGGCCTGCGCCACGGCCTGGCTGACGATGTTCATGACCTCCGACTGCAAGAGCTCATTGCTCGCGACGGGACCGATCAGCCAACCGTCCGGGACACCCGCAGCCATGCGCGGACTATCGAGGGGGCCGACCACGAACGTGCTACCTGCCATCGTGCCAGGACCCGAGCCGGCCGGACGCGTGGTCTGTACGACGAACGGCAGCTGGATCCCATCCAGGAAGATCACGCCGGGATCGGCCGGACGCGGGCCGAACCGTGCGTCGGGAAGGCTTCCCATGAAGGCGGCGAACTCCGCGAGATCGGGCGATACGCCCGCGACACCCACACCACCGACGACCTGGCCATTTTTGAAGATGGGGACGCCGCCGCCGGTCACCGACGTGGCATCAGTGTCGGACGTGTCGGGCTTTCCCGTCGCGATCCCGAGTCCGCAACCCCGCGCATCGAGGGCGTTGCACGGAAGGCCGTTGAGCGACTTCGACGGGGTCACGGCCTGGCCCGGATTGAAGTCTGGCGTCACCGGCGGCGACGCGATCGGACAGCCACGATTCGTGTTCTCGATGCCGTACAGGGCCGCGTTCGGTTTGTTCGTGATTCCCGGCGGGAAGTGGACACCGCTGATGAAGCGAACGGTCCGCGACGACAGGGGCGCCTGGTCGTTACTGAAGAATGACGCCGTCCGAGCCAGCGAGACGGCAAAGTCATTGGCATTGACCGTCACGCCGAAGTTTCCAATCACCGTCGCCGGCGCATCGGGCTTCCGCAACACGGCCAGGACCTGCCCTTCCCGGTCGGTCACGGCAATGACCATCGTCGTCGCGTCGATCGACTCGGCGGCTCGGCGCGTGACCTCGGTGACGTCCGCCGCCGTGAGGAACTCGTTGACCGTTCGGTGCTCCGTGGTGAGGACCGCCGCCAGATCGGCGCGGCCGGCCCCCCGCTGGGTACCGCCGCCGCCCTGATTACACCCGGCGCAGGCCAGCGCCAGGATCACGCAGAGTCGCCTCACGCGTGGACGGTGTCGATCCGTTCGGTGTTCGGTCGGGGACTCGTGACGACTCGTTCGCGTGAATGACATAGACGCGCCCCTTCGTTGAAGTTCGTCTCGAACGCTTCGTCTAGAACGCGCGGGAGTCAGCGCGAATAACCCGGCGTTGTCGAGGACCCGATCGAATGACAGCCGCAGCGCCATCGAGGGAAAGGTGACAGTCTAGCCGCAGCACCGCAGCCCGCCTCCTCCCGTGCCAGGGACCAGCCGCGAAGTGACGGATTCATAGCGCCCCGTCGGTCGCCATGTCAAGGACTCAGTGAACCGGGTGACTTTGGACTGTTGTTGATACGTGATCTGACCGCAACTGTTTGACACC